>ERZ1034363.1371-NODE-1371-length-13998-cov-2.357877_pt1 | contig 13998 bp, 13 predicted proteins | sample MGYA00520616_ERZ1034363 | MGnify/ENA primary metagenome ERZ1034363 (study PRJEB33736, sample SAMEA104284506) | Azolla filiculoides | biome: Urban; feature: Water surface; material: Ditch water | place: Netherlands | collected 2015-10-28 | depth 0-0.1 m ...
TGGCTGCCCGCTACTGTGCCGAAGTCACGGCCCAGCTGGTGGATTCGATTGCACCCGCAGGCGCAAACACCTCGGCCGTAGTCGTTGAAGGGCCGCTGGCAGGCAACGAGGTCTACCGCTCCAGCCTGCATGCCTGCCTGGGGCGGCGCAAGCTGCTGCGCTCAGTGGACGAACTCGAGGGGACGGCGCGCGGCGCCTGGATGCTTGCCGACTGGTCCGCACGGGCAGGGTTGTCCAGCTGGTACGAAGCTCTGACCGACATATCGGTGGAAGTCCAGGGGGCCTGATACGGATGTCAAATGAACTCCTGAGAAAATGGCGGCGAAAGCCGCAACCAGGAAGCGAGATGAAGAAAGACCAGGCCGCTGTCACAACCCAGAAGTGGAACGCGCAGGAGCTTGAGGCCTCGGCGCGCGGTGAGTCCAACGCCGGGCTCTGTCGGCCTGGCGAGGCGAGGACTTGCGTGTGGTGCTGGCCGAGGAGTTTGAGGCGCGCTACAGCCTGTCGGGCGTCTATGCGCTGATGCACCGGCTGGATCTGTCGAATCTGGTGCCGCGTCCCCAGCATCCTGACAGTGACGCTGCCGCCCAGGCGGCTTTTAAAAAATCTACAGGGCGAAAAACTCGTCGAGGTCCAAGCCCGGCACCCTGAGCAGACCCTGTAGGTCTGGTTCTAGGACGAAGCCCGCTTTGGCCAGCAGGGCTGCAACAGCCGGGTCTAGGCGCCACGAGGCAGCCCCCGCGCGCACCGCGCCAAGCGGAGTACGAGTGGCTCTACCTGTTTGGTGCCGTCTGCCCGGCGAGCGGGCAAAGCAATGCCTGGATCATGCCGTCGGCCAACGCGCAGACCCTGCAGGTCCAGCTCGATGAGCTCAGCCGGGGCCTGCACGCCGACCACCACATGCTGCTCGTGCTCGACGGGGCAGGATGGCACAAGAGTCACGCCCTGCGCATCTGCTCTTGCCCAGCGCCAGTTGCCTCAGGGCCAGCAAACGGCGGCAGATCCGGGCGTTGCGCTTACCGCACGCCGATTCTTCGAGCGCTTGCGCGTCCCACTTCTTGGCTATGACAGCGGCCTCGCCTTTCTTCATCACGCTTCCTTGTTGCTGCTTTGGCCATCATTCTCTCAGAATTTCATCCGATCCGTATGATGCGGTTCATGCAGGCCGTGCGTTCTTCCTTGAGGGCTTCGCGCAGGCGGTGCACGCACAGCATGCCCTGCTGGGCCAGCGTCTTGGGCGGCACGAAGTTCATATGCGGTCGCGAAGCGGCCTCGCAGACGGCGGCGGCATCGTTGGCGTCGTTCTTGCCGCTCTTGCCCTGGATCCGGTACGGGGCGACGAACTGCGCTGGAATCATGCGGGCATCGAAACCACGTTCGCGCAATTGGCGACACCAATGATGGGCACCGCTGCAAGCCTCCATCGCCACGAGACAGCCTGCGGGAAGATCGGCACACCAGGCCAGGAACTTCTCACGCTTGAGCGCCCGGTTCGTGACCACCTTGCCAGCGGCATCGACCGCGTGGACCTGGATGAGGTTCTTGGCCAAATCGACGCCGACTCGTGTAATGTTGCTCATGGGACTTCTCCTTCCACAGGGGTTGAGATTGACTTCCAACACGCCAATCTTGGCACTCGATGCCGTAGCCCGGAAGTGGGAAGTCCCTTCGTATTCAGTCGGAGCCGGTCGTTGACTGGTGCTGCCGGTGCAGCTGGGCCAGCGCCTGGGCCCGGAAGGCGCTCGGGCTCAAGCCGGTGTGCTTGCGGAAGAAGCGGCTGAAATAGGCGTCGTCGTCGTAGCCCAGTTCGGCCGCCAGCTGCTTGACCGGCATTTGGGTGTAGACCAGTTCGCGCTGGGCCTCGTGCAGTACCCGGGCGTTGATCACGTCGAGCCCCGACATGTCGAGCGCTTTGCGGCACAGACGCGAGAGCTGTCCTGGCGTCATCCCGAGCTGGTCGGCATAGGCCTGCAGCGATTTCTGCTGGCGGTAATGCCGATCGACCAGCGAGCGGAATTTCTCGATCTGGCGCGCCTGGCGCGTGATCGGCTGGTGTGGCGCCCTGCCGCTGGCCTCGAGCACGCCGACGATGCGATGCAGCTGCACCATCAGCGCCAGCAGCAGCGAGGTGCTGACCGCCACATGGCCCGGGGCATGGGCGCGCGATTCCTGTTCCAGCGTCTGGAACAGCGGCATCAGCTGGTCGACATAGCGCATTTCGTCCTGCCAACCGATCAAGCGTGGCTTGCGTAGCGTGGGCAGCAGCTCCGGCATCGCCACCGCAGCCACCGATTCGAGCGTTTTCTGCGAGGCCGTGACCACCGGACCGTTGACGTCATGGCTGAAGCGAAAGCCATGCACATGGCCGGATGGCACCACCAGCAGGCAGGGGGCCCGGCCTTGCCATTCTGCGTTGTCGAGCAGGAATTCGACCTGGCCCGAGGTCAGGTAGAGCAGCTGCAGGAAGGTGTCGTGGCGATGCGGCTGGATGACCCAGTTATAGGGCTGCGAGCGCTGTGGAATCCACTCGAAATTGAACGAGTCCGACCATGAGGACGAGGCTTGATCACCGTAGAGGTCGTAGTTGGGAATTGCCCTGTGATAGCTCATGCTGGCCTCGCTCTGCACGAATCGTCCTGTCAACGGCAGGAATCGTCGGTGTGGAATGGTATTCCAAAATCGACAATGGGCTCCATCAAGAGCAGGAGACAATTTCATGAGCAGTGGTCAGGAGTGGTTGGGCTTGCAAGGCCAGGTCTGCGTGGTGACCGGTGCCGCCAGCGGCATCGGTGCCGCGGTGGCCAGCAGCCTGGCGGCCGCCGGGGCGCGGGTGGCCTTGCTGGACCGCGATGTCGAAGGCGCCGAGCGCGGTGCCGCCGCACTGCGCGCCCAGGGTGCGCAGGCATTGGCGGTCGGCTGTGACACCTCGAACGAGGCCAGCGTGCTGGCCGCGGCGCAACAGGTGCAGGCCAGGCTTGGCGCCACCCAGGCGCTGATCAACAACGCTGGCCTGCTGCGCTCGGGCCGCCTGGCTGACGTCAGCCTGGACGACTGGAACGCGGTGCTGTCGGTCAACCTGACCGGCTACCTGCTGTGCGCGCGCGCCTTCTCCGCGCCGATGCGCCAGGCCGGGCAGGGCAGCATCGTCAACATCGCGTCGATCTCGGGCCTGTTTCCGCAGACCGGCAGTGGCGCCTACAGCGCGAGCAAGGCCGGCGTGCTGTTGCTGTCGCGCCAGATGGCGGTCGAGTGGGGCCCGCTGGGCCTGCGCAGCAACGCGATCTGCCCCGGCATGATCCGCACCGCGCTGTCGGCCAAGTTCTACGAGGAACCGGGCTTCGAGGCCCAGCGCTCCGCCGTGACCGCGAGCCGGCGCATCGGCGAACCGCAGGACATCGCCGATGTGGCGCTGTTCCTGGCCAGCCCGCGCTCGGCCTATGTCAATGCCGCCGAGCTGGTGGTCGATGGCGGCATGAGTTCCATGCTGATGGACATGGTGCCGCGTCCCGGTTTCAACAAGCTCGCCTGATTCCCTGGGAGAACACCATGTCGAACAACTTTGTCTGTGACCTGATCGTCGTCGGTTCTGGCGCGGCCGGCCTGTCCGCCGCGATCACTGCCAAGAAGCGTGGCCTGGACGTGGTCGTGCTGGAAAAGGAGCCGGTCTTCGGCGGCACCACCGCCTTGTCGGGCGGCGTGCTGTGGATTCCGCTCAACCACCACGGTCGCCAGCAGAATCCGGCCGACAGCGCCGAGGCCGTGCGCCGCTACATGATGGCGGAGACCGGTCAGTTCTACGACGAGGCGGCCGTCAGCGCCTTCATCGAGAACGGGCCCAGGATGGTGGAGTTCTTCGAGCGCGAGACCTCGATGACGTTCATCCCGACGCTCTACCCCGACTACCACCCGAACCAGCCGGGTGGCGCCGAGATCGGTCGCTCGATCCTGGCCGCGCCCTATGACATCCGTGGCCTCGGTCAGGACATGGCGCGCCTGAAGCCGCCGCTCAAGACCATCACCTTCATCGGCATGATGTTCAACTCGTCGAATGCCGATCTCAAGCATTTCTTCCGCGCCACCCAGTCGCTGACCTCCTTCGTCTACGTCGCCAAGCGCCTGGCCAGCCACCTGAAGGAACTCGCGCTGTACCGCCGCGCCATCAACGTGACCAGCGGCAACGCGCTGGCCGCGCGCCTGGCCAAGTCGGCGCTGGACCTGGAGATCCCGATCCTGACCAGCACGCCAGCCCAGCAAGTCCTGATCGAGGACGGCCGGGCCATCGGCGTGCTCGCGGGCGGCGCGGACGGCGAGCGTCGCATCACTGCGCGTCATGGCGTGGTGCTGGCGGCCGGCGGCTTTCCGCACGATGTCAAGCGCATCGCCCAGGCCTACCCGCATCTCAAGCGCGGCCACCAGCACCTGTCGCCGACGCCGGTCAGCAACACCGGCGACGGCGTCAACATGGCCGAGGCTGCCGGCGCGGTGGTCGATATCCGCTTCCAGGACAGCGCAGCCTGGATGCCGGTGACCAAGGTCGACTATGGCAACGGCGAGATCGGCGTCTTCCCGCACCTGCTGGACCGCTACAAGCCCGGCATCATCGGCGTGCTGAAGAACGGCAAGCGCTTCACCAACGAGTCCAATTCCTACCACGATGTCGGCCTGGCCATGGTCCAGGCCTGCCAGGATCTGGACGAGACCGCGATGTGGCTGATCTGCGACAAGCCGACGCTGGGCAAGTACGGCCTGGGCTTCGTCAAGCCGGCACCGATGCCGATCGGCCGCTTCATCAGGAACGGCTACCTGTTCGAGGGCAAGACCCTGGCCGAGCTGGCGCAAAAGACCGGCATCAACGCCACGGCACTGGAACAGACCGTGCGCGAGTACAACGTTGGCGCGGCCAAGGGTCAGGACCCGGCCTTCGGCCGTGGCAGCACGGCGTTCAACCGCTACCTGGCCGACCCCGAGAACCAGCCCAATCCCTGCGTGGCCCCGGTGCAGACGGGTCCGTTCTACGCGGTCAAGGTCATCATGGGCGACCTCGGTACCTTCGACGGCATCCAGACCAGCGTGGTCGGCGAGGTGCTCAAGCGCGACGGCAGCAGGATCGACGGCCTGTACGCGGTGGGCAACGACCGCGCCAGCATGATGGGCGGCAACTACCCCGGCGCCGGCATCACCCACGGCCCGAACATGACCTTCGGCTTCGTGACGGCCAATCACATCGCCGATCTGGCCGGAGCGCAGGCATGAGCGCGCTGATTCCAGCATTGAACAAGCCGTTGATCGACCACCGCAGCTACACCATCGCGCTGCGCAAGATGCCCGAGTTCCTCGAGGTCTTCAACCGCCTGGCGCTGCCGGTGCTGCTGCAGACGCTGGGGCATCCGGTCGGCTTCTACACCAGCCTGGTCGGGCCGCAGAACCAGTTCGTCCATCTGTGGGCCTACGATGACCTGGCCGACTACGAGCGCCGCTGCCACGCGCGCGACACGCACCCGGACTTTCCGGCTTATCTGGCGGCGTCGGGCCACCTGATCACGGCGCAGGAAACGCGGCTGATCAAGGCGGTCGAGCTGTCGGCCTGGACGCCGCACAGCGCCTGATTCCGATTTGATGCAGCGGCGGCGCACGGATGCCGCAGCGCAGAGGAGACAAGAGATGACAGATTCAATCGGTAACGGGGCGAATGCCGCCCAGGACGCGCCGGTGGCGCTGATCACCGGCGGCGCCGACGGCATCGGCTGGGCCACGGCCCGGCTGCTGGCCGCGCGCGGCTGGCGCGTCGCGCTGCTGGACCTGCGCGAGCCGGCTGCCGTGGCGCGCGCCGCCGAGCTGGGTGCGGTGCACCTGGGGCTGGGCTGCGATGTCAGCGCGGGCGACAGCGTGCAGGCCGCCGTGGCGGCGGTCGCGGCCCGCTTCGGCCGCCTCGATGCCCTGGTCAACAACGCCGGCATCGCCGACCAGACCGCGCCGACGCTGGAGCAGAGCGCGGCGGCCTTCGACCGCGTGCTGGCCGTGCATCTGCGTGGCAGCTTCCTGATGAGTCAGGCCGTGATCGACCGCATGCGGCAGCAGCCGCGCGATGCACGCGGCAACCGCGGCGCCATCGTCAACATCGGTTCGATCGCCAGCTTCGGCGGCATTCCGGGACGCAACGCCTACAGCGCGGCCAAGGCCGGGGTGCTCGGCATGACCCGCGCCCTGGCGGTCGAGTGGGCGCGCGAAGGCATCCGCGTCAACGCCGTCGCCCCCGGCTATGTCGCGACCGCCCTGGTGGCCGAGCTGGCGCAAAAGGGCGCGATCGATGGTCCGGGCATCGCGCGGCGCACGCCGCTGGGGCGCATGGCCGAGCCGGTCGAGCTGGCCGAGGCGATCGCCTTCCTGGCCTCGCCCGCTGCCAGTTTCGTCACCGGTGCCACCCTGAGCGTCGATGGCGGCTGGACCGCGCTCGGCGCGCCCGAGAGCATGCTGGCGCCGCTCTGAGGCGCCCGGGATTCATTGCAAGGAGACAAAAAGATGTTGACCATCAACCTGTTCAACGGCCTGGTCTACGGGGCGTTGCTGATCGTGATGTGCTCGGGGCTGGCGCTGATCTACGGCCTGCGCCGGGTCGTGAACTTCGCCCACGGCTCGCTCTACATGCTGGGCGCCTATCTGGGCTATTCGATCGCGACCCAGAGCAATTTCTGGGTCGCGCTGGTTGCGGCGCCGGCCATCATGGCGCTGTTCGGCGTGCTGCTCGACCGCTATGGCTTCAGGCTGCTGCAGGACCGCGATCCGCTGACCGTGGTGCTGGTCACCTTCGGCCTGCTGCTGGTGATCGAGGACTTCGTGCAGACGGTCTGGGGCAAGAGCAACCTGTCGGTGCCGACGCCCGAGTTGCTGAACTTCACGGTCGATCTGTTCGGCACCCCGGTGCCGGCCTACCGGATCGCGGTGATCGTGGTCGGTGCCGCCGTCGCGCTGGGCCTGAGCCTCTGGCTGCGCCACTCCAATTACGGCCTGTTCGTGCGTGCCGCCAGCACCGATCCGACCACCACCGCGATGCAGGGCGTCAACACCGATGCGCTGTCGGCCGGCGTGGTCGGCCTGGGCACGGCGCTGGCCGGCCTGGTGGCGGCCCCCTTCCTGTCGCTGTCGCCGTCGATGAGCAGCGACGTGATCATCGATTCCTTCGTGGTGGTGGTGGTCGGCGGCCTCGGCTCGCTGGCGGGCGCCTTCATCGCCGCGATGGTGCTCGGCATGGTGCAGGCGCTCGGTGCGGTCTACCTGCCCGATCTGGCCATGCTGCTGCCCTTCGTGCTGATGGTGGCCATCCTGATCTGGAAGCCGGCCGGTTTCGCTGGCAGCCGCACCTGATCCCCGACGGACCCCCACCTCAGGAGACCCAAGATGAAAAACCAACCACTCAGTCTGGTCACGCTCGTCGCGCTGGCCGCGGGCGTCGCCGTCGCCAGCTTCGTGAGCTCGGGCACCTTGCTTTCGCTGCTGACACAGGCCGTGATCTACGCCTTGTTCGCCAGTGGCGTCGGCCTGCTGCTGCGCCAGAACGGTATGGTCAGCTTCGGCCACGCGTTGTTCTTCGGCAGCTCGGGCTATGGCCTGGGCATCCTGCTGCAATTGAAGCTGATGCCAGCCGAGGCCGCGATCCTCGTCACCCTGGCCGGCCTGGCGCTGGCGGCGTTCGTGATCGGCCTGGTCATCGTGCGCGTGCCGGGCGTGGCCTTCGGCATGCTGACGCTGGCGATCGGCCAGATGGCCTTCCTGACCGCCTCCCGCTCGCGCGGCCTGACCGGCGGCGCCGATGGCATGAACATCGACTGGCCGTCGACCCTGTTCGGCGTCGCGCAGTCGCAGCTGTTCAAGCCCGGCAACATGTTCCTGCTCTGCTGGGTCACGCTGGTCGTGGTGCTGCTGGCGCTGACGCTGCTGCTGCGCAGCCGCTTCGGCAGCATCACCGAAGCGGTGCGCGACAACGAGGAGCGTGCACGCTTCATCGGCATCCGCACCCTGGTGCCGCGCGCGACGGTCTATGCGCTGTCGGGCGTCGTGACCGGACTGGCCGGCCTGCTGTCGGCGCTCAATACCGGCTTTGTCTCGCCCGAGAACCTGCACTGGAGCCTGTCGGGCGTGGCGCTGATGATGGTCGTGGTCGGCGGTCCCAAGGCCCTGTGGGGGCCGGCGCTGGGCGCCATCGTCTATTTCCTGTTCAAGGACATCCTGGGCGATCTGGCCAACCACTGGATGGCGATCTTCGGCGTCGCGCTGATCAGCGTGATCGTGTTCTCGCCCACTGGCCTGGCGGGCCTGCTCGGTCGCCTGTTCCAGGGCCGGCCGCAGCGCTCCGTTCCAGCCGCAGACGCCGCGAGGCCGGTGGTGGCAACGGGCACTGCCCACTAAGAAAAACCACAGGAGACAGGCATGAGCCACTATGTATTGCAGGCCGAGGACGTGGCCATCCACTATGGCGGCGTCAAGGCGGTCGATGGCGTGTCGCTGACGCTGACCCAGGGCCAGATCCACGGCCTGATCGGCCCCAACGGTGCCGGCAAGTCGACCGTGATCGATGCCATCACCGGCCGGCGACGGCTGACGCGCGGCAAGGTCTCGCTGGGCGGGCAAGACATGTCCGAACTCGGCCCGACCGAGCGCCGACTGCGCGGTCTGTCGCGCAGTTTCCAGCGCACCAGCATCTTCGGTCAGATGAAGGTGCGCCAGCAGGTCGAGCTGGCCACGCACAAGATGGGCGTGGTCGATTCCGAGGCCGACGCCGACGCGGTGCTGCAGGAACTCGAGCTGATGCACCTGGCCGACGTCACCGCCGAGGACCTGGGCTACGGCGAGCAGCGCCGGCTCGACCTTGCGCTGGCCCTGGTTGGCCAGCCCAGCGTGCTGCTGCTCGACGAGCCGATGGCCGGGCTGTCGGTCAAGGAATCGCACGATCTGGCCAGGCATCTCAAGGCGCTGACCTCGCGCCGCAAGGTCTCGGTGCTGCTGGTCGAGCATGACATGGACGTGGTGTTCGGCATCTCGGATGTCGTCACCGTATTCGAACTGGGTCGCGTCATCGCCAGCGGCGAGCCGGCCGTCGTGCGCGCCGATCCGCGCGTGCGCGAAGCCTATCTCGGGAGCGCAGCATGAAAACCCTGCTCAAACTCGAACGCGTCAACGCCGGCTATGGCGCGGCGCATATCCTGCACGACCTGAGCCTGACGGTGGCGCCAGGCGAGCGCGTCGGGCTGATCGGGCGCAACGGCGTCGGCAAGACCACGGTGGTCAACACCATCCTGGGCCTGGCCAGCCTGAAAAGCGGCCAGGTGCAAGTCGGCGACCAGATGCTGGCGCGCCCGCGCACCTATCAGGCTGCACAGCAGGGGGTGGTGGTGGTGCCGCAAGGTCGGCGCATCATCGCCAACCTGACAGTGCAGGAGAACCTGCAGCTCGGTGCCGCCGTCGGTCGCAAGGGCCCCTGGACCGTGCCCGCGATCTACCAGCTCTTTCCGATCCTGCAGGAGCGCGCCCACACCCCCGGCACGGCGCTGTCGGGCGGCCAGCAGCAGATGCTGGCGGTCGGCCGCGCACTGATGGCCAACCCGAGCCTGATCCTGCTCGACGAGCCGACCGAGGGCCTGGCGCCGGTGATCGTCGATCAGCTGGCCGACATCTTCAACCAGGTCGCCGGACAGGGCACGGCGCTGCTGCTGATCGAGCAGAACATGAGCCTGGTCGCGCGCGTGGCCGAACGCTACTGCGCCATGGCCAAGGGCTCGGTGGTGGCGCAGGGACGGGTCGAGAACTCGCGCGAGGGCCTCAAGGACCTCGAAGCCCATGTGATGGTCTGATCCGCCGTCCCGCGCCTCGCATTTTTGCAACGGTTGCCGGACCGTATCCGGCGTGATTCATAACAGGAGACAAGCATGTTCAAAGCCAACACCCTCACCCAACTGCTCGCCGGCGTGGTCCTGGTCGCCTCGCTGCCGCTGGCCGCCCTGGCCCAGGGCAAGGAGCCGGTCAAGGTCGGCCTGGTCTCGTCCAAGTCCGGCGTCTTCGCCGAGCAGGGCGAGGAGGTGATCCGCGCGGTCAGGTTCGCGGTCGAGGAGGCCAATGCCCGTGGCGGCATTGACGGCCGCAAGGTCGAGCTCGCCGAGGGCGATGACGAGAGCACGCCCGATGCCGGCCGCCGCGTGGCCGAGAAGCTCGCGCGCGACGGCCACAAGCTGCTGATCGGCGCGATTCCGTCCTCGATCTCGCTGGCGATCGCGCAGAACCTCGAGCGTTGGGACGCCGCCTATTTCGTGCAGGCCTCCAAGTCCGACCTGCTGACGGGCGACAGCTGCAATTCGCGCAGCATCCGCACCAACCATTCCGACGCGATGGACATCGCCATGATCAACGAGTGGGCCAGGAGCATCAAGGGCAACAGCTTTGCGACCCTGGCGACCGACTATGTCTGGGGCCGCGACTCGGCCGAGTCGTTCAAGAAGACAGTCGAGTCCCAGGGCAAGCGGGTGCTGTTGTCGCTCTACGTGCCGATGGGCACCAAGGACTTCGCGCCCTATATCGCCCAGCTCAAGGAGGCCAGGGTCGATGCGATCTGGGTCGCCGAGATCGGTCGTGACCAGATCGCCTTCCTCAAGCAGGCGCAGGAATTCAAGCTGATCCCCGCCACGCCGATCATCGGCCACGCGATGATCTCCAACTTCGTCATCCATGCAACCGGCAAAGTGCTCGAGGGCGTGCCGGGCAACTTGGGCTATTCGCCCGAACTCGACACCCCGCGCAACAAGGACTTTGTCAAGTCCTTCAAGGCCAGGTTCAATCGTCTGCCGACCGATGTCGAGGGCCTGGCCTATAACGGCATGCAGGTGATGTTCGAGGGTGTCAAGCTGTCCAGGAGCGTCAGGCCCGATGAGGTGACCCAGGCGCTGCGCGGCCAGATGATCGACACCCTCTACGGCAAGGTCCAGCTGCGCGCAGCCGACAACCAGCTGGTGCTGCCGAACTATGTCGGCCGGGTCAAGATGATCGACGGCGCGCTGCGCCAGGTGATCGAGCAGATCTATCCCGCCTCCATCGCCCCAGCGGCCTCGCCGCTGTGCAAGATGTGACCGGATCGAGCCGCCGCTCCAGGTGGCTCCAGGCTGGTTCAGGCTGGGTCGGTGTCCGGCTCAGACTCCTGCTCCGGTGTCTCGCTGCCATGGTCGATGCGCTCCATGTTGTCGAGCAGCTTGAGCAGGTAATGCGAGGTATGGGTCAGGTCGTTGAAGGAGAATCCTTCCAGTGCCGCCTCGTAGTAGGCGTTGATCTTGGGCTTGGCCTGGTCGCGCCAGACCACCCAGCCTTCGTCGGTGATCCGGATCAGGCGCGAGCGGCGGTCGCGCTGGTCCTGCACGACCGCGATCCGGCCATCGCGCTCCATCCGGCCCAGCACGCCCGACAGATTCTGCCGGCTCACCATCAGGTAGCGCGCCAGGTCGCCCATGCTCATTCCAGCACTGACCTCGGGCCGCGACAGGGCGCCCAGGATCGCCCACTGCTGAGTGGTCAAGCCCTCGCTCTCGACGGCTTTGGTGCCAGTTTTATGCAATAGGTTGGCGCATTGATAGAGCTTGAAGAACAGCCGGTTAGCCAGCTCAATGCGCGCATATTCTAGGGAATGGCGTTTATTGACCATGAAAATAGTTCTCTTGTCGGATTTTGATTGGGGTATTCCCTGGGTGGTTTCCTATGGAAAATACATCAACTTGTTGACATAATTGTACCGTTCCCCGGGCTTTCTGGGACGCCACTATCTTTCGACTTCATCTACGCAGGCCCGACCGTGACAATCTTTCAACGCCAGCAAGACATCGCCGTCATCACCCTGGATCATCCCCCCGTCAACAGCCTGAGCCACGCGCTGCGCCGCCAGATCGCCAATGCGCTGGCAGCCGCCGTGGCCGACCCTGGCATCAGCGGCATCGTGCTGGTCGGCAACGACAAGGCCTTTTCCGCCGGCGCCGACGTCAGAGAGATGGGCACGCCCCAGCAGCTGGCCGAGCCGATTCTGCCTGAGTTGCTGGCCCGGCTCGAATCCTGCCCGAAGCCTGTCGTCGCCGCGATCGCCGGCGTCGCGCTCGGCGGTGGCCTCGAGCTGGCCCTGAGCTGCCACGGCCGTGTCGCGCTCGAGGGCGCCAGGGTCGGCTTGCCCGAGATCAGCCTGGGACTGATCCCGGGTTCGGGCGGCACCCAGCGCCTGCCGCGCCTGGTCGGCGTCGCGACCGGACTCGACATGATCCTGTCGGGCCAGCCGCGCAGCGCCAGCCAGCTGGCCGACAGCGGTCTGTTCGACCAGGTGCTGGCCGGTGATCTGCTGGCCGCCGCCTGCGCGCGCGCCAGCCAGCTTGCAGCCGCGGGTGCCCAGCTGCCGCGGGCGCGCGACCGCCAGCTCGACGCCGACCGCGTCGCGGCCCAGGTCGAGCAGGCCCGGGTCGGTCTCAACGCGCGCCAGCGGCTGCAGCCGGCCTATTCCGCCGTGCTCGACGCCGTGGCGGCCACCGCCGCGCCGTTCGAGCAGGGCCTGGCGCGCGAGCGCCAGCTGTTCCTGGGCCTGGTGCCCACGACCCAGGCGCGCGCGCTGCGCTACCAGTTCAAGGTCGAGCGCGAGGCGAGCAAGCTGCCCGCCGAGCAGCAGGCGCCGTCGCGCTCGCTGCAGCAGATCGCCGTGATCGGCGCCGGCACCATGGGCACCGGCATCGCGATCAGCGCGCTCGACGCCGGCCTGGGCGTGACCCTGCTCGAGCAGGACGGCGCCGCGCTCGAGCGTGGCCGCCAGCGCATCGGCGACCATTACAGTGGTCGCGTCGCGGCCGGCAAGATGAAGGCGGCCGTGGCCGCCGCCGCCGAGGCCCGCTTGCAGACCACGCTGGACTGGGTCGAGCTGGCCCGGGCCGACCTGGTGATCGAAGCCGTGTTCGAGGACCTGGCCGTCAAGCAGGAAGTGTTCCGCAAGGTCGACGCCCATGCCCGTGCCGGTGCCGTGCTCGCGACCAACACCTCCTACCTTGACATCGACGATATTGCTGCCGTGACCTCGCGGCCGCAGGATCTGCTGGGCCTGCATTTCTTCAGCCCGGCCAACGTCATGAAGCTGCTCGAGGTGGTGCGCGGCAACCAGACTGCGCCCGACGTGCTGGCCACCGGCATGGAGCTGGGGCGCCGGCTCAAGAAGCTGCCGGTGCTGTGCGGCAATGCCTTTGGCTTCATCGGTAACCGCGTCTACAACGCCTACCGCAAGCATTGCGAGTTCATGCTCGAGGACGGCGCCTGGCCCGAAGAAGTGGACCAGGCCCTGACCGGCATGGGCTTCGCGATGGGGCCGTTCGCGGTCGCCGACCTGTCGGGGCTGGACATCGCCTGGCGCTTGCGCCAGGCGCAGGCGGCGACGCGCGATCCGCGCGAGCGCTATGTCGCGATCCTGGATCGGCTCTGCGAGCAGGGCCGGCTCGGTCGCAAGACCGGCGCCGGCTATTACGCCTATCCTGACGGCAAGCCGCAGCGTTCGACCGACGCGACCGTGCGCGCCATCATCGAGCAGGTCAGCGCCGAGCGCGGCCTCGCGCGCCAGCCGCTGAGCCCGGAGCAGATCCGTCGCCGCGTGCTGCTGGCCATGGTCAACGAGGCCGCGCTGCTGCTGGCCGAAGGCGTCGCGGTGCGCGCCAGCGACATCGACGTGGTGCTGGTGCAGGGTTATGGCTTCCCGCGCTGGGAGGGCGGGCCGGTGTTCTGGGCCCGGCAGCAGGACCGCGCCGAGCTCGAGCAAGACATCGACGGGCTGGCCGCCAGCGTCGGTCATGGCTTCGTGCGCGGTGACCTGGCGCGGCTGCTGGACTGAATCACCCCAAGACCAAGGAGATATCTGAATGAAAACCCCCAACTACCTGCTCGAACAATACGGCCCGCGCGAGGCGATGGAATACGACGTGGTGATCGTGGGCGCCGGCCCGGCCGGCCTGG
>ERZ1034363.1372-NODE-1372-length-13982-cov-2.851061_pt1 | contig 13982 bp, 12 predicted proteins | sample MGYA00520616_ERZ1034363 | MGnify/ENA primary metagenome ERZ1034363 (study PRJEB33736, sample SAMEA104284506) | Azolla filiculoides | biome: Urban; feature: Water surface; material: Ditch water | place: Netherlands | collected 2015-10-28 | depth 0-0.1 m ...
CATGTAGAAACTCCACGCGGCATGATTACGTTCTTGGATACCCCTGGTCACGAAGCCTTTACGGCAATGCGTGCTCGTGGTGCTAAGGCAACGGATATCGTGATCTTGGTGGTAGCTGCTGATGACGGCGTGATGCCACAAACTAAAGAAGCGATTCACCATGCAGTAGCAGGTGGCGTGCCTTTGGTTGTTGCAATCAATAAGATTGATAAACCAGAAGCGAATTCTGAGCGCGTTAAAACAGAATTGGTTGCTGAGCAGGTTGTTCCTGAAGAATACGGTGGCGATGTGCCATTTATTCCAGTGTCTGCTAAAACCGGTGAGGGTATTGATGCCTTGCTAGAGAACGTGCTCTTGCAAGCTGAAATCTTGGAATTGAAAGCGCCGAAAGACGCTCCAGCTCAAGGCTTGGTGATTGAAGCGCGCTTGGATAAAGGTAAGGGCCCAGTGGCAACTATCTTGGTTCAATCTGGAACGCTTAAGCGTGGCGACATGTTGCTAGCTGGTTCTACATTTGGTCGTGTACGTGCGATGCTGGATGAAAACGGTAAGCCTTGTAATGAAGCTGGCCCATCCATTCCGGTGGAAATCCAAGGTTTGTCAGAAGTTCCTGCTGCAGGCGAGGCGGTGCAAGTAGTTCCTGATGAGCGTAAAGCTCGTGAGATTGCATTGTTCCGTCAAGGCAAGTTCCGTGATGTGAAGTTGGCTAAACAACAGGCATTCAAGCTTGAAACCATGATGGAAAACATGGAAGAAGGCGCAATTGAAGCTAAATTGTTACCACTCATCATTAAGGCAGACGTTCAAGGCTCACAAGAAGCTTTGGCTCAATCATTGATGAAACTTTCTACACCAGAGGTGAAGGTGCAAATCGTTCACGCTGCTGTGGGTGGCATTACTGAAACTGACGTTAACTTAGCGGTTGCTTCTAAGGCGGTTATTTTTGGATTCAACTCTCGCGCTGATGCAGCTGCTCGTAAATTAGCCGAGAACAATGGCGTTGATATTCGTTATCACAACATTATTTATGACGCAGTAGATGAAGTGAAGTTAGCTCTGAGCGGCATGTTGACACCAGATAAGAAAGAAGAAATCACTGGTCTCGTTGAGATTCGTCAAGTCTTCTTGGTATCTAAAGTTGGCGCTATTGCGGGTTGCTTGGTGCTTGACGGCATCATTAAGCGTAACTCGAGTGTTCGCCTCTTGCGTGACAACGTAGTGATCTGGACTGGTGAGCTGGACTCTCTCAAGCGCTTTAAAGATGACGCAAAAGATGTACGCGCCGGTGTTGAGTGTGGTCTGTCATTAAAAGGCTACAACGACATCAAAGAAGGCGATCAACTCGAAGTCTTTGAAGTGACTGAAGTTGCCCGCACACTCTAAGAGTTATTCAGTTCATGCATAAAACTAGCCCTCATCGTAACCAGCGTCTCGCCGATCAAATTCAGCGAGACCTGGCCGAGCTGATTCCTCGCGAATTGCGTAGCCCAAGCCTAGGTTTGATTACTTTACAAAGTATTGAACTCACACCGGATTTGGCGCATGCAAAAGTTTTCTTTACTGTTTTGGGTGCTGAGCCTGAAGTAGCCTTGAAAGCGCTGCAAGATAAGGCAGGCTATTTGCATTCTTTATTGTTCAAGCGTTTGCATATTCATACTGTGCCAACCTTGCACTTCCACTACGACAGTTCTGTTGAGCATGGCATTGAGATGTCGCGCTTAATTGATCAAGCGGTGGATAGTGATCGCAAAGACGAGAACGCGTAAATAGCTATGTCTGTACGTATCGACGGCGTTGTCTTGCTTGATAAACCTGCTGGCATGAGCTCACAAGGCGCAGTCACTGCCGTGAAGCGTGCCTTCAATGCAGAAAAAGCAGGGCATACCGGTACTCTAGATCCGATGGCCACTGGCTTACTCCCCATTTGTTTGGGCGAGGCTACTAAGTACTCTCAGGATTTATTGGAGGCCGATAAAACCTATATCGCTCAAGTGAAATTTGGTCAGCGTACTGATACTGGCGATGCTGAAGGCTTAGTCATTGAAGAACTACCTTTACCTGTATTTGCTGATGAAGCAACTATCAAGCTTGCATTAAACGCTTTATTGCCAGCATTCACTGGTCCGATTAGCCAGGTGCCTCCAATGTATTCTGCGCTGAAGCGCGATGGCAAGCCTTTATATGAATACGCTCGTGCTGGTGTTGAATTGGAGCGTGCTCCACGAGATATTACGATTCATGCAATTCGTTGGACTAATGTTAATTGGCCTGAAGCCACTTTAGAAGTGAGCTGCAGCAAAGGTACTTACATTCGCGTGTTAGCAGAAGATATTGGTAAGGCATTAGGTTGCGGTGCACATTTAGTTGGCTTACGCCGTACCGAAGTAGGGCACCTCACTTTAGAGCAATCTTTCACAATCGAATCCATTCAAAATGGCTCGCAAGATAGCTCTAGTTATATCTTGCCGGTCGATGCCCTCTTGCAAACACTGCCCCACTTAACCGTGGATGAGCAACAGGCTAAACGTTTAGAAATGGGTCAACGAGTCCCGCTCAATTTACCTTCGATAGAGGCGCTGGTGCGTATCTATCGTGCAACTGCTGCTCCACATAACTTTATTGGTACTGGTGATTGGCGCTCTGGGGTGTTGCATCCTAAGCGCCTGATTTCTTCGGCACATTAAACATATTTAACCCTCTTATTTATTAACCTTATTCTTAACTTCAGAAGCTTCACATGACTAAACGCGCACTTCGTAATATCGCCATCATCGCCCACGTTGACCACGGTAAAACTACTTTGGTTGACCAACTCTTGCGCCAATCTGGCACATTCCGTTCTAATGAAAAAATGACCGAACGCGTCATGGACTCAAATGACCTGGAAAAAGAGCGCGGCATTACTATTTTGTCCAAGAACTGTGCGGTTGAGTATGACGGCACACACATCAACATCGTAGACACACCAGGACACGCCGACTTCGGTGGTGAAGTAGAGCGTGTGCTCTCCATGGTTGACGGTGTTTTGCTCTTGGTTGATGCGGTTGAAGGCCCAATGCCACAAACTCGCTTCGTTACTAAAAAAGCGTTGGCTCTTGGTTTGAAGCCTATCGTTGTGATTAACAAGGTTGACCGTCCAGGTGCTCGTACAGACTATGTGATCAATGCCACTTTTGAATTGTTTGACAAATTAGGCGCAACTGAAGAGCAGTTAGATTTCCCAGTTGTGTATGCATCTGGTCTGAATGGCTATGCTGGCTTGACTGATGATGTTCGCGAAGGCGACATGCGCCCATTGTTTGACACAGTGCTCAAGCATGTTCCAGTGCGTGATGACAATCCAGAAGGTCCTTTGCAATTGCAAATTACCTCTATTGAATACAGTACTTACGTAGGTAAGATCGGCGTTGGCCGTGTAAACCGTGGAACTGTGAAGCCATTGATGGATGTGGTTTTCATGGACGGTCCTGATGGCGTTCAACGTAAAGGCCGTATTAACCAAGTATTGAAATTCCGTGGCTTAGAGCGTGAGTTGGTTGATGAAGCTCAAGCGGGCGACATCGTATTGGTAAACGGTATTGAAGATTTGGCAATCGGAACAACGATCTGCGCACCAGATACTCCTGAAGCATTGCCAATGCTCAAGATTGATGAGCCTACATTGACCATGAACTTCATGGTGAACACTAGCCCATTGGCTGGACGTGAAGGTAAGTTTGTTACTAGCCGTCAGATTCGTGAGCGTTTAGACCGCGAGTTGAAATCCAATATGGCTTTGCGTGTAAAAGAAACTGACGATGACACCGTATTTGAAGTGTCAGGTCGTGGCGAATTGCACCTCACCATCTTGGTAGAAACAATGCGTCGTGAAGGTTACGAGTTGGCAGTTTCCCGTCCACGCGTGGTATTCCACGAAGTAGACGGTGTGAAGATGGAGCCATACGAGAACTTAACAGTTGACGTAGAAGATACAACTCAAGGCGCCGTGATGGAAGACTTGGGTAAGCGTAAAGGCGAATTGCTGGACATGGTGAGTGACGGTAAAGGTCGCACACGTCTTGAGTACCGTATTCCTGCGCGTGGTTTGATCGGCTTCCAAGGCGATTTCATGACCATGACTCGCGGTAACGGTTTGATGAGCCACACATTTGACTCTTATGCGCCTGCAAAAGACGGTATCTTGGGTGAGCGTCATAACGGCGTATTGATCAGTCAAGATGACGGCGAAGCAGTTGCTTACGCTTTGTGGAAATTGCAAGACCGTGGCCGTATGTTTGTGAGCCCTGGCGATCCTTTGTATGAAGGTATGGTTATCGGTATTCATAGCCGTGACAATGACTTGGTTGTTAACCCAATTAAAGGTAAGCAATTAACCAACGTTCGCGCGTCTGGTACTGACGAAGCAGTGCGCTTGGTAACACCAATCGCAATGAACCTCGAGTACGCTGTTGAATTTATCGATGATGATGAATTGGTAGAAGTAACGCCGAAGAGTATTCGTATTCGTAAGCGCTACCTCAAGGAGCATGAGCGTAAAAAAGCATCACGCGACTAAGCTACTTCAAGCTACACAACAAAAGTCACCTCCGGGTGGCTTTTGTTCTTCATTGAAATCCATATTCCAAAAATAATAGTAAAAATAGATCCTCATGCTGCCATCCATTGAACAACGCCTTGCCCAAGAGTTATCCGCTAAACCCGCCCAAGTAGCTGCTGCTATTGCACTGATGGATGAGGGTGCAACAGTTCCTTTTATTGCCCGTTATCGTAAAGAGGCAACCGGTGGCTTGGATGACACGCAATTGCGTTTGCTGGAAGATCGTCTGGGCTATTTACGCGAGTTGGAGGAGCGTCGCAAGGCTATTGTTGCTTCGATAGAAGAGCAGGGCAAGATGACCCCCGAGTTGCTTAAAGCCATCATGTTGGCAGAGGATAAAACGCGCCTAGAAGACCTCTATCTCCCTTACAAGCTCAAGCGTCGTACTAAGGCGCAAATTGCCTTAGAGGCTGGTTTAGAGCCTCTGGCAAATGATTTATTGGCTAACCCTATGCTGGATCCAGAAGTGGAGGCCGCAAAATATCTCAAAGAAGCATTTACATCCGATCAAGGTGAGAACCCTGGCGTAGTTGATACCAAAGCTGCCCTTGAAGGTGCGCGTCAGATTTTGATGGAGCGCTTTGCTGAAGATGCTGGCTTAGTGCAATCACTGAGAACCTATTTGCAGGAACATGGCGTTGTTGAATCGAAGGTTATTGCTGGTAAAGAGCAAGAGGGTGAAAAGTTTGCCGACTACTTCGATTACTCGGAGCCCGTTTCTGCAATTCCATCACATCGTGCCTTGGCTTTATTTAGAGGTCGTCGTGAACAAATGTTGATGGTGAATTTACGCCTAGACACCGAAGAAGAAAAACCAAAATGGGATGCACCCCATAATCCTTGCGAATCCCGCATCGCTAATCAATTCAAAATTAAGAATGAAGGCCGCCCTGCAGACCAGTGGTTAGCAGAGACTGTGCGTTGGACTTGGCGGATTAAGTGCTCTATGCATTTGGAGTCAGAGTTAATGAGCGCACTACGTGAGCGTTCTGAGACTGAGGCAATTAATGTCTTTGCTCGCAACCTCAAAGATTTACTATTGGCCGCACCTGCCGGACCAAAGGTCACTATTGGCCTAGACCCTGGTATGAGAACGGGTGTGAAGGTAGCGGTTGTGGATGCTACTGGTAAGGTAGTCGATACGGATGTCATTTATCCGCACCAGCCTAAGAATGATTGGGATGGCTCATTACATACTCTTGCGAAATTAGCAGAGAAACACAAGGCGACTTTAATCTCGATCGGTAACGGTACCGCCTCACGTGAGACGGATAAGTTGGCGCAAGATTTAATTAAAGCTAAGCCTGAACTTAAGCTTACTAAGATTGTGGTCTCAGAAGCAGGTGCATCGGTTTACTCAGCCTCTGAGTACGCCTCAAAAGAATTGCCCGGCATGGATGTTTCTTTGCGTGGCGCAGTGTCGATTGCCAGAAGATTGCAAGATCCATTGGCAGAGTTAGTCAAGATTGATCCAAAGTCAATTGGAGTGGGCCAGTACCAGCATGATGTGATGCAGACTCAACTGGCTAAGTCATTAGTTGCTGTTGTTGAAGATTGCGTGAACGCAGTGGGTGTAGATGTAAACACAGCTTCTGCCCCATTGTTAGCAAGAGTTTCAGGTCTGAGTAGTACCGTTGCCGAAGGTATCGTGACTTACCGAGATAGTAACGGTGCCTTTCAGACGCGGGCAGACTTACGTAGCGTGCCACGCTTAGGCGATAAGACTTTTGAACAAGCCGCTGGCTTCTTGCGCATCATGAATGGCAAAGACCCATTGGATGCTTCGGCAGTCCATCCGGAATCCTATCCTTTGGTAGAGAAGATTCTGAAAGATATTAAGAAGGGCGTCAAAGAGGTCATTGGCGATGCTGTAATACTCAAGGGGCTTAATCCAGAAAAGTATGCCGATGAGAAGTTTGGTGTTCCCACTGTCACCGACATCATCAAGGAGCTAGAGAAGCCGGGTCGCGATCCACGGCCTGAATTCACAACAGCAACTTTTAAAGATGGCGTGGAAAAAATCAGCGACCTTAAGGCAGACATGATTTTGGAAGGTGTTGTGACAAACGTAGCAGCTTTTGGTGCCTTCGTAGATATCGGTGTTCATCAAGATGGTTTGGTTCATATCTCCGCTTTAGCTAACACCTTTGTTAAAGACCCGCACACCGTGGTTAAAGCGGGGCAGGTTGTGAAGGTCAAAGTGCTCGAAGTGGATGAGAAACGTAAGCGCATTGCATTGACGATGAGGCTCTCTGATGAGGCTCCAAAAGTATCAGGCGCAAAACCTGAGCAAAGAGCAAATAGGCCAGGCACCCCAAGAACTCAAGAAGCGAGAAGACCACAGGAAGATAGAAGATCTGCGCCTCCAATCAATAATGCTATGGCAGATGCCTTACGTAAACTTAAAGGGTAAAGCTCGCTACACTTAGGTGATGATAAGCAATAGGGAAATTCAATGATCTTTGTTAAAAGTATTCTTATAGGCTTTTTCACTCTGTATGCCTCGATCTCTGTTGCCCAAACTACGCCAACGGTAGCTGCTGCATCAGACTTGAAGTTTGCATTAGAAGAAATTGCCGCTAACTATAAGGCTGATAAAGGTCAAGATGTGAAATTGGTGTTTGGCTCATCGGGAGTTCTATGGCAACAAGTCAAAAATGGGGCACCATTTAGTTTGCTGATGTCTGCAGACGAAGCTTATATAGATGACTTATCTAAAAATGGCTTAACGATGGATGGTGGAAGCCTATATGCAATTGGCAGAATTGTTCTCTTACAAAAGAAGGGTAGTCCTATCAAGCTCGGCATCGATAAAGGGGGTTTGGTCAATGCAATTCAAGCTGCCAAGAAGATTGCCATCGCCAATCCAGATCATGCTCCTTACGGTAGGGCTGCGAAAGAATATCTCACCAATATGGGGGTCTGGGATCTAGCTCAGCCTAAGTTGGTCTTTGGGGAAAATATTTCTCAAGCAACGATGTTTGCCTTAACGGGCTCAGCTGATTTTGCTATCTCCGCCTTATCTTTAGCTTCATCACCTCAAATTCAGATTCAGTCTACTTTTCTGTCGATACCGGATAAGCTGCATAAGCCACTCAAGCAAAAGATGGCCTTAATAAAGAATGGCTCATCCAGCGCTAAAGATTTCTACTTGTATCTACAGGAGCCCAAGTCACAGCAAGTTATGGTGCGCTATGGCTTTGTCACGCCGTAGTCATTAATTTGTAATATAGTTCCATTATTATCGAATTATGAAAAATACCGAAGCAATACAGGCATTTATCGCCTTAGGACAAGAGTCGCGTTTAAACGTATACCGCCTGATTGTTCAGAAGGGGGATCTCGGACTGTTACCCTCACAGATCCATGAAATGCTAGGCATTCCCAATGCAACACTCAGCTTTCATCTCAAAGAGCTTTATCAGGCCAATCTCATCACTGTCGAGCGCCAAGGTCGCAACCTCATCTACCGCCCGAATCCAGGAATGGTAGAAGAGCTGAGTCAATTTCTATTGGCTAACTGCTGCGGCGGTAAGTCATGCAAAACCGCAAAAACTATTAAAAAGGTGAATACTCAATGAAACAGTACAACATTCTTTTCCTGTGCACCCATAACTCTGCTCGTTCTGTTTTGGGTGAAGCTTTAGCATCTACCCACCCTAGTGGCAAGTTTGTAGGTTATTCAGCTGGATCAACCCCAGGTACAAGCGTTAATCCCATTGCTGCTGATATTGCAGAAGAGTTGGGTATGGACCGCACTCTGCTGAAGTCAAAAAGTTGGGATGTGTATGGGGAGCCCAATGCTCCAAAAATGGATTTCATCATCACGGTATGTGACAACGCTGCTGGCGAGGTTTGCCCTTTTTGGCCTGGTCAACCAGCTACCGCACATTGGGGTTTCCCTGATCCATCACAAGTCCAGGGTACTGATTTGGAGAAGCGGGCCGCTTTTAATCAAGTGAAGAACGGCCTTAAAAAACGCCTAGATATCCTGGCAGCGATGCCATTAGAAAAGCTCGACTCCATCAGTCTTAAAGAGGTTCACACAAAAGCATGAGTTCTATCACTAAAAAACTCTCCTTTTTAGATCGTTATTTAACAGTTTGGATTTTTGCGGCAATGGCGCTGGGAATTGGCCTGGGTCATTTCATCCCTGGTGTTGAAGAGTTTATTAATTCATTTCAGGTCGGTACAACTAATCTGCCAATTGCGATTGGCTTGATATTGATGATGTACCCACCGTTTGCCAAGGTGCGTTACGAAGACTTGCCAGACGTATTTAAAGATAAGCGCATCTTTGGTATATCCATTTTGATGAATTGGATTGTTGCGCCAACTTTGATGTTCTTTTTGGCTATCACCTTTGTTCCTGACCAACCTGAATATATGGCTGGTCTGATTTTGATTGGTATTGCGCCTTGTGTTGCGATGGTCATTATTTGGAATGACCTGGCTAAGGGTTCTACTGAGTACGCTGCTGGCTTGGTCGCATTTAATGCGATCTTTCAGGTGCTGTTCTTTAGTGTTTATGCATATTTCTTTCTCACAGTGTTGCCGCCTTACTTTGGCCTTGCTGGCTCGAACGTCAGTGTAAGTATGGGGCAGATTGCTGAGAGTGTGTTTGTCTATCTTGGCATTCCTTGCATTGCTGGAATATTGACGAGAGTTGTAATGCTCAAGTTCATGACTAAAGAGGATTACCACGAGCATTTTGTGCCACGTATTGGAAAGATCACTTTAATTGCATTGCTCTTCACCATTATTGTCATGTTTAGCCTCAAAGGCGGAGTAATCTTAACGCTCCCAATGGATGTGGTGACTATTGCGGTACCGCTATTGGTTTTCTTTCTTATCATGTTCTTGCTGACCTTCTTTGTCACTGGCAAGATGGGTATCGATTACAAGCGTTGCTGCACACTTTCATTTACAGCCTCTAGCAATAACTTTGAGTTGGCTATCGCAGTAGCGATTGCTGTATTCGGAATTAATTCTGGTGCAGCTTTTGCGGCCGTCATAGGCCCTCTAGTAGAGGTGCCCATCATGATTGGTCTAGTGACTGTGGCTTTGTGGTTTAAGGAAAGTTTTTTCAAAAAGGATATGGCTTAAGTGTTTGAGTCTCCGCTGCAATTTCCAGCTTTAGTAGAGGATCTTTTCCAAATTCCCGGAATTGAAAAACTAAGTACAAATTCTAGCGATCATGCACCTCGTTTCCTAATGCTCTATGGCTCACTTCGTGAGAGATCCTACAGTAGGCTTCTTACTTTTGAGGCGGCTAGATTGTTAACTGCCATGGGTGGTGAGGTCAAAATCTTTGATCCTATTGGATTGCCTTTGGTAGATAGCGTGCCTGATACCCATCCAAAGGTGCAAGAACTTCGTCAACTAGCCATGTGGGCTGAGGGTATGGTTTGGACTTCCCCAGAACGACATGGCGCCATGACTGGTTTATTAAAAACACAGATTGATTGGATTCCGTTGTCTGAAGGGGCGGTTAGGCCAACCCAAGGTAAGACCTTGGCTGTAATGCAAGTATGCGGGGGATCACAATCCTTTAATGCCGTTAACCAAATGCGCATCTTAGGTCGATGGATGAGGATGATTACCATCCCCAATCAATCTTCAGTTGCCAAGGCTTTCACTGAATTTGAGGAAGATGGTCGTATGAAGCCATCTGCCTTTTATGATCGGGTAGTGGACGTCATGGAAGAGCTCTACAAATTCACATTACTCACGCGTGGAATTAGTGAATATTTAACTGACCGTTATAGCGAGCGAAAAGAGTCTGCTGAGGAGTTATCTAAGAGAGTAAATCAGCGATCAATTTAATCGGCAAATTCATTAGGCTCTGTAAGGTCTTACAATATTCTCCAAGCCAAATGCATCGTTTGTATGCCTTAGCTCATCAATGGATGTTCTAAGCATCTTTAGTTCCTTGCAGGATAGTTTGCGTAATTTATTGCGATCTAAGCCATAGGTATCAACTAGATAGCGAGTTCTAGAGAGGCATATCTGTAGGCGAATTAACCAGTAGATCGCAAAAATTCCTGGTGCAAATAAGAAAAGCAAAATACTCATTTCATAGTCCATAAAAAAGGCCGTCGCGATGACGGCCTATTGCATTAATCTAGCTATTAACCAGAATACTTACTTAATTAATAAAACAGGTTGCTTTGCTACGTTACTAATTTTTTGAGCCACCGAACCCATGAGGGTATCAACGATACCCGTTCTGCCCTTTGATCCCATAACGATCAGATCGAACTTTTCTTTATTAGCTAAAGCAATGATCTCATTAGCAACATTGCCGCGCTTAATCACCATGCTATGTTTCACGCCAGCTGTGTCGAGGGCTTTCTGGGCTCCCTTGAGTTCTTTTTCGCTCACTTCACGGAGGTAGTCATCGATGACACTATTGGCTACGAATTGCTTAACATGACCCAAGCCGATATCGTCATGGACGCTGACCAGAGTTACCGTGCACTTGCTGCGCAAATCTTTTGCTAACTTCACAACGTACTTGGCTGCATTAAGTGAAGATTTTGAGCCGTCAACTGGTAATAGAATTTTCATTTGTCCCTCTGTTTTTGTTGTTAATAAACTGTATCTAGATATGTAGTTAATTTACTATGAAAATTACTATAAATCTATTAATAACCCACTAATCTGTTTATCTATCAATTGTGTGGCTATTTAAGAAAAGCGTCATAGAAGGTTTTGATGATGAGGATGGTGACCAAAATAAAGAAGCCTTTGCGTATAAAGGTATTCCCATGCTTAATGGCAATCTTGGTACCAATTTGACCGCCCACAAGATTGGCGCTCGCCATGAGTAAACCAAGCTTCCAGTCAAAATAACCCAGATAAAAAAAGACACATAGTGCACCGAGATTAGAGGCGATGTTGAGAAACTTCGCAGGCGCTGCAGATCGTAAAAAATCAAATCCTAATATGCGGGTATAGAAGAGCTTATAAAAGGCTCCGGCTCCTGGACCTAGAAAGCCATCATAAAAACCAATGATGCCGGCACCAGTCGATGCGATCGCTTTTTGTTTATGGTGACCATGCTTTGGTGCATGCACTAGACCGGCACTGGATTTGATATTAAATATTAGTAGTGCCAGCAGCAGAAACGGTAAGGCGCCTCTAAGCCACTCGGTTGGTAATTGGGTAACTAGGTAGGCTCCTGCAACTGAGGCAAAGAAAGCAAACGCTGAGGAGATGATCACCAAACCCCAAGGGCTCTTATTGGCTCGGCTGTACTGAATGGCAGAACCAATCGTCCCTACGATGGAGCCAAATTTATTTACTGAGAGCAGGGTTGCGGGTGGGAATCCTGGCAGTACCGCAAATAGCGCTGGAACCTGAATCATTCCCCCTCCACCAATAATGGAGTCGACTAGGCCGGCAAATAAAGCGCAAGCAAGCAATAAGCCAAGGTCGAATGCAGAGAGTTCAAGCATATTGTCTATTTATTTTTTTTAGTTCTTTTGTATATCCCAACCCATTTTAGAGGGGTTTCTTTCTGGATGCCTTTGGATTCAATTGTTTTCATGGGCGGGAGTGGATAATCTAGTCCAAATGAAAGTCAATTCAGAAGGAGTATCTTCGTCAAGGGTGTATTTGCCTGCTGGGCAAAGTCACGCTTGCCTGCTGGATTTCTTTATTGCTACTTTTCCGCATATAGATGCAAGTGAATGGCGCTCTCGTTTTGATGAGGGATTGGTATTTAATCAAGAGGGGGAGGCCCTTCCTGCAAGCCATGCTTATATTCCCAATACGCATTTGCTGTATTTCAGGCGCTTAGCACGGGAACCAGATCTTCCTTTTGAAGAGGTCATCCTATTTCAAGACGAGCACATTCTGGTTGCAGATAAACCCCATTTTTTACCAGTAACGCCTAGCGGTCTTTATCTGCATCAAACTCTACTGAATCGACTGAAGAAAAAAACGGGTATTCAAAACTTAAGCCCCATGCATCGCATTGATCGTGACACAGCAGGGCTAGTGATCTTTTCAATTAATCCGCCTGAGCGGGCGCAATACCAAAATTTATTTAGAGATCGCGCAGTCAAAAAGGTCTATGAGGCGATCGCGCCTTACTCAGAAGAGCTCATCAATAAATTACCGATGACGTACCAGAGTAGGCTAGAGGAGTCTGAGCATTTTCTGCAAATGCAGGAAGTGGAGGGCGAAGCCAATGCCGACACCTTCATTGAGTTGCTTGAGGTAAAAAAGCCCTGGGCTAGATACCGCTTAAGCCCTGGTAGCGGTAAGAAGCACCAATTGCGTTGTCACCTGAATAGCTTAGGAATTCCTATTCGGCATGACCAGATTTACCCCATTCTGACTCCTTACCAAGAGTATGATTTGGATTTTTCCAAACCTTTGCAGCTCTTAGCAAAAGAGATTTATTTCAAAGACCCGGTAACGGGGCAGGAGAGATCTTTTTCATCCCAAAGAGTATTGGCTTGATATTCGTATGACTGTAAATACACCGAAGCGCTTAGCGGTTGCCCCGATGATGGAATGGACTGATCGCCATTGCCGCTCCTTTCATCGATCTTTAACTCAACAGGCCATCTTGTACACCGAGATGGTGACTACCGGCGCACTCATTCATGGGGATGTGCCACGCCATTTAGATTATTCAAAAGAACAGCACCCAGTTGTTTTGCAATTGGGTGGATCCGAGCCTTCTGATTTAGCTAAGGCTGCAGAGTTGGCGCAGCAGTGGGGCTATGACGAGATCGATCTCAACTGCGGCTGTCCTTCAGAGCGTGTTCAGCGAGGTGCCTTTGGTGCTTGTCTTATGGCTGAGCCACAACTCGTTGCCGATTGCGTCAAAGCAATGAAGTCTGCTGTTGATACTCCGATTACTGTGAAGCATCGCCTGGGTTTGGATTCGATGGATGCCGCTAACTCTAAAGCGGATTATCAATTTGCACTCAATTTCATTCTTGCAGTGGCGGATGCTGGGGCTAGTCAAGTCACCATCCATGCGCGCAATGCCGTGCTCAAAGGCTTATCTCCTAAAGAGAACCGCAGCAAACCACCACTACGTTATGAAGTGGCTGCAAAGCTGCGTTTAGATGCTCAGAAGGAGTTTCCGAAACTCAAGGTATTGCTCAATGGTGGACTAGAAACAAATGAGCAAATTGCAGGTCATTGGGATGACTTTGATGGCTTTATGGTGGGCAGAGCAGCCTATCATTTTCCAGCGCTTCTCTTGGGCTGGGATGACATGATCAACACCAATGGGGATGCTGCGGGCTATCTGTTTAGTGAGACAGAATGGCATCGCATTCAGATTGCATTGGTGAAGCAAGTCCAAGCTTGGTATGACGAATGTCGTGCCAAAGATAAGCCTTTTTATATTGGTGCATTT
>ERZ1034363.1375-NODE-1375-length-13955-cov-2.729284_pt1 | contig 13955 bp, 12 predicted proteins | sample MGYA00520616_ERZ1034363 | MGnify/ENA primary metagenome ERZ1034363 (study PRJEB33736, sample SAMEA104284506) | Azolla filiculoides | biome: Urban; feature: Water surface; material: Ditch water | place: Netherlands | collected 2015-10-28 | depth 0-0.1 m ...
CACGGTAAGAACTGGTGGACATGATGGCCAATGGCTTGTCGAAAATGCGGCTCAGGATGTCGCCAGGACGCAAGCCCCCACGCGCGAGGCACAGGATGGTGTCGAACTGCCAGCCCGACAAATGGATCTTGAGCGCGAGCTTTTCGATCAGGTTGTGGTACTCGTCATAGGACACGTACAGGTGCTTGCCGTCTTCTGTCAACATGGTTTGCTCCGATATTAATAGCTATTAATGCAGATGGATAAAGCGGTGAATGCCAGAATGATTAAAAATCAACCAACGTAAGGGTGGTGCAATAGGATGGTGTGGTCCCGGTCAGGGCTCGTGGACACCATGTGAATAGGCACGCCGGTGGTTTCTTCGATGCGTTGCAGATAGCGCTGAGCGGCCGCAGGCAGCTTGGCATGTTCTGTCACACCCACGGTGCTGTCGGTCCAGCCAGGCAGGGTTTCGTACACCGGCTCGCATTTGGCAATGTCATCTGCCCCCATGGGCAGGATGTCGATCAGCTCGCCGTCCAGCATGTAGCCCGTGCACAGCTTGAGTTCAGGCAGGCCATCGAGTACGTCGAGTTTGGTGATGCACAAGCCGGACAGGCCATTGACCTGGGCACTGCGCTTGAGCAAGGCGGCATCAAACCAGCCACAACGCCGGCTGCGGCCGGTGGTGACGCCCTTCTCGGCGCCCACGGTGCTCATGTGCCAGCCTGGCGTACCTTCTTTTTCCCAATCCAGCTCGGTGGGGAACGGGCCGCCGCCGACACGGGTGCAGTAGGCCTTGGTGATGCCCAGGATGTAGTGCAGCATGCCCGGACCCACGCCGGAGCCAGCTGCGGCGTTGCCGGCCACGCAGTTGCTTGAGGTGACGTACGGGTAAGTGCCGTGATCCACATCCAGCAAGGTACCTTGCGCACCTTCAAACAGCAGGTTGGCGCCGTGCAGGTGGGCCTCGTTGAGTTCGCGCGACACATCGGCCATCATGGGCTTGAGCAGCTCGGCGTGCTTCATGGCTTCGGCGTAGACCGCATCGAACTGCACTTCGCCGTTCAGGATGTACGGCTTGAGGGCATCGCCAAACGTGAAGTTGGCCGAGCCCAGGAACGTGGTCAGCACATGATTGTGCAGGGCCAGCAACTCACGCAGGCGTGTTGCAAACCGCTCGGGGTACTTCAGGTCCTGTACGCGCAGCGCACGGCGGGCAATTTTGTCTTCGTAGGCCGGGCCGATGCCGCGGCCGGTGGTGCCGATCTTCTCGGTGCCGCCCTGCTCGCGCGCGGCCTCGCGCGCGACGTCCAGCGCCGCATGGAACGGCAGGATCAGCGGGCAGGCTTCGCTGATCCGCAGGCGCGAACGCACTTCCACACCGGCCTTTTCGAGGCCTTCGATTTCCTCAAACAGCTTGGCGGCAGAGAGCACCACACCATTGCCGATGTAGCACTTCACCCCAGGGCGCATGATCCCGCTGGGGATAAGGTGCAGTGCGGTCTTGACACCATTGATCACCAGCGTGTGGCCCGCATTGTGGCCGCCCTGGAAGCGCACAACGCCTTGCGCGCTCTCGGTCAACCAGTCCACCAGTTTGCCCTTGCCCTCATCGCCCCATTGGGTACCGACGACGACAACGTTTCGTCCTTTGGTCATGTTCATTTTTTAAGTTCTCAAATGGCCTGCACGACCCATTGCCCGGCCGCCTCAATCAGCTCACGGTCGCAATGGAATTCATCTATTTCACTCTCATGGCCCGGCAAGACGCAGACCACGGTTTCCCCACGCCCACGCAAGCCAGTGATCGCTGCGCGCAAGCCCGCATCCTGACCCCAAGGCGCACGTATCGCGGCTTTCAACGGGCGAGGCCCTGCCGCTCCGACCAGCGCTTTCAGGTCCAGACTGAAGCCCACTGCCGGACGAGCCCGGTCCAGGTTGTGTCCAAACACGGCGCCGACGCCGTCATACCGGCCGCCACGTACCACGGCGTCACCCGCTCCCTTGGCATAAACAGCAAAACGGGCACCACTGTAATAGGCGTAGCCCCGAAGATCGGCCAGATCGAATGTCACTTGTGTGTCGCCGAGCTGTTGCGCGAGCCAGCGCAAGTTCGTCAGCACCTGGTCGATGCCGGGTGCGGACCGCAACGCAATCTGGGCCTCGTCGAGCACATTGGCATCCCCGTAAAGCTGCACCAGCGCCAGCAGACACTCGCGCGTGGCCGCAGGGAAACTACGTGTGACTGACGCCAATTCACTGGAATCCTTGGTCGCCAGCGCCGCATGCACCTGGGCCAGCACCGGGGCGTCCACCGTCACACCGGACAACAGCGTACGCACAATGCTTGCGTCCGCGAGGTCCACACTCAATTCGGGCACCTGCGCTGCCTTGAGACAGTCCAGCGCAAGCAACAAAATTTCAAGATCAGCTTCCAGCCCGGCGTGGCCATAGATTTCCGCCCCGAACTGGAGCGGCTCGCGCGTCGCGTAGGGGCGGTCCGGCCTGGTATGCAGCACCGGGCCGCAGTAACAAAGACGGGTTACGCCAGCGCGGTTGAGCAGGTGTGCATCAATACGTGCCACCTGAGGCGTGGTGTCGGCGCGCAATCCCAGCATGCGGCCAGACAGCTGGTCCACCAGTTTGAACGTCTGGAGATCCAGCGCTTCACCGGTACCGGTCAGCAGGGATTCCAGATGCTCGAGCAACGGGGGCATCACCAGCTCGTAACCATAGCTGGATGCAGCGTCAAGAAGACAGCGGCGGAGTTCTTCGATATGCCTGGCCTCGGAAGGCAAAACATCGGCGATGTGATCCGGGAGGACCCAAGCGGACATGTGATGAGGGGAGGCTGTTAAAACTGCGATTTTACCGGGCTTGCAACCGGTTTCACGCGGAAAGCCAAAGGATCAGCAGACCCAGCAGCACACTGAAGAGCCCGAAAAAGCGGATCTGTCCGTCCTGCAACTGCAACAACTGCACAAACATGCGTCGCCAGTGCGCGGGGGACAGGAAAGGCAAAAGGCCCTCGATCACAAGAACGAGGGCCAATGCCGCCAGCAGAATCCTGGTGTCCAAAACCTACTTCTTGGCTACAGGGGCTGTTCCGCCGCCGCTGCGCATGACCTTGAAGAATTCGGACGACGGATCCATCACCATCACGTCACTCTTCTTGCTGAAGCTTGCCTTGTAGGCGTCCAGACTGCGGTAGAACTGCGCGAACTGCGGATCACGTCCGAAAGCGTCAGCATAGATACGCGCAGCCTCGGCATCCCCCTCGCCCTTGATTTTCTGGGCATCGCGGTACGCATTGGCAATGGCGACTTCGCGCTGACGGTCGGCATCAGCCCGAATTTTTTCACCCTCGGCCGCGCCGGTTGAACGAAGTTCGTTCGCAACACGCTTGCGCTCCGCCTCCATCCGGCGGTAAACAGATTCGGTAATGGCGTCTACGTAATCGGCACGGGTGATACGCACGTCAACGACGTCGACACCCCAAGGCTTTGCGCCCTTGACCTTCTCAAGCACCTCCCGCTTGACATCAGCCATAAGCGCTTCACGCTTGAGTGAAAGCAGGTCTTTCACCGTGCGTTTGTTGATTTCTTCCTGGAAGGCATTGCGTACAACCCGATTCAACTGATTGGCGCCAGCATTTTCGTCAAGACCCACATTGCGGATGTACTCCTGCGGCTCGGTGATGCGCCAGCGCACGTACCAGTCAATCACCACGCGCTGCTTTTCCGCCGTCAACATCGGCTCGGTCTCCGCGCTGTCGAGCGTGAGCAATCGCTTGTCAATGTAGGACACATTCTGAAACGGGGGCGGCAACTTGAAATTCAAGCCCGGCTCGGTAATGACTTCCTTGATCTGGCCCAGTGCGTACACCACGCCAAACTGCCGTTGATCCACCACAAACACCATGGAACTCAACAAGGCGAGCGCCACCAGGAGCGAAGAAGCGATAAATCCAATTCTGTTCATGTTCTGGCCTCTTGCTCAGCGGGTTTCACGGTCACGCGTTCGCGCCGCATCTCGGGTGCGGGAGTCTGCCCCGGCCGCCGGCACGGCCGGGCCGGGCGCGGTCGCCGCAACCGGTGCCGCCACAGCGATTGGCGCATCGGTCGCTGCTGCCTGCTGAATGATCTTGTCGAGCGGCAGGTACAGCAAGTTGGAACCCTGACGGGAATCTACCAACACCTTGGTCACGTTGCCATAGATCTGCTGCATCGCGTCGAGGTACATGCGGTCACGCGTCACCTGCGGCGCTTTCTGGTACTCAGCCAGGACCGAGCGGAAACGTTGCGCGTCACCTTGCGCCTGGGCGACGATCCTCGCCTTGTAAGCCTCCGACTCTTCCTTCAGCCGGGAGGCAGTCCCCACCGCGCGTGGAATGACGTCATTGGCATAAGCCTGCGCTTCGTTCTTGGTACGTTCACGCTCCTGACCAGCCTTCAACACATCATCAAAGGCCGCCTGAACTTGCTCAGGGGGACGAACCCCACCTTGTTGCAGGTTGATGCCCACCACTTCGACACCGACTTTATAACGGTCAAGAATGGTCTGCATCAGCGCACGGACACGCACGGCGATCTGGTCGCGGTCCTCTGCCAGCGCAGAGTCCATCCGCATCTTGCCGACCACCTCACGAACAGCCGTCTCGGCTGCTTGCACCAGGGCCTCAGCTGGATTTTTGCTTTCAAAAAGGAAAGCACGTGCATCGCTGAGGCGGTATTGGACGGCAAACTTGATTTCGACGATGTTCTCGTCCTCGGTCAACATGGCCGAATCACGCAGCCCGGTGGCCTTGATGACATTGTCTCGCCCCACATCGAGTGAACGAATCTGGGTCACAAAGACCAGCTCATGCCGCTGGACCGGGTAAGGCAGCCGCCAGTTAAAGCCAGCGCCCACGGTGGATTTGTATTTGCCGAACTGGGTAATGACAGCCTGCTGACCTTCCTGAACAATGAAGAAGCCCGTTCCCAGCCAGATCAGGAGCGCCACACCCGCAATCAGACCGACCCCCAAGCCAGCACTCTTCAGATCAGGCTGAAAGCCACCGCCACCAGATTGGCCGCCCCCACCAGTAGGGCCCCTGCCTGCATTCTTTCCCCCACCAAACAAACCACCGAGCTTGCGGTTGAAGTCACGCCAGAGCTCGTCCAGATCGGGAGGACCCTGATTAGGGCCTCGCCCACGCTCTCCGCTGGATGGCGGCAATGGTGGCTCCCCGTCAGGACGGGAAGCTGGCTTGTCCCCGTCAGAGGGCTTTTCTCCGTCTCGGCCCCAGCGGGGATCGTTCAAATTGAACATGCCTCCAAAGCGGCTCAGCAGCCCTGCCCGGGAAAGGGCGCGTAATTTGAAATTCATTCGCGTGGTCTCTTGTGTCAAACGCCGTGATTGTGCCGAATCAGGATTCGGCTTCGCTGTTTTCGGCGGGGTATTCCGGGACAACCTGTCCGGGCATTGCCTCCCGGACAATGGAGGCGAGTTGCGAACGCAACGCCGCAATGCCCTCACCATTTCGGGCACTCACGAAGACACGGGGTACGGAAACGCCATCAACCTCAAAAGCATCCACCATCTGGTGGGGACGGCGTTCAGCTTCGAGTGCGTCCATTTTATTGAACACCAACAGCTGCGGAACCGCGCCGGCACCAATCTCGCCCAATACGCGCGCTACCTCTGCCATCTGCTCGGGATAGCCGGGGTTCGAAGCATCGACCACATGCAGCAGCAAATCTGCGTCGACAGCCTCTTGCAAGGTTGCCTGGAAGGCATCAATCAGACCGTGCGGCAAATCACGGATAAAACCTACCGTATCTGAAAGCGACACGGAACGTCCGGCCTCACCAAGGTAAAGCTGACGGGTTGTAGTATCCAGCGTGGCGAATAACTGGTCGGCGGCATAAGCACGGGCTTTGACCAGTGCATTGAACAGCGTTGATTTCCCTGCATTCGTATATCCAACCAGCGAGATTGAAAAGGTATCCCGCCGATCCCTCTGGCGCCGCTGCGTCTGCCGCTGCCGCTTGACTTTCTCCAGCCGTTCACGCGTGCGCTTGACTGCCTCGCGAATCATGCGCCGGTCCAACTCGATCTGGGTTTCACCCGGCCCCCCGCGCATGCCAATGCCGCCACTTTGCCTTTCCAGGTGTGACCAGCGTCGAACCAACCGGGTGCTGAGATACTGCAGACGAGCCAGTTCAACCTGCAACTTGCCTTCGTGGCTGCGGGCGCGCTGGCTGAACATTTCCAGAATCAAAAGTGTCCGGTCGTTCACAGGGAGGCCGGTATGTCGCTCGAGGTTTCGCTGCTGGGCAGGGCTCAAGGCCTGATCGAAAAGAATCTCCTGCGCCCCATGCTGCTCAGCAAGCCACTTTATCTCGTCGGCCTTTCCGCTGCCCACAAACAAGGCAGCGTCAGGTGCCTTGCGCTTGCAAGTGACACGGGCAACCGGCACAAGGCCGGCTGTCTGCGCCAGTAGACCCAACTCATCGAGCCCGGAATCAAAGTGGGGCATGCCAAAATCGACACCAACCAGAATGGTCGGCACAAAACTTCGGCCTGTTGCGTTTTCAGTCTGGCTCAAACTATTGAATCGGCCGCAACGGGGCTTGTTGCATGCCGCTTACAGATGGTAAGCAACACATCAGGCCGCTACCGGGTCCGAGCCTTCAGCATTAGAAAAATTTACAGCGCGACCTGGGACGATGGTGGAGATGGCATGCTTGTAAACCATCTGTGTCACCGTGTTGCGCAGCAAAACGACGTATTGATCAAAAGATTCAATCTGACCCTGAAGCTTGATACCGTTCACGAGGTAAATCGAGACCGGAACATGCTCTTTACGAAGGGCATTCAGGAAGGGGTCTTGCAAAAGTTGCCCTTTATTGCTCACGATATTCTCCGTGTTCAAAAGTTAATGAAGACGCACCATACCACATGGAGGCCGGTCAATTTGGCGCGTGCACACAAATGCCCCTACAAAGCCGAAGTACCGCCGGCTTCAATCATCCTTGTCATCAAAAGGATTTTTCGACGTCTTCATTTCGATTCGCAGCGGTGTCCCGACCAAGTCGAACTCCTTGCGAAAACGCCCCTCAAGAAACCGTTTGTACGATTCCGTCACATGCTCCAATGAGTTGCCATGGATCACAATCACAGGAGGATTCATGCCTCCTTGGTGGGCGTAACGCAGTTTGGGGCGGAACATGCCAGCGCGCTGTGGCGACTGAAATTGCACAGCCTCCAGCAATAGGCGCGTCAATATCGGCGTCGACATCTTGCGTGTTGCCGCCTTGTGCGCCTGGATGATCGATCCCCAGAGTGGTCCCAACCCCTGACGCTTGACAGCCGAGATGAAATGAAGGGAGGCAAATTTCAGGAATGCCAGACGCGTCTCAATAGAGCGCTGCACAAGCTCCCGCTGATACGCATCAATGGCATCCCATTTATTGACAGCGAGCACCACGGCACGTCCGCTTTCCAGCGCATAGCCTGCGATGTGCGCGTCCTGGTCGGTCACGCCCTGCGTCGCATCCAGCAAAAGCAGGACGACGTTGGCTGACTCGATGGCCTGTAAAGTTTTGACAACAGAGAATTTTTCAATTGCCTCAAAAACTTTGCCCTTGCGTCGTAAACCGGCCGTGTCGATCAACTCGAAACGCTGCCCGTTACGTTCGAACGGCACAGTGATTGCGTCGCGCGTGGTACCTGGTAGATCGAAAGCCACCAAGCGCTCTTCGCCAAGCCATGTGTTGATCAGGGTTGACTTGCCGACGTTGGGCCGACCAGCAACCGCCAGCTTGATTACACCGGGGTCATCCTGCCCGTCTTCGTCATCAGGCTCAGGCAAGTGCAATGGTTCCAGGGCAAGCTCCACGAGACTGCGGATGCCCTGCCCGTGCGCCGCCGACACCGGAATCACTTCACCCAAACCCAATTCGAAAAACTCTGAAAGTTGCACGCCTTCCTGCATACCCTCGGCCTTGTTGGCCGTCAGGACACAGGGCTTTCCAAGCTTGCGAAGGTATTTGGCGATCTCGTAGTCTTGCGCTGAGAGCCCAGCCCGGGCATCGACCACAAAAATGACCACATCGGCCTCGGCGACGGCCTGACGCGTCTGCTTGGCCATCTCCTTGTAGATTCCACTGGCGGCATCAGGTTCGAAACCGCCAGTGTCGATCACAATATATTCGTATTTCCCCTGCTTTCCGTTCCCATAATGTCGATCGCGGGTCAAGCCCGCAAAATCAGCGACGATCGCATCCCGAGACTTGGTGAGTCGATTAAAGAGCGTTGACTTGCCTACATTGGGCCGACCCACGAGGGCCAGGACTGGTTTCACTTTAGTTTGCCTGTTCCATCATTCCGGCTGAAAGCCGAAAATACCACCATTGCGCGTCACCGCCACCAGCGTATTACCTGCCAGCACAGGTGCTGCGGCAATGGCTGAACCATCTGTTGACACCCGATTGAGCGCATTGCCGTTCTCGATTGAGAGCATGTGCAGAACCCCGACGTTGTCTCCCACGATAACAGAGCGTCCCGCATTGACTGGTGCACTTAATCCACGGAATCGCAGCCCCTCGGAGACCCAGAGGCGTTCACCACTAGCCTGGCTCCACGCCACCAGTTTGCCATCTGTTTCTGTGCCAAAAACGTAGCGACCGTCACCGTGAACGCCCGTAACACCGTTGGCGGGCTGGCTCCAGATCAAGGTGCCCCGTGCTGCATCGATACAACCAACAGCCGTCTGAAATGCCCTGGCGCAAACAACATTGCCATTTCGGCTTACAGGCCCGACCAAATCAACCAACCGCTCAACATCATTGGTACCACGTGGTGTTGCGAGTGGAACTTCCCAGCGAACACTGCCATTGAGCGGATTCAGACCAAGCAACCGGCCCGACAAGCCAACCACCAGCGTATCACCAACGGCCAGAATGACACCCGCCTGCCGCAATACCAGAGACTCGCCCGGCCGCTGCTGCGACCAGAGCCTACGCCCCGTCCCACCGTCAAATGCGGTGACAGACCGATCCGCGGCCAACACAAAGACACGCCCCCCCGCCACAAGTGGGGCCGTATAGACCTGCGCAAGCACTTTTTGGCGCCACAACTCTCGTCCTTCGAGAAAAGCCACCAGCGCATTGGTCCGCGTGACCACAGCAGATACTTTCCCGTCACTGCCCACGCCTGCTACCAAAGCTTCTCCGGTACTGGCTCGCCAGCTTTCGCGCCCCGTCTCTGCATCCATCGCCGCGACACCGCCATCGGTACTGGCTGCCACAATTTGGGAGCCAGTGACCGCGAGAGCCATTGGGAAACTCACCTCGCCGAGCTTGGCGCTCCATGCTGGACGTACGCCAATTAACGCCACATTGGGAGGCAGATCGGATGACTTTGACTTGTCCGATCCAGAGGCACACGCAACAAGCAGTGACGCACAACCAACCAAGAGCGTCGCGCCAAAGAGACGCCGTTTTCTAGATACTGTGAACTTCATTTTTTGCCCCCCGCATCCGGGTTGCCCGCCAAAGTGGAGGGGTCTACCTTGGGGCCACCTGGATCTACGCCCAATGCACTGAGCTTGACTTCCACCAAGCGCCGGTACTCTGATTGCGCATCAAAAAGCTTGTAGGCCTTCTCATACTCCGCAATTGCTTCAAGCTTTTTGCCTTGCAAGGAGAGGACGTCGCCCTTCCTGTCCGCGAAAAGCGCTGCAAAATCCGGTGGAAAAGTACCCGCCAACGACTTCAGCGCTTCATCGTAGGCTTTCTGCTGTAGCAGCAAACTGGCCAAACGCAGTTTCGCAACAGCCACATAGCCGTCATCGGAGGACTTCTGTGTAACCCAAATGAGCGCATCTTTTGCGGCATCCGGTTTGCCCTTTTCAAAAAAGGACTTGGCCGCCAACAATGCGCCCTGTTGCGCGTATGTTGTTCCACCAAATTTGGACTGCATATCAGCCAGAGAACGCTCAAGCCGAGGGATATCCGCTGCAGCTGCTGAACGCTCTACTTCATCAAACATGGCTGCAGCTTGTATCGCCTGGCTGCGCTGCCAGTACTGGAAACCATTCCAGGCTGCAACCGCGCCGAACACCGCAATGAGGACCCAAGTAATCAGATTGCCGTAGTTTTTCCAGAAATGCTTGAGTTCATCAAGTTGTTCCTGCTCTTCAAGATCGAGATGTTTTGCCATGAGACTCAAATGTTAGGGCTTTGATTGTAGAGTCTGTGCCCACGACACCAGATTCGCGAGAGACTGCGTGACCTGCTCCCCATTGCCGTCGCGCAGGGATTTGACAGTTACCTCGTTGCGCGCCAGTTCGTCATCACCAAACACCAGCGCATAGCACGCGCCACTGGCATCAGCCTTTTTGAACTGAGATTTCATACTCCCCATACCATCTCCACTCGATGCATGCATCTGGGCGCTGACGCCTACGGATCTCAACGCCTGCAACGTCTTGATTGCAACAGGCAAGGCAAGTGAATTTGGAATGATTGCGTAAACATCTGGTGCTGGCGCTGCAGGCAGCTGTCCGTGCTCCCGAACCAATTCCAGCACGCGCTCAACCCCAAGTGCCCAGCCCACTGCCGGAGCGGCCTTGCCGCCAATTTGTTCAATCAGATAATCAAAGCGTCCACCGCCGCAAATTGTCCCCTGCGAACCAAGACGATCCGTCACAAACTCAAATACCGTCAGGTTGTAATAGTCCATGCCCCTGACCAACCTCGGATTGATCGTGTAGGCAATGCCATTGGCATCAAGAATTCTTTTGAGCGTATTGAAGTGAGAGAGAGATGCCTCCCCGAGAAAATCCAATAACCTCGGGGCCGACTCGACCACGCCTTGCATCGCTGGATTTTTGGTGTCGAGGATACGCAGCGGATTGCTTTGGAGACGGCGACGGGCTTCGTCGTCAAGCAAATCTGAATGCTGTTCAAGGTGGGAGATCAATGCGGCCCGATGCGCCAGACGCTCGGAAGGCTGCCCGAGGCTATTGAGTTCCAACCTGATCTCGGTAAGACCCAGTTTCGTCCATAAAGCATCGGCCAAGAGGATGAGTTCTGCATCGACTTCGGCCCCGGAAAAGCCGAGAACCTCGGCACCAATCTGGTGAAACTGCCGATAACGTCCACGCTGCGGCCGTTCATGACGGAACATGGGCCCCATGTAATAGAGACGCTTGCCCCCCTCATAAAGCAGGGAGTGCTCAACCGACGCCCTGACAACGCCTGCAGTGCATTCGGGCCTGAGAGTCAAGGCCTCACCGTTCAGCCGGTCTTCAAAGGAATACATCTCCTTTTCAACAATGTCGGTAATCTCCCCGAGACTGCGCACAAACAGAGTAGTCGGCTCGACGATAGGCGTACGTATATTGCGGTAGGCGTACTGTGCCATAAGGGTACGCACAGACTGCTCCAGCCACTCCCATCCCGCAGAGTCTGGAGGCAGAATATCATTCATGCCCTTCACTGCGGTTATTTTTACCGGGCGAGTAACATTTTTCTTTTCAACCATGAATTTTTTTAATCTGCTGCCGCAGCAGAAGCTGCGCCAAAACGGTTTTCAATGTAATTTTCAACAATCGCCTGAAACTCCATTGCAATACCGTCACCACGTAAAGTCAGGCGTTTTTCCCCATCAATGAAGACCGGTGCAGCTGGCGCCTCTCCGGTACCGGGCAGGCTGATGCCAATATCAGCATGTTTGCTTTCACCAGGGCCGTTCACAATACACCCCATGACCGCAACCTTGAGTCTCTCCACCCCAGGATAGCGACTGCGCCAAACCGGCATCTGCGCCCGAAGGAAATCATCAATCTGTTTCGCCAAGTCCTGAAAAGTACCACTGGTCGTACGCCCACAGCCCGGGCAAGCTGTCACACTAGGAACAAAGCTGCGCAGGCCAAGCGCCTGCAAAATCTCAGAAGCAACAACAACCTCCTGCGTCCGAGATTCTCCAGGCTGAGGCGTCAGCGACACACGGATCGTATCGCCGATCCCCTCCTGTAACAAAATAGCCAACGCGGCTGATGAAGCGACTGTCCCTTTAGTGCCCATGCCTGCCTCAGTCAACCCCAAATGGAGCGCGTAATCGCAACGGCGAGCCAACTCCCGGTAGACGGAAATCAGATCCTGGACGCCACTGACCTTGCACGAAAGCAGAATCTGGCTTCCTTTGAGACCCATGGTCTCTGCACGACGCGCTGACTCAATTGCAGAACTTATCAGCGCTTCGTACATCACCTGGCGTGCTTCCCACGGAACGGAGCGGCGGCTATTCTCGTCCATCAAACTGACCAGTAAATCTTGGTCGAGACTGCCCCAGTTCACCCCAATCCGGACAGCCTTGTCCCAACGCAGGGCCGCTTCAATCATCTGGCCGAATTGCTTGTCTCGCTTGTCACCCCGTCCTACATTGCCAGGGTTAATGCGGTATTTGGACAACGCTTGGGCACAGGCGGGAAAGTCCGTCAACAGCCGATGCCCGTTGTAATGAAAGTCACCAATCAGGGGGACATCAATGCCCATTCGATCGAGTTGTTCCCTTACGTAGGGAACCGCCTGCGCGGCTTCGGGCGTATTGACCGTAAGACGCACCATTTCGGAGCCTGCCAACGCAAGTTCCTTGACCTGAATAGCAGTTCCGATTGCATCAACGGTGTCGGTGTTAGTCATCGACTGAACGCGTACCGGCGCATCACCACCGACCGTCACAACGCGGCTCCCCCAAACCACACGCGCCTGGCGGGAGCGCCTGGGCTGTGGTTCCGCTATTTCGATCGCCTGACAGGTCATCATGTTCACTTCACCTCAAAACGGGCCACGTTGTCCCGCGAAATCGCCTTCAGATCCAGTTGCTTGCCCCGCACCTCAACAGAGGTAACGTCCGATTTCCCGACCAGGACGGACAAAGGCGCGACGCCAGAAATTCCGGCTGACTCACCAGCCTGCATCAGTTTGCGCAATATGACCATTCCCCGGGCGTCTATCACCTCAACCCATGAAGATCCACTAGTTTTGAATATGACAAGGCTCCCATCTGGCTGCGATGGCAAATTTGAAACTACATAACTGGGGGATACAGCGGGAAGTGCATTGTCTGCGGGCAAAGCCGTCGCCACCGTGCCGACAACAGGAGTGGAAGCAACCGTTGAAGACACCACAGGGATGCCATGAATTACACCTTCGCCGACTGGAACCGTACCGCCGCCGATCTCTGCAGGTGATGCACCGGGTAAGGAATTCGCAACAGCCTCCACCGGAAGCCCTATTGATTTCGTTGCAACAGGCTGGAATACAGGCAAGAGAATCAAGACGGTTGCACCCAGCAAAAGTGCAATAACGGAAAGAATCAGAGGACGAGAGAAATGACGGAATATTGTCACACTCCGCCCACCACCCGAGGCGCTATGGAACGGTGTATTGATACCGCCACGGTCGAATGTCAATTTGTGCGCCAGCGAAGGCAACCGCTCCAGTACTGGCGCTGGGTCCAGCTTTAAGGTCCGGCATACACTGGCAGCAAGTGCACGGGTGAATGCGGAATCGTGCAACAAATCCCAGTTGTCGGACTCCAAGGCTTCCATTTTTTTCACGGGAACTTTCAGAGACAAGGCAAGCGCGGCGATATCCAGACCAGCTTCCTCCCGAGCCACCCGAAGCAAAGCACCAGCGCTTTGCCCTGCACTCAACTCGGTGACAACCGCACCATCTAAAGACTCACCATGCTCACTCATCAAAAGCCCCGCGCTCATAGGCCGCAGCCTCGTTTGATTTAGGAAAACGCCGCTTTAATTGATCAGCGAGTTGCAGCATGGCCTCCGAATTGTTCATCCGTCGCTCCACACGGACTCCCAGCCAGAAGGACTCAGCATTGGCCTGCTCGCTGTTATTCAGACGTCGGACATAAAACTGCGCCCTGGTGTAGTCACCTCGCATGAAAAGCAACAATGC
>ERZ1034363.1378-NODE-1378-length-13932-cov-6.035150_pt1 | contig 13932 bp, 15 predicted proteins | sample MGYA00520616_ERZ1034363 | MGnify/ENA primary metagenome ERZ1034363 (study PRJEB33736, sample SAMEA104284506) | Azolla filiculoides | biome: Urban; feature: Water surface; material: Ditch water | place: Netherlands | collected 2015-10-28 | depth 0-0.1 m ...
GCCATTTTTTCATTTTGTGCACCTTATTTTGAAGGGTGAATGTTGTCATAATAGGCAGCAATATTATCGATATCCTCGTCACTTAATGAACCGGTGACCGCGTTCATAATGTCAGATTTACGCGTTTTGTCACGATATTGTTGCAATGCCGTTTGTAAATAGGTGAAATCACGGTCAAATAAGCGTGGGAAAGGGGCATCAGTAGATGATTTTTTCAAACCATGACATTGAGAACACATCGCTTCCGCTTTCGATTGCCCTGCAAATAAATTCGCACCGTAGCTATTCCCTGCAATCAAGAAAGCTGCCATCAATAAAACAAATCGTTTCATTATTTTGCTCCTTTCATTTCATCAGGGGCAAGGCCGCGTGTCATGTATTTTACGCGACCGCGTGAGAAGATACCGGCTGGACTTTCCATTCCAATTGATGCCACTTTGTCAAATGTACTGGAATTGTAAACCGCTACTTCATCTCCATTGTAGCCTGCGCTAACATATAAAAATTTGCCATCTGCGCTATATTCAGGGAAATAAGCGTGTCCGCCCACATCGAGCGTTTTTGCCACTTCAAGTGATTTTTTATCGATGAGCTGAATGGTTCTTGCGCGTTTATCTTTTGAGATGATATCCACGGCAACATAAGGCGCGTTAGCGTGAGCAGCGGGGGACTCTGTGCCACCTGAAACGGGAATTTGTTTAACCAATTCCATTTTATCTAAATCCCAAACACTCACGACCATTTTGTCACAGTCGCCAAAGTTGGTACCAAATCCGAGTGTACGGCCATCCACTTTAACAGCTGAGCCGCCGCCAACGTGTGGCACACAACCAGCGGGTAATTTTTTGATGATTTTACGTTCTTTCAAATCAATGGCCGCCACGATGCTGTCATCGTAGGACGCAATCATCAATTTTTGTCCGCCATGCGTTAAAAATGCATCATGCAAATGACGGCCTACGTCGGTAATTTTGGTGACAGGAAAACCGTCCTTTAAATCCACCACCCAAACTTGACCCGCATTTTCAAGCGCAATCGCAAAAATATCCGCAAATGGCGTACCGATAATCATGCCTGAATCTGAAGACACCATTTTGCCATCGGGATCAACACCTTCAAGTTCAAAGGTTTTGAGTGGTTCAAGTGTATCAGCGTTTAAAATCACCGCGTTATGGGGAACAAATGAACCGGCCATAATGTATTTACCGTCGCGTGAAATGCCAATACCAGGACCATTCATCCCTGTTTTAATGCTACGCACGGCTTTCATTGAATACAAATCAATTTTGAAAATCTCAGCGGTATCGGTTTTGACATACGCCCAACGCGGGTTAGCAGGATTGAACTCAATAATATGCGCTGCTGTACCAGTAGGCACTTCACCAATTTCTTTGTGTGTTGAGCTGTTGATAAAAACCGCTTTCGAGCCTGTGCCACGGCCATATTTTCCACGCGCCGCTACACCGATGATATTGTCCATGCTGTCAATGTCATAAGTGGGTTTGCTTGGCAACGTGCTTTCGTCTTGAACGTAAACCTGCACCGATTTTTTCATGTCGTCAAGTGTCCAAGCAGGATTGGGTTGTTTTGGTGTCGATTGAAGATGTTTAACAAGACCACGAATATCATCGTCAGAGAGTTTGCCATAAAACGGAGGCATCAGCGTGTCGAAACTGCCTGTCATAATAATACTGCGCAGCGCAGTGGGACTGCGACCTTTAAGTGTGTCGGCGTTGAGTGCTGGGGCAAGATAGCCACCGTGATCTGCGCCATGGCAACTCGCGCAGTTTTCTTGATAAAGTTGGTTTAAATGATGCGAATCATCGCTCGCATTGACGCCAAGAGATAAAACGGTGAATACCGCCGTGGACAAAATTTTTGTTGTTATTTTCATGAGTTAATGGCCTCGGGTAAGAATAAAGCCATAGTATAACGTGTTTTTAATTTATCGTATTCGAATAATAGCGAATCGCTATTTTAATTGACAAGGGCAAAGGAATTGAATACTATCGAATCGCTATAGATTGAATGACGTTATCAAGCGCTACTTTTAATTATTTAGCAAAAAATAACTATAAAAATAATAATCGACGATGAGGTAGGATGCGATGACACAAGAAGAAATCGACAAAAATGACCGTTTTTGGCTCTATGTTGGGGCGTTAGTATTGGCTTTATTAACGACACTTGCCATTGTAAAAAAAAGCGAGAGCGATAAATTTGAGCCAATTAAACAGCAGCTCGAAGAAGAAGCGGCCTTAATGAATATCCGTGTTTTAAATTAAGGGAGGGTGAGATGAGATTACAAAAAATAGGTTTAGTACTGACGTTGTTGTTTTCATCAAGTATGCTTATGGCAACGGAATATGTTTATCGTGACTTAATGGCAAATACGCTGCCTTCACTGTGCATGGCAGAAAACGCTGCACAAGAAAATGCGCAAAAACCGTACACCGTTGACAAATATAGCAAACTATTTTGCCAAAAGCAGGGGTATGGCTGGCATGTTGAAGAAGTGAAAAATACGGGAAAGTTAATTTGCACTGATTGCAAAGGGGAAACAGGCAGTAAAAAACAATGTCATTTAGAAGATGTCACGGTGACCTGTAAACGCATTAAACCCGGTTCTGTTGGAATGTTACCGGGGCAGAGTTAATTTTTGATTTCGAGCATCTACGCAAGTATAAGGATGTGTATCATGTCACATTCTTGTACTTGTTTTACTTATGGCATAGATTTTTATGCTAATCTTTTAGAGAGTTTTCACATTTACAGGTATTGAAAAAACATACAATTATGGCAACTGATGTATATGCGTCAATTGAGCGGATGGTGGCATTGATTCGCTCTGAAGAAAGAAAAAAGTGTACGGAATTTGGATTGCAACCTGTGCATTTTCAAATGTTAGATTATATTTCACGTTGTAACCGCTATAGTGATACACCTGCAGCACTTGCGAGTTATCTTGGTATGACGCGTGGTACCGTTTCTCAAACGCTTTTATTATTAACTCGCAAGGACCTCATTGAAAAACGCATCGACGCACAAGATAAACGCATTGTGCATTTGTGTTTACGTCCACAAGGCGAGGTGATTCTTGACAATATTCGCTCAACCAACTTGTTTTCACAAGCAAATGATATTTTGAGTAAAACGGATGTATTAAGTCATGAAGATACCTTTTTAAAAGCGTTACTTGCGCTACAAAAAGCCAATCAATCCAAAACCTTTGGTTTATGTAAAACGTGCAACTATTTCACGACCACGGACACAGGATTTACCTGTGGCTTGACGCATCAAGCACTAACCCCAAGTGACAGTGAAAAACTATGTCAAGAGCATACGGTGTAGCGTTATAAAACCGAAATTGTCAGCGCAAACACAAACGCCACGATAAGAAAAAGTGTGAACAACGCTTTTTTGCTTAATTCTTCAAAAAGCTCTGTTTTTAACGCTTGTTTGCGATTATCTGATTGCCAGATATGCTTTAAACGTCCTTTCCAGCTTTTGCGCTGCGCAATGGCGTCTTCTTGCGCCAAAATGTGTTCAATTTTTTCATTTAAGGATTTTTCTTGCGTCATGGTGGCGTCCCTATAAAAATTTAAAATAGGGAGGAATCATAACACAATGACATCACCATTTTGGCAACATTGATACCTAGTTTTGATTCAATTTGCGCGAAAGAGGTAGTTAAGCGCGGATTGATTTCAAGCACCAAACACGCTTGAGCGGTTTGAATCAAATCAATGCCAACATAGCCCCATAAATCAGGAAATGCTCTCGCCACTTGTGAGGCTATTTTTTGATAATCGCCATTTTTATCCTCACGTTCATGCACGTGAATCGTTTTTAAATAAAAACACCTGTTTTTTACGTCAAAAATTTGTAAATTCACACACAGCAATACCGCGTCGCCATGATTAAAAATGCAAGATAAGCTGAGTTTATCGCCGTCAATATAGGGTTGAATAATGAATTGCTTATCTAAGGGTGTTAACGCTTTCCAATTTTCGGTTGATGTCATTAAAAAGGTATTTTCTGCGCCAGCGCCGTCAATGGGTTTGATAATCCATTCGCGCGATTCATCATAAAAATGATCATGGTTAAATAATTCAGTTGGTACGGTTGGAATCTGAGCGGCCTTAAGCCGCTTAAATGTATCTAATTTATTTGCCGCTATTGCAACGGCATGAGAAGGGGAGGTGAGTAATTTTTTCCCTGCATTTTCAACGTAGTTGCAAAATGTTTCTAAAATGCCATCAAATTCGGGTGCAATGACCCATACAGCGTCCATATTTTGTATTTGCTTTTTAAAACTTTCATCAAGTGTGAGCGAATCCTCTTTTGTCATTACACAAACGTCAATAGTCGTTAGTGCAGCAAAATTGGTTAACAGTGCTTCCACCATCATTTCCCCTTCACTCGCTAAACTTTCTGGCACACATTCTCCCGGCAATCCTCCGCCTGTTATATATTCAAAAATCAGCACTTTTAGTGGCGTTGATTGATGATTCATTTTTGAGTGACGGTGTTGTGGGGTCATAAGATTGAGTAGCTCTGAAGAAGAATTTAATATTTTTTAGAAAAGTCAATTTATTGGCTTGTTTTTGTATTTTATATTTAATAAACATTTGTTTAATAAAGTTATTTATTAGTTGGCATTTATTGTGCTTTTATTATCGCAACGGATGTTATGGAGTAGTTTTTAGCGTGTGATTTATTTTTTGGCTTGGTAGTTAAGAGTCAAAAATCCACAACATCGTTACGCAGAATTAGAAATTACTTTACTTAAAATTGATCTTTATTTTCTTATAATTTTTGGAGGTATCATGGCACTTATCATCAATACTAACTTGGGTTCGCTCAATGGTCAACGCAACTTAAGCGGTTCGTCTATAGCGCTCTCAACCGCAATGACACGCTTGTCTTCAGGTATTCGTGTTAATAATGCAAAAGACGACGCTGCTGGCCTTGCGATTGCAGATAGAATGACGTCGCAGGTACGCGGCATGACGGTTGCTGTCAGAAACGCAAACGACGGTATTTCATTAACGCAAACAGCTGAAGGTGCCTTAGGGTCATTAACAGATACATTACAGCGTATGCGTGATTTAGCGGTTCAATCATCAAGTAATGCCAGTGTTTCAGCTTCAGATCGGGCGAAAATGGATACTGAATTCAAGGCGCTGAATGAAGAATTGTTGCGTGTTGTACAAAACAGTGAATTCAACGGTAAAAAAATCTTAAATGGTGATTTAGCGGGCGGTCTTAATATTCAAGTTGGTGCGACAACGGATACAAATAGTCGTATTAGTGTCGCTGTTTCGAATATGGGTGCGCTTTTAGCACCTGTGACCAAAACGACATTGAGTCCTGCTAATCAAGCAATTGATTCAACATTAGCGGCAACGATTGCTGCAAATGCAAATGAGGCTGCGTCAAATGCTGATTTAAAGGCAGCGGCTGAAGCGGCTAAATTGGCCAATGCAGCAATCGTTGCAGCTAAAAAAGCAGCTGAATCGCCTACTGATATGGCTTTAGCAAAATCGGCTTCTGCTGCTAATGCAAAAGCGGCTGCGGCTATTGCTTTATCGTCAGCTGTCACGCAACTTGCTACCGTTGCTAACAAAACAAAAACATTAGTATCTCAGGCGTTTTCAGACACCGTTGCGTCAGGTGATGCGGCTAATCAATCTACAGCATTGAATGTGACGGCAACGGATACAGTTATCCAAGCAAGAGGCACAACCGATGCGGCTCAAGCAAGTTCATTGATGATTACGGCTAATCAATTGGCAGAAGCAGCTAAAACCAACATCAGTGCATCAAGCCAAAATGTGTATGCGGACATGATGAATAAGTTAACGGGTGATGCTATTGATTTACCAGCCTCTGCAAAAAATTCAGATGGCACGTTATCTGTATCGACACCACTTAATGAAGCGGTAAATAGAGGTTATCGTGCAGGCAATGCGTTTGGTGCAGATAGAGAAGCTCAAAAAGCGCTTGCAGGTTTTGCGATGGCTAAAGCGTTAGCGGGGGCATCATTTGTCGAGGATCCACTCAAAACAGCCACATCAAATGAAACGGATAAATTATCATTCATTACGGGCAATCGTTTAGTGATTGATACATCAACAAAAGCGGATGCTGTTGCAGCGGATTATGCGTTATCTGCTATTAATTACATTGATGCGGCAATTGCTTCTATCGACACAGAGCGCTCTAACTTGGGTTCAACTCAAAATCGTTTCACCACCACGATTGCTAATTTGCAAAACGGTGTTGAAAACCAATCTGCTGCAAAATCACGTATTATGGATGCTGATTTTGCAGTAGAAACGGCCAACCTTGCGCGTGCACAAATTTTGCAGCAAGCGGGAGCGGCAATGCTTGCGCAGGCGAATCAATCGGGTCAAACCGTTATGACGTTGCTTAGATAGCATTCATTTTTGTCTGTTATTTACCCTAAATGCCCCGTGACTATATATAAGAGTCACGGGGCATTTGTTTTTGAGTAATTCAAGTCATTTTCTCTAGGTTACTAAAATTCATTGATAAAAAATTAAAGTAACAAAAAAATAAGCCGATAACTAAAACGAGTTTCGAATGTAAAAACTTTTTTAGATGTAAGAAATTTTTAGTAGTTTTATTTTAAATTAATTTTGAGCAATCCCGCTCAGAAGGCTTTTGGAGATAATATCATGGCACTTATAATCAACACCAACTTGGGTTCACTTAACGGTCAACGTAATTTAAACTCTTCAGCGACTGCACTTTCTACTGCTATGACACGTTTGTCATCAGGTGTACGCGTTAACAATGCAAAAGACGACGCAGCGGGCCTTGCTATTGCTGACAGAATGAACTCACAAGTTCGTGGTATGACCGTTGCTGTTAGAAACGCAAACGACGGTATTTCTTTAACTCAAACTGCTGAAGGCGCGTTAGGTTCATTAACTGATACTTTGCAACGTATGCGTGACTTAGCGGTTCAATCATCAAGCAACGCAGCAGTTTCAGCTTCTGACCGCGCTAAAATGGATACAGAATTCAAAGCATTAAACGACGAGTTAGTGCGTGTTGTTCAAAACAGTGAATTCAACGGCAAAAAAATCTTAAACGGTGACTTAGCTGGCGGCCTTAACATTCAAGTTGGCGCGACAACTGATACAAACAGCCGTATCGCAGTATCAGTTTCTAACATGGGTCAATTATTGGCACCTGTGACAAAAGCAACATTAAGCCCAGCTAGTCAACAAATCGATTCAACTTTAGCGGCATATATTACTAAGTCTAATGCTGGAGCAGGATTAGATCCTTTGTTATCAGTTGCAAACAGCGCAGCGAAGTTAGCAAATGCAGCGGTTGTTGCTGCAAAAAAAGCAAGTGAAGCGCCAACTGATTTAGCACTAGCACAGGCTGCTAATCTTGCTAACCAAGCCGCGGCAAATGCTATTTCTGAATCATCTACAGGTACGCTTGCAGCGACTACTACAAATTTGGGTAGTAAGTTAGTTCCACAAGCATTTTCTGATGTTGTTACTGCTGCAGATGCTGCAAATAAATCTACTGCAGCTGCTGTGGGAGCTGTAGTGGTATCTGGAACAACCAATGCCGCACAAGCGTCTTCTTTGTTAACAACAGCAAATCAATTGGCTGCTGCAGCAAAATCTAATGTCGATGCAGCAGGACAAAATGTTTATGCTACAACCATGTATCAATTAAGTGGTGATACACTTGAATCGACTTTAGCTGCCAGAACTAACGGTCTTTTGGCTGCTCCAGATGCAGGGGTGCCTGGTCATATTTTAAATACAGCCGTTAACAGAGCACATAACGCTTTAAATTCATTTGGTGATGATAGAGAAGCTCAAAAATCGTTAGCAAGTTTAGCGCTTTCAAAAGCAATTGCTGGTGCATCTTATGTTAATGATCCATTGAAAACAGCGACTGCAAACGAAACTGACAAAGCATCTTTCATTGCAAACAACAAATTGGTTCTTGACGTTTCTACAGCTGCTGACGCAGTTGCTGCGGACTACGCGCTTTCTTCAATTAACTACATCGACGCAGCAATCGCAGCAATCGATACAGAACGTTCAAACTTGGGTTCAACTCAAAACCGTTTCACTACAACGATTGCTAACTTGCAAAATGGTATTGAAAATCAATCTGCTGCTAAATCACGTATTATGGATGCTGATTTCGCGGTTGAAACTGCAAACTTGAGCCGCGCTCAAATCTTGCAACAAGCAGGTACAGCAATGTTAGCGCAAGCTAACCAATCTGGCCAAACCGTCATGGCTTTATTGAGATAAAGGTTTATACTTAGCGTTAAGAGTGGCGCTGTTTTGGCAGCTCTTAGCTAAGTTAATCATTCAATTAAGTCCAAGCGTGGGTGTCTTGAAATTTCTGGACACTTCACGCTCGGTTAGAAATTAAGAGGGTGTCATGAGTGAAATATCTAATATAACGCCTACTACTACTTCTGCAAGAGTACAAGCTGCATCTGTTTCGTCAGGTTCTGCTTCTGGGGAAATAACACGGCCGACTGCGGCAGTGGATGTAAAAACAGTGGATTCAAAATCACTGCAACACGAATCCAATCAGCAGTTGAGTTTGGATGCTGTAAAAGAAGTAGTTAAAACGGGTAATGCAATGCTTCAATCTGCAAGTAGCAGTTTGAGTTTTGAGATAGACGATACAACAAAGCAAGTCGTAGTTAAAATTGTGGATAGCAAAACCGGTGAATTGGTTCGCCAAATACCAACGGTTGAAATGCTAGACTTTATGAGAAGAATGAAAGAATTAGAAGGTAATTCTGGTTCACTTCTTCAAACTAAGGCTTAATATTTATTTTTTGAGCGTGGAGAGACAAAATGGCTGCTGTAACAACAACATTAGGCGTAGGAAGTGGAATTGATATTGCCGGAACGGTAAGTCAGTTAACTGCTGCTGAAGGCAAGCCTCAATTAGATGCAATTGCAGCTAAAACCAATGTCTCACAAACCAAGCTCAGTGGACTAGGTGCCTTAAAAGGCGCCTTGTCAACTTTTCAAAATGCTGTATCAGCACTTGATACAAGTAACGCGTTTCGTAATCAACGTGTGGCGTCAAGTGATGACAAAGTATTGAAAGTGGCGATTGTACAGGGTTCTTCGACGGAATCGCATTCGGTAAAAGTGAATACACTTGCAAATCCACAAAAATCAGTTTCAACAGTAGAATTTAAAGCAACGGATGTGGTCAGTGAAGGTATTTTGACTTTCAATGATGGTGCAGGGGCACCAAAATTTTCAGTTACAGTCACAAAAGGCTCAACTGATACACTCACCGCTTTGCGTGATTCCATCAATAATGCGAAAAACAACAATAATGTTGTTGCGAGTATTCTTAATGTTGATTCAAAAACATCACCCGGAACGTCTGTTTCACGGTTAATCCTTACTTCAAAAGGGGCGGGCACCGCCAATGGATTTACGATTGATGCTTCTTCAGGTGATACACGATTCAATTTAGATAAAGTAAAAAGTCCAGCAAATTTCAATACGGTAGAAGCAACTGATGCTAATATCACTATTGATCCGCAAACATTAAGCGCTACGTCTCAACGGACGGTGGCGAATACAGAATTTTCATCAACAGACGTTATTGCACCGGGTTTAATCTCTTTTAAAGACGCTGCAGGTGTTGAGAAGTTTTCTGTGAATATTAAAGCAGGTTCAAACGATAAATTATTATCTGTCGTTGATGCCATTAATAATGCTTCAGGGAATAGCAGTGTTGTTGCTAGCATTATTAATGTGGATTCGACGATTAATCCGGGTACTGCCGTCTCTAAATTAGTTTTTACAGCAAAGCAACCTGGATTAGATAATAAATTTATTATTGATGCGTCAGCGGGAGACAGTCGTTTAAATTTTGATGCGATACCTGCCAATGCACAAAAGTCTATCAATTCAACGGAGTTTGCGAGCGCGTTAGATGCAATTACTTCTGGTGATATTGTCTTTAAAGATGCGACAGGTATGCCTAGGTTTACGGTTGCCGTAGCGCCAGACAAAGTAGACGAGGTAACTGGCGAAACAGTGAAGGGAAATAATACGCTACAAGGTTTGCGTGACGCGATTAACTTTTCACCTGAAAATAATAAATTGGTTGTTGCAAGTATTGTAACGAGTGATTCGGTAACGACTCCTGGTACAACGATTTCCAAATTAGTTTTAACGGCAATGTCTGGCGGCGCTAGCAATGGGTTTTCTGTTGATGCGAGTGCTGGTGATACGCGTTTTAATTTTAATAATGCAGTCATTGCTGATGCAGCTACCCCGAGTAACTACGCTACTTCAGTGACAACAAGTAATTACACGACAACAGAAGCCACCAACACAAGTGAAGGCGGCTTGTCTATTACGCGCACATCAAACACCATGACGGATGCTATTCCAGGCGCGACATTAACGCTTGTGGCTACAGGGGCGGCAGAGGTGAAAGCGAGCTTTGATAATAGCACGGTGTCAACACCCATTAACAATCTAGCTAATGCTTATAATACATTAAGTGATACGCTCAAGCAGTTAACGGCGTATGATTCACCAGGAAGTGCAAATAATGGTCCATTACTTGGAAATAATACGGTTCAAGCGATTATGTCCCAAGTAAAGCTGATGTTAACAAACAAAGTTGCATCTTCTTCAGGTAGTTATAATTCATTGAGTCAGCTTGGGTTTAATTTTGACAAGAAAGGGGTATTATCCGTGGATAGTACGGCTTTAGATGCAGCACTTTCTGCTGATTTAACATCTGTTAGTAATGTCTTTAATTCAACAAATGGTATCGCAACACAGTTGAATGCTAAAATTAAACAATACCTCGATGCAAAAGGTACTATTAGCACACAGCAAGACAGCTTAAATAGTCAATTGAAACAGTTAACTGTCGATAAAACCGCTGTTCAAGCACGATTAGATGCATCGCAAAAAGCATTAACGGCACAATTTAATGCAATGGACGCTGCTGTGGCACAATTTAAGTCTACTGGTACATTTTTGACGCAAACGTTTAATCCAAAAACAACTAACTAAAAACTAACTCTGAGAGTTTAAATCATGGCCGCTGTAATGAACAATAGAATGTATGCAAATAGGTATGCCGCTGTGCATACTGAAAGTATTGTGGAGGAAGCCACACCCCATGCGTTAATTCAAATGTTAATGAATGGTTTTTTGATGCAGGTTAACGCCGCTAAAGGCGCGATTGATCGTGATGACCTTGAAGATAAAGGCACTCATATTTCACGTGCGATATCCATTATTGGTGGTCTTATCGATGGTGTTGATTTAGAGCATGGTGGTGTTATTGCTGAAAATTTGAGTAACCTTTACGAATATATAAACACCAAACTTTTTCAAGCGAGTGTCGAAAATAGCGTTGTACTGCTTGATGAAGTGAGCGAATTAATGCGCTCTGTCAAAGAAGCGTGGGATGCAATTCCAGAAGATTACCGATAAAGGCCCAATCTCATGATGCTGTTAGATACATTAAATGCGTTTTCAGGGCAGATTTCTAGCGCAATTGAAAAAAATGATTGGATGACACTTTCTGAGGTGTTGGCGCAGCGTCAAGTGTATTTAGAAGATTTATTGCGTAACGATATTTCAGTTGAAGAGCGTCAACACATTGAAAATGTTTTAAAATCGGTTCAAGCAATGGATAAAATTTTCATTGCCGAAGTACAATTTAAAAAAGCACAGTTACTCAAAGAGTTTCAATTAGTTGCAAGAGGTCAGAAGTTTATTCGTGCTTATGATGCCGTTGCTGCTTAAATTCGTCAAATAATAAAAAGCCGCTCAAACTTGAGAAGTTGAGCGGCTTTTTTGTGTATAAAATTTTATGGTGCTTTATAAGGATGAACACCCGGTGTTGCTTGGGGTGCTGCTTTCATATCACCACCGCACGCACCTTCTTTTGACATAGCGCCGTGCATTTCACCACATGCGCCTTCTTTGCCTTTCATCATAGCACCGCACGAGGATTCCATGCCTTTTTTCATTTTGTCGCCTTCCATCATGTTGCCGCATTTGCCTTCTGTTGCAGTTGCTGCTTTGCCATCAGATTTTTTGCCTGCACATGCGCCTTCAGCTGTTTTTGGGGCATCCATTTTCATGTCTGCTCCACACGCCATTTCTGCTGCAGCAAGTTGCATATAGCCAGATGATAATTCGGTTACACCAAATGGGTTTTCTTGTGCATTCACTGCAGTAACTGATACGCTTGAAATCAGTGCTGCGCCAATAGTCGCTGCAAATGGTGTCGTCATTTTTTTCATTGTGAAACCCCTTATATCGTAAAAATTTTATAGTTATGAAATGATCGACAAAATCTACATTCAGGTATTGCCGATTAGTGCCTATTATACTCTTAGATTGTTGGAGTTGATATGGATGTTGTGCATCAAGAAGGGGAGAGATGATAAAAGCAAAAAGGGCGCAATAGCGCCCTTTAATGTTGATAGCATAAAGAATGTATAAATTAATTGACGCTAACGCTGATAGGTTGCGTTTTAGGTTGAAGCCAATTATTGACTTCTTCAATGTTTTGCTCAGTAATCATACCCACCGAGCGCATAAAGCGTGCGCGATGTTTAATGTACGCATATTTAGCTTGCGATAATTCGCGTTTGGCTTTGAATTGCTCTTGCTGTGCATTTAATACATCCGTGATGGTTACCACGCCTTTTTTAAAACCCATGTCAGCGGCTTCACTGGATTTTACCGCAGATTTGAGTGCTTTTTGCGATGCTTCAATGCGACGCACACTCGCGTTAGAACTTAAAAATGAATCGCTGGTTTCTTTGACTAAAGCACGAATTTTGGCTTCATTTTCGTTTTTAGCCAACTCCAATTTGTGTTCAGATTCAAACAAACGATGAATACTCACACCGCCGTCAAAAATAGGCACAGAAACGTTCAGCGCTCCCACTTGTGTTGAGTTTTGCGTACCTAATTGCGATTGTTGATAACCCGTATTTGTGTCGTAGTAGTACAATTGCAAATCGACTGTTGGCATGAATCTCGATTTTTGAACGGTGACGCTATCATGTGCTGCTTCAATGGCCTTGATTTGTGCGGCTAAACTGGGATTTTCACTTTTAGCGACTTCAATCCATTGTTCTAATTGACCTTCTAGTGGCTTGTACTGCACGTTATCTCTGAGTTGATATAATTCAGAAAATGGCGTGTTTGTGAGCTCTTTAAGGGCTTCTTTTGCGGTGACAACAAGCGTTTCAGCCTCAATCTCATTGGCTTTCAATAAATCAACACGTGATTCAACAAGATACACATCCGTAATTTTGACTAATTGCTTAGAAAATTCTTTTTGCACTTGCTCTAAGCGCTTTTCCATCGCATTTTTTTCGGTTTGATAGAAAAACAATTGATCTTGTGCTTCGAGGACTTCGAAGTATTTTTCAATGACCTTTTGCATGAGCGCGTGTTGCGCTGCAATATTTTCCGAGTTGTACTGTTCTTCTACGGTATTTGCACGGCGCCAATTCCAAAATTTGGCAAAGTCAAATAACGATTGATTGAGCGACGCATAGTAGCGCGTACCTTCGTAATTTGATACGGGATTTGGATTAAGTTTACTGACTGGACGACCGTTATCATTTTCGTTTTTTGACCAGTTTGCACTGCCGCTCACTTGTGGCAACATTTCGCCCAATGCTTCACCCGTTTGCTCTTTGGTGATTTCCACGTTCAATGCAGCGGCTTTTGACTCAGGGTCTGCGCCGAGCGCTTGTTGATAAATTGTCAATAAATCTTCAGCGTGAGCCGTGTGTGCTTGCGCTAAAATAATACAAGCCGCTAAATGTTTTAATTTGAATTTTGTCATAGATTAATCTTCAATAAAAGCACGCGCAAACGCATT
>ERZ1034363.1379-NODE-1379-length-13928-cov-5.219551_pt1 | contig 13928 bp, 9 predicted proteins | sample MGYA00520616_ERZ1034363 | MGnify/ENA primary metagenome ERZ1034363 (study PRJEB33736, sample SAMEA104284506) | Azolla filiculoides | biome: Urban; feature: Water surface; material: Ditch water | place: Netherlands | collected 2015-10-28 | depth 0-0.1 m ...
CAGCACAAATAGCCCGGCGGCAGCACGGTCTGAACGCCGGCGTGCCAGAGCATGGCCTGCGTGGCCAGGCCCACCTGGCTGAACAGGCGCTCGGAACCGCAACCGGGGAAGTAAAACACCGCCTCGGTCTCCGACGTGGTGGCCTGCGGGTTGCGGATGATGGGCACGTAGTCCGCGTTTTCAATGTCCAACAGGGCGCGTGCCGTCTTCTTGGGCAGGCCGCCAGGCATCTTCTTGTTGATGAAATGGATCACCTGCTCCTTGATGGGCGCAATGCCCACCGTGGCCGGCGGTTTGTTGGTCTGGGCGCGTGCTGCTAGGCGCAACACCTGATTTGCAAAGCGCTGCACCTTGAAACCGATGCCGACCATGCCGGCCCGCATGAACTTGATGGTCTCGGGGTTGGTGGCGTTCAGGAACAGCATGGCGGCCGCGTTGCCGGGGCGGAAGCTCTTTTGCCCCATCTTGCGCAGCAGGTTGCGCATGTTCATGGTCACGTCGCCAAAGTCGATCTTCACCGGGCACGGCGACTCGCACTTGTGGCACACCGTGCAGTGATCGGCCACGTCTTCAAACTCTTCCCAGTGGCGGATGCTGATGCCGCGACGGGTCTGCTCTTCGTACAGGAAGGCCTCGACCAACAGCGAGGTGGCCAGAATCTTGTTGCGCGGGCTGTACAGCAGGTTGGCGCGCGGCACATGGGTGCTGCACACCGGTTTGCACTTGCCGCAGCGCAGGCAGTCCTTGACCGAATCGGCAATGGCACCAATGTCGCTCTGCTGCATGATCAGCGACTCATGCCCCATCAGGCCAAAGGACGGCGTGTAGGCATTCGTAAGGTCGGAATACGTTTTGGTTCCGCGCAGCAATTTGCCCTTGTTGAACCGGCCTTCCGGATCAATCTGCGCCTTGTACGCGGCAAACGGGGCCAGCTCGGCTTCGCTCAGAAACTCCAGCTTGGTAATGCCAATGCCGTGCTCGCCCGAGATCACGCCGTTCAGGGAACGTGCCAGCGCCATGATGCGTTTCACCGCGCCATGGGCAGCTTGCAGCATGTCGTAGTCGTCGCTGTTGACCGGGATGTTGGTGTGCACATTGCCGTCACCGGCGTGCATGTGCAACGCCACCCACACGCGGCCCTTGAGCACGCGCTGGTGAATCGCCGAAATTTCTTTTTGCACCGCCTCAAACGCGCCGCCGGTGAAGATGTCTTGCAGCGGCAGGCGAATCTGCGTTTTCCAGCTTGCGCGCAGGCTGTGGTCCTGCAACTGCGGGAACAGCGTGGCCACATCGTTCAGCCAGCCTTGCCACTGGGCGCGCACGCCAGCCACCAGCGCCAGCGCCTGATCCACCTTTTCTTGCAGCAGTTCGGGCTCCGGTACGTCGCTACCATCGCCGGCCTTGCCCAGCGGCAGGTTGCCGTTCTGGAAAAAGTCGGTCAGCGCGTCGCACAAAGCCAGCTTGTTGTGCAGGCTCAGCTCGATGTTGATGCGCTCAATGCCATCGGTGTACTCGGCCATGCGCGGCAGCGGAATCACCACGTCTTCATTGATCTTGAAGGCGTTGGTGTGGCGGCTGATGGCAGCAGTTTTCTTGCGGTCCAGCCAGAACTTTTTGCGTGCCTCAGGGCTGATGGCAATAAAGCCTTCGCCGTTGCGGGAATTGGCAATCCGCACCACTTCTGACGTAGCCCGCGCCACGGCGTCTGCGTCGTCACCGGCAATGTCTCCAAACAGCGCCATCTTGGGCAGGCCGCCGCGCTTGGACTTGGTGGCGTAACCCACCGCCTTGAGGTAACGGTCGTCCAGGTGTTCCAGGCCCGCCAACAACACGCCACTGCGCTTTTGCTCGGCAAACATGAAGTCGATGATTTCCACAATGCTGGGCACGGCCAGCTTGGCGTCACCAAAAAACTCCAGGCACACGGTGCGGGTGTGCTGCGGCATGCGGTGCACCACCCAGCGCGCGCTGGTGATCAGACCGTCGCAACCTTCCTTCTGAATGCCCGGCAGACCGCTCAAGAACTTGTCGGTCACGTCCTTGCCCAGGCCCTCCTTGCGGAAGGTGCGGCCCGGAATATCCAGCCGCTCGGTGCGTAGCTTGGTTTTGCCGTCGGCCTTGAAATACTGCAGCTCAAAGCTGGCCACGTCCACGTCATGGATCTTGCCCATGTTGTGGTTGATGCGGGTGACTTCCAGCCACTCGGCCTGTGGCGTCACCATGCGCCAGCTCGCCAGATTGTCCAGCGCGGTGCCCCACAGCACCGCCTTTTTGCCGCCGGCATTCATGGCGATATTGCCGCCAATGCAACTGGCTTCGGCCGAAGTGGGGTCCACCGCAAACACGTAGCCCGCGCGCTCGGCCGCATCGGCTACGCGCTGCGTCACCACGCCGGCTTCACTCCAAACGGTAGCCACGTCAACGTCCAGACCGGGCAGGCGCTTCAGTTCCACCTCGGACATGGCTTCGAGCTTTTCGGTGTTGATCACCGCGCTCTTCCAGGTCAGCGGTACGGCGCCGCCGGTGTAACCGGTGCCGCCTCCGCGCGGGATGATGGTCAGCCCCAGGTCGATACAGCCCTTCACCAGCCCGGCCATCTCTTCTTCGGAGTCGGGCGTCAGCACCACAAACGGGTATTCCACGCGCCAGTCGGTCGCGTCGGTCACATGGCTCACGCGCGACAGGCCATCAAACTTGATGTTGTCTTTGGCGGTGACCTTGTTCAACTGCCGCTGGGCCTTGCGACGCAGCGCTGCCACTTCTTCAAAGGCTGCGTCAAAAGCCTGCACGGCTGCGCTGGCCGCAGTCAGCAACTGGCCCACCATGGCGTCGCGCTCGCGGTCCGCGTCCGGGGTGCGGCGCTTGGCCACTTCGCTCAGGCGGTGGTGCAGGGCCTCGACCAACAAGGCTCGGCGCTTGGGGTTGTCCAGCAGGTCGTCCTGCAAATAGGGGTTGCGCTGCACCACCCAGATATCGCCCAGCACCTCGTACAACATACGGGCCGAACGTCCGGTGCGGCGCTCTTCGCGCAGCTTGTTCAGGGTGTCCCACGCGGCGCTGCCCAGAAGACGGATGACGATTTCGCGGTCGGAAAACGAGGTGTAGTTGTACGGAATCTCGCGAATTCGCTCGTGCGGGTGGCCGTTCGTGACCGATGCGCTCGGGTCGGCGCTGGTCAGATGCGTATGGAGTGTGGGTGCGTTCATCGGGTCGGGTAGGGGCGCGTGCGGAGGGAACTGAACCGCCAGCCCCCTGTGTCGCGGCAGACCCGAGATGGTACCGCAGTGCAGCAAAGCGACCTGATTTGTCCAAAAAAGGCCACACAGCCCACGCTGTTGCCCGCCCCCGCCCTGCCGCACAATATTCGCCATGACACGCAACACACCATCCCCCTGGCCCTACCCACGCTGGGTCGCCCACCGCGGTGCCGGCAAACTGGCCCCCGAAAACACCCTAGCCGCCTTCCGGCTGGGTGCCAGCCACGGTTACCGCATGTTTGAGTGCGACGTAAAGCTGAGCGCCGATGGCGTGCCCTTTTTGATGCACGACGCCGAACTGGCCCGCACTACCAACGCTGCCGCCAAGCTGGGCGCCGGGCGCGGCGCGTTGAGCGACCTCGGCGGCGACCATGCCTGGCGGGAACTGTCCCAACTGGACGCCGGAAGCTGGCATTCACCGGACTTTGCCGGTGAGTCACTGCCCACTTTGGAGGCGATTGCCCGCTATTGCATAGCCAACGGCTACTTCTTGAACATCGAAATCAAGCCCACGCCAGGCACCGAACGCCCCACCGGCGAAGCCGTCGCCCGCCATGCCGCCCGCCTTTGGCAGGGTGTAGCAACGCCCCCGTTGCTCACCTCGTTTGATATTCCCGCGCTGGAAGGCGCCCAGGCGGCCCAGCCCGAACTGCCCCGTGGCCTGCTGCTAGACGACCTGGAAGGCAAACCCTTCGCCCATTGGGTGGCCCAGGCCAAGGCCTTGCAGTGCGTGGCGATGGTGCTAAACCACACGCTCTGGAACCAGGAGACGGTCCAGCAAGCGAAAGCAGCGGGCCTCAAAACCTCCAGCTACACGGTCAACGGAGCGGCCGAGGCCGATCGGCTGATAGCACTGGGCACGGACGCGGTGATTACCGATAGGGTGGACTTGTTTGCGCCGGACTAGCGCGTAAGCGCTCAGCCGCGCCAGGCCTTGGCCGCCACCCACTGGCTGGTAGCGCAGGCCAGCACCATGGCCGCATAGGTCGCCATCTTGCCGTCGTTGCCGAAAAACCAGAGACCGGCCAGCAACGCCAGAGCGCAAGCTACACAATTGATAGCAGCCTGTTTCAGCCAGCTATGATCGGGACGCGTTTTGCGCACAATCAGGGGCGCGGCCAGGGCGACCAGGATGCCCACAACGAGGGCCGGCGCCAGAAAATTCAGCAGATGGTCCAGCAGTCCAAAGAAACTCATGGGTTCCGGACCGCCTTGAAAAGGGCCCGATAAAAGAAATGACGAGCGGGATTTTATAATCCACCCACTACATATGGCAGTCTGGGCATTAGGAATCAACCACAACACCGCACCGCTGGATATGCGCGGGCGGTTTGCCTTCGCCATGGATCAGGTGGAACCGCACCTGCAGGCCCTGCGCCAGGCCGTGGCCCGCAACCCCGAAGCGGCGATTGTCTCCACCTGCAACCGCACCGAAATTTACTGCGCCGGCGATGAAGCCGCGCTGGAGCAAACCCTGGATTGGCTAGCCCAGTCGGGCGGCGTGTCAGCGCATGAGTTGCGCTCGCACACCTACCGCCTGGAAGGCGATGCCGCCGCCCGCCACGCTTTCCGGGTCGCCAGCGGCCTGGATTCGATGGTGTTGGGCGAGCCCCAAATTCTGGGTCAGATCAAAGACGCGGTGCGTGCCGCCGACGCTGCGGGAGCGTTGGGCACCACGCTGTCGCAGATGTTTCAGCGCTCGTTTGCCGTGGCCAAAGAGGTGCGTACCTCCACCGAAATCGGCGCGCATTCCATCAGCATGGCCGCCGCCGCGGTGCGTCTCTCCAGCCAGTTGTTTGAAGACCTGGCCCAGGTCAAGGTGCTGTTTGTCGGCGCGGGCGAAATGATTGAACTGTGCGCCACACACTTTGCCGCCAAGAACCCCAAGTCGATTGCCATTGCCAACCGTACGCTGGAACGCGGCGAAAAGCTGGCCGTGCGTTTTGGCGGCGAGGTGATGCGCCTGGCTGACCTGCCCGATCGCCTGCACGAATTTGACGCGGTCATCAGTTGCACCGCCAGCACCCTGCCCATCATCGGCTTGGGCGCGGTGGAGCGGGCGCTCAAGAAACGTCGCCATCGCCCCATGTTCATGGTCGATCTGGCGGTGCCGCGTGACATCGAACCCGAGGTCAAGGCGCTGGGCGATGTGTACCTCTACACGGTGGACGATCTGGCCAGCGTGGTGCAGACCGCACAAGCCAACCGCCAGGCCGCCGTGGCCCAGGCCGAGGCGATTGTGGACGCCGGCGTGCAAAGCTTCATGCACTGGATCGAGCAGCGCAATGCGGTGCCGCTAATCCAGCAGTTGAATGCGCAGGCCGAACAGTGGCGCGCCGCCGAGATTGCCCGCGCCCGCAAAATGCTGGCCCGCGATGGCGATGTGGACGCCGTGCTCGAAGCACTGGCCAAGGGCATGACCCAGAAGATGCTGCACGGCGCCATGGCCGAGTTGAACTCCGGCGACGCCCAGACGCGTGAGCGCGCCACCAACGCCATCCAACACTTCTTCCTGCGTAAAGAACGCTAGCGACCCTGTCCGGTCGCCGCCCTGCCCGCTTCCGCCGGGCAGCCTTTTGCTCCCCTGAATTCCCAAGCCATGAAACCTTTTTTGCGCCAACAACTTGCCCGCTATGCCGACCGCCTGGGGGAACTGGAATTTTTGCTGTCCCGCGAAGACATCATGCAGGACATGAAACAGTTTCTGGCGCTGTCGCGCGAGCACACCGAAGTGGGTGCCGTGGCGAGTCGTTGGGCCCGCTTTCAGCAGCGCGAGGCCGACCTGACCGCCGGGCAGGACATGCTGGGCGCATCGGCCGACGATGCAGACATGCTGGCCATGGCGCAGGAAGAAATCGATGGCGCTACCGCCGAAATCACCCAATTGGAGACCGAGCTGCAGCGCATGCTGCTGCCCAAGGACCCGGATGACCAGCGCCCCGCCTTTGTGGAAATTCGCGCCGGTACCGGGGGCGACGAGTCGGCCCTGTTCGCGGCCGACCTGGCGCGCATGTACACCCGCTTCTGCGATGCACAGGGGCTGAAAACCGAAATCATGAGCGCGTCGGAGAGCGAACTCGGCGGCTACAAGGAAGTGGTGCTGCGGGTCGAAGGCAACGTCATGACGGCGGCCGGTGCCTGCGGTGCCTACGGCATGCTCAAGTTCGAGTCGGGCGGCCACCGCGTGCAGCGCGTGCCCGCCACCGAAACCCAAGGGCGCATCCACACCAGTGCCTGCACCGTGGCCGTGTTGGCCGAGCAGGACGAGGCCGAGGCCATCAAGATCAATCCGTCCGATTTGCGCATCGACACCTACCGCGCCAGTGGCGCCGGCGGCCAGCACATTAACAAAACCGACTCGGCGGTGCGTATCACCCACATTCCGACCGGCATCGTGGCCGAATGCCAGGACGGGCGCAGCCAGCACAGCAACAAGGCGCAGGCGCTCAAGGTGCTGACCGCCCGCATCCACGAAAAAGACCGCGCCGAGCGCGCTGCCAAAGACGCCGCCGAACGCAAGAGTCTGGTCGGCAGCGGCGACCGCAGCGACCGCATCCGCACCTACAACTTTCCGCAAGGGCGGCTCTCCGACCACCGTATCAACCTCACGCTCTACAAGTTGCTGGGCATCATGGAAGGCGACTTGGGTGACGTGATTGAGGCGCTGCAGGCCTACGAGGCGGCCCAGCAAATGGCCGCGCTGGAGCTCAACGCTTGACCCTCACCTGCGCCCGCGCGGTGCACAACGCACAGTCCCTGGGGCTGGAGCGACTGGACGCCCAGATGCTGCTGTTGCACGCCCTGGGTCGCGCGCCCCACGACCGGGCCTGGTTGCTGGCCCACGGCGACGACGCCCTGCCTGCTACTGCCCAAGCGCTGTTGGAAACACTGGTGCAGCGCCGCCTGTCGGGTGAGCCGCTGGCCTACCTCACCGGCTTCAAGGAGTTTTATGGCCTGACGCTGGCGGTGGACGCACGGGTGCTGGACCCGCGACCCGACACCGAAACACTGGTGGACTGGGCGCTGGACGCCCTGCGCGGCCAAACCAATGCCCGGGTGGTGGACCTGGGCACCGGCAGTGGCGCGATTGCGCTGGCCCTCAAACATGCACAGCCCGACTGGCAGGTACAAGCCGTGGACCTCAGCACCGAGGCGCTCGCGGTGGCGCAAGCCAACGCCCAACGACTGCAACTTGATGTGCAGTTTTTGCAAGGCTCGTGGTTGCAGGGGCTGACGGGCCGGTTTGATGCCATCGTCTCCAACCCGCCCTACATCGTCGAAGGGGACCCGCACCTGCCGGCGCTGCAGCACGAGCCTGCCTTGGCGCTGGCCAGCGGGCCGGATGGGCTGGACGCCATTCGCGCGATCGTGGCCAGCGCACCGGCACACCTGGTGCCGGGCGGCTGGTTGCTGCTGGAACATGGCTACGACCAGGCGGTGCCGGTTCGCCAATTATTGGAGAGTGCAGGCTTTGTGCGGGTGCAGTCACGCTGCGACCTGGCTGGCATCGAACGCTGCAGCGGCGGCCAGATACCCGCGCATTAAGCCTCCAACCAGGGGCTAGCGCAGGATGACTTCCACGCGCCGGTTGCGCGGCTCTTTGGTGTTATCGGGCGTGGGAACTTCCAGGCTTTTCTTGCCAAAGGACTCTTCCACTACCGTGTCGGTCTTCAGACCCGCCTCGCGCAACTGACCCAGCACAAAGGCCGCGCGCTCGCGGCCCAGCACCTCGTTGAGCTGATCGGAACCGGAGGTGTCGGTATGCCCGATGACCGACATGTCCAGACCGGGATGTGCCGCGGCACGCTCCACGATGCGGGGAATCAGCGCCTTGGACTCCGGCAGCAGCACGTCACTGCCGCGCTGGAAATACAGCACAAAGCGCTCGGGCGCAACCGGCAGCGCCGCCATGGCGCCACCAAAGTCGCGCTTGAGTTGTTCGTTGCTCACGGCAAAAGTGCCGCCACCGCCGTTGGTCTTGACGCCCTTTTGCGCATCCTGCAGCACCTGGGTGCCGGCCTTGCCTTGCACCACCACCTTGCCCACCCCGTTGTCACGATCGGGCAACAGCACCACATAAGACCCCGTGCCTTTTTCGGGTCGGCCAAACTGCAGCCCGGCCTTGATGCGGTCCACGGTGTCCACCACCGTTTCGTCGCCTGCACACAGGTTCGCCACACCGGCCTCTTCATCATCGGCCCGGCTATCAAACACCGGGTTTGTCGCCCCGAAACCGGTCACCAGTTGGCCCATGGCTGCCAAGGTACGGGCCTGCGCAATGGCCTGGTCGTGACGGACCTGGGTGTAGCTGCGGGCGGCCTGGAAAAATTCGTTTTGCGTATCCAGCAAATCCATCAGTGTGCGCTGTCCGATTTCAAACTGCTGGCGGTAGGCCTCGCGGGTTTTTTCAATCGACAGGCGATGCCGGTCCTCATAGGCCAGCTTTTCGTTCAGGCTGCGCACATCGCTGTAGGCCAGCGACAGGGTTTGCCGCACATCGCGGCAGGCTTTGTCTTGCAGATCGCGCGCCTGCAAGGCACTCAGGCTGGCGCGCTTTTCATTGGCGCGGTCGGCGCCCCCCTTGAACAAGTTGTAGGACAGCGCCACTGCCGCGCCGGCGGCACGGCTGTCGCCGGACACGCCATTGGCATTGCTGCCGGCCGATGCGTAACCCTGTAGGTCCACGCGCGGCAGGTTAGACGCCCGCGCGGTTTGCACGGCCACGTCACTGGCCAAGGCGTTGAGGGCGGCGGCCCGAAGCGTCGGGTTCTTGCGCATGCCGTCCTGCATGAGCGCCTCAATTTCGGTAGGCAGTTGGCCCAGACGAAACGGTTCTGGCAAGGACGGCAACGCCACTGCGGGCTGCTCTCCCACCACCCGCAGGTAACGGTTGCTGACGTCGTGCAGATTGGTCAGTTCGGTCAGCAGATTGGACTCCGCCAGCGCCAAACGGCCGTTGGCCTGCTCCAGGTCTACCCGACGCCCCACGCCGGAGTTGACCCGTTCTTCGATGCGTTGTGCAGCAGCCTTGTGTTCGGCATAGTTCTGGGTCGCCAAATCCACCAGTTCGCGAAAGCGCGCCACATCGGCGTAGGCCTTGACCGTCTCCAACGCCACCGCTTCGGCGGTCTCAGCGAGTTCGTAGTAGCGCACCCGTTGCGCTGCGCCCAGGCGTTTGACTTCCTGCGCAGTAAAACCGCCGTCAAACAGGATCTGGTTGGCCGTGAGTTTGAGCGAACTGAAGGACGTGCCGTTGTTGGTCACATTGGGGGTGGACCGGTTTTCCACGCCAATCGACGCGGACACATCCAATTGGGGCAGGAACCCGGCGCGGGCGATGTCTCGCTGGCTTTCGGCCGCCAGAAAACCGTTCCACTTGGCCAGGACTTCGGGGTTGGTGCTGACCGCCTTCTTGACGGCCAACACCAGAGGCTCGGGCAATTTGACCGAAGCGGCAGGCCCCGAGGTCTGGGCCGACACGCCCAGCGACGCACACCACAAAAGGGGCACAAAGTTTTGAATGGACTTGAAGCGCATGGCAATAGTTTGGTTGTGGTTTCAATGAAGGCCCGACCTACACCCTTTGGCAATCATAGGGCACCGCCGCATGGGGCGAAAGCCGCAAGCCGCCATCGTAGACTTAGGGGCTCATCTTTTGAAAGCCCCGAATGTCGACTGCTCCTGCATGCCCCCAATGCACCCTAGAAAACACCTACCCCGATGGCGCCAACTTTGTCTGCGCCGATTGCGGTTTTGAATGGCCTCAGGCAGAGGCCTCTGCAGCAGACGACGAAGAAAACGCGGTCGTCAAGGACTCCAACGGCCAGGTGCTGCAGGACGGCGACTCTGTGGTGCTGATCAAGGACCTGAAAGTCAAGGGCAGCTCCACCGTGCTCAAGATGGGCACCAAGGTCAAGAGCATCCGCCTGGTCGGCGGCGACCACGAAGTGGACTGCAAGATGGACGGCGGCAGCTTTATGCTGAAGGCGTGTTTTCTGAAGAAGGCGTGAGCGGCGGCGCGTGGCATACGGCGCATAGTTTGTTGCCATCCAAATCGCGAAAGTAAGCGCCGTAGTAATCCGGCGTGTAGTGCGGACGCGGGCCCGGAGGGCCTTCGCAGACTGCGCCATTCGCCAGAGCCACCGCGTAAGCACGATCCACCATGGCGCGCGTGTCCGCCATCAAAGCCACCATTTGGCCGTTTCCCACCGCGTGCGGTTGGCCATTGAAAGGCCGGGTGATCAGGAAAAGCGGGCGCGGTGCCTGGGGCGAGACCCAGCCCGCCCAGCCGTTTTCAGGTTCTACAAATTTTTGCACCAGACCCAGTTCGGCCAGCACCGGTCCGTAAAAGGCCAGTGCCCGGTCCAGATCGCTGATGCCAACCGTGACGTGCGAGATCATGCCGCCACGGGTTCGGGCTCCGCGGGTGCCTCGGCCACCGTCAGGCCCAGGCGATTCACACCGCTGACCAAGGCCTGCAGCGAGGCAGTCACGATGTTGCTGTCCAAGCCCACGCCATAACGCTCGGTGGGCGAACCCTCGGCTGCCAACTCCAGGAAGGCACAGGCCTGCGCATCGCCCGCCTGCTGGCTGGCCTTGGTAGAGCGCTCTTCAAAGCTTCGCACCTGCACCGACAAACCGGCGCTATGCAAGGCGTGCACGGCCGCGTCAATCGGGCCATTGCCGACGCCCTTGAGGTGCGTTGCACGGCCGTTGATTTCCAGATGCAAATCGATCCCTTGCACATGCACCTTGCCCTGTGCAGGCGCTTCAAACAGGTGGTGGTCCACATAACGCACGGTGGCATCGGTGGCATTGAGGTAGGTGGAATCAAACAGCGCCCAGATGTCCTGCGCCGTCATCTCGCCACCGTGGGCGTCGGTGACCTGCTGCACCTCTCCCGAAAACTCCACTTGCAGGCGGCGCGGCATGACCACGCCGTATTCCACCTCCATCAGGTAGGCCACGCCGCCCTTGCCGCTCTGGCTGTTCACGCGAATCACCGAGTCGTAGCTGCGGCCCAGGTCCGCCGGGTCAATCGGCATATAGGGTACGTCCCAGATCGTGTCTTTCTGCTGTGCGGCCAGGCCTTTTTTGATGGCGTCCTGGTGCGAGCCGCTAAAGGCGGTAAACACCAGGTCGCCCACATACGGGTGGCGCGGGTGAATCGGCAACTGGTTGCAATGCTCCACGGTACGGGCCACCGCGTTGATATCCGAAAAGTCCAACCCCGGCGCCACGCCCTGGGTGTAAAGGTTGAGCGCCAGCGTCACGATGTCCACATTGCCGGTGCGCTCGCCGTTGCCAAACAGGCAGCCTTCCACACGGTCTGCACCGGCCAGCAGGCCGAGCTCGGCCGCAGCCACGGCCGTGCCGCGGTCGTTGTGCGGGTGCAGGCTGAGGATGACGCTGTCGCGCCGGGCCAGGTTGCGGTGCATCCACTCGATCTGATCCGCATAGACGTTGGGCGTGGAACCTTCCACCGTGGCCGGCAGGTTCAGGATCACCTTGTTGGCGGGCGTGGCGCCCCACTCGGCGGTGACGGCGTTGCAGATTTCCAGCGCAAATTCAGGCTCGGTGCTACTGAACACTTCGGGGCTGTATTCCAGGGTGAAGGCAGTCTCGGGTTGCTCGGAGGCCAGTTGCTTGATCAGACGCACCGCCTGCAGGGCCATCTCCACAATCTCGGCCTTTTGCATGCCGAACACCACGTCACGGAACACCGGTGCGGTGGCGTTGTACACATGCACGATGGCCTGGCGTGCGCCCTTGAGCGACTCAAAAGTGCGGCGGATCAGGTGCTCGCGCGACTGCGTCAGCACCTCGATGGTGACGTCGGCCGGGATGTTGCCGCCCTCTATCAGGCTGCGGACGAAGTCAAATTCGGTTTGTGAGGCGCTAGGGAAGGCCACTTCGATCTGCTTGAAACCCACCTGGCACAGGGTGCGGAACATGCGCATCTTGCGCTCGCCATTCATGGGCTCAAACAACGACTGGTTGCCATCCCGCAGATCGCTGCTCATCCAGATTGGGGCCTTGTCAATGGTGCGGGCGGGCCACTGGCGGTCAGTAAGTTGGACGCCGGCAAAGGCGCGGTATTTGGTGGCGGGCTGTGCTAACACGGGGAACTCCTTGGATTGTCATACGATTCAGACTAACTGCTATCGTATGCCATGAAGCACCGCAGAATATTGCCGCAACGCACTTAACTCAGGAGATATTTAGAATTAAATTGCTAATATTTTAATATCCAAGCAATTCAAGCTCACACGATGGTCTTGCCGGCGGCATAGCGCCGAACCACTTCGCGCAATTGTTCAATTTGCAGTGGTTTGCTGATGAAATCGTTGGCTCCTGCAGCCAGGGACTTTTCTCTGGCTTCGTTCATCACATCGGCAGTGACCACCACTATGGGCGTTTGGGACGCAGGACCCGGCAGTGACCGGATCTCCCGCGTTGCCGCCAGACCATCCATGACAGGCATGTTGACATCCATCAAAATGAGGTCGAACTTGCTTTTCCGGACCTCCTCCACTGCCAACTGACCGTTTTCACAAAAGCTGACCTGGCACGCCATGCGGCCAAGCAAGACACCCACGAGCTTTTGATTAATCGGATGGTCTTCGACGACCAGAACTTGCGCAGCCTCTGACCGCGACTCTTGGCCGTGGACAGGGCTCCCGACCGCCGGGGCCATTGGCGCTTGCGGCGCCACCACAGCCGCTTGTGCAACAGGCCCAGCAACTGCTTCGTGTATCGGAAGATTCAAGGTCACCGTAAAGGTCGAGCCCACGTTCAACACGCTAGTCACCGTGATCCCGCCTTGCATCATGCGCGCCAGAGACTGCGATATCTCCAGCCCCAGCCCGGTGCCACCAAAGCGTCGGGTACTGCTGTCCTCAACCTGGTAAAAACGCTGAAACAGCCGCGACAACACCTTGGCATCCATACCGATTCCGGTGTCCTGAACATTAAATACGATGGCCAAGGATTGTGCTGAGCGGGAGACCTCGGACACTGTCAAGCGCACACTTCCGGTGTCGGTGAATTTGATGGCGTTGTTGACCAGATTGAAGAGTATCTGCTTGAGGCGGGTCTCGTCGACCCATACGCTCGGCAGCGGCGCTGTAGGCAAGTGCGTCTCGAATTCCAGCCCCTTTTCCTTGGCCAATGGCAGCATCAGCGCACTCACCTCGCTAATCAGGCGCGGGACCTGCACGACGGTGGGCTTGAGCGTGAGTTTGCCGGTTTCCAGCGCGGACAAATCCAGAATGTCGTTAAGCAAGGTAAGCAGATGGCTGGCAGAGGCCTGCGCGGTCTGGATGTAGTCAAGCTGTTGAGGGTTGGTCGAAGTGCCCTGCAGCAGACCCAACATTCCCATCAGCCCGTTAAACGGGGTGCGCAATTCGTGGCTCATATTGGCCAAGAACTGGCTTTTGCTGCGGCTGGCTGTTTCCGCGCGAAGATGGGCCTCACGCAGGTCTTCCGTCATGGTCTCCAGCGCCAGGCGCTCAGCCTCCATCCGCTTTTGGCGGACCACCAGCGCGCCGGAAGCCACGATCAGCAATACCAGTTGGGCAACGGTCAGCCAGATAATGAGTTCATTTTGCTGACTCATGGTGTGGGTCTGACGCTCCAGCATACGTGCCACTTCCGAATTGGCGGCGTGGG
>ERZ1034363.1381-NODE-1381-length-13921-cov-2.220601_pt1 | contig 13921 bp, 10 predicted proteins | sample MGYA00520616_ERZ1034363 | MGnify/ENA primary metagenome ERZ1034363 (study PRJEB33736, sample SAMEA104284506) | Azolla filiculoides | biome: Urban; feature: Water surface; material: Ditch water | place: Netherlands | collected 2015-10-28 | depth 0-0.1 m ...
TATATATATTTTATATTAACATTTATTCTTATTTTACATCTGTAATAAACAACAGATTATTCTACAAGAATCCTATATTCGGTTTATAAAGATTACTTTATAAATTGTCTATAATTATTTTTAAAGATCACCCTTCATCAATTACAACGCTTCTTATCATTCTTCCGTTTGATGCGCTCCAGTCAATTTGGACGGGAATTATAATAGGTTTTTACCTCTTTGTCAAGAGCTTACGGCTTAAATTTGGCTTAAATTTTTGGATTTAATACTTAGTCCTGTTTTTGGTTGCTTTTTATTGTATTTAGGGAATGGGTTTACTGTTATTCTTATTTTATATATTTATTTGATAACTTTTAGAATTTGCAATATATTTAGGGTTAAAAAACAACTTAATATTAGAAAAGGAGAATTTCTCCTTTTCTAATATTTTACATTTTTGAAATTAGATCTGCTAATGCTTCTATTTCTGCTTCAGTTTTAGTATTTACTTGTCCTGTCATAATGTTTTTCATAACTCCACCATAACTTCCATCTTTATATCCATTTAAAGAATCAATTATTCTTTGTTTATCCCAACCTGCAATAACTTGAGATTTTCCTAAAGCTGATTTTTCACCTTTTTGTCCATGACATGAACCACAATTTGTATATAAAGCAGTTGCATCAATCACTGTTAACTCTTGTGCTGTTTGTTCTGTTATTGCTGTTTCTATTTTTTCAGGAGCAATAACTTTATTTTCTTTATTCTTTTCGACTATTGTTGAAACTGTTTCTTTTGCTTCTTCGATTTTTGTTTCTTCAATTTTACTATTTTCTTTAACTTCTACAGAACTTTTCTCTACAGTAGCTACGGGTTCATCCTTTTTAATTTCTTGTGTTGTTCCAGCAGCTTGAGTAGATTCTTTTTTCTCGTCTCCACAACCTGTTAATAATGCTACAGCTACAACAGAACCTAATAAAAGTTTTCTCATGTTCCTCGTTCCTTTGTTAAATAAAATAATAACTTGTTTGTTTTATAAAAAACAATTTTCGAATTGTATCCAAAGATTTGTATAAAAATTGTGTTACAAAGCTTTAAATTCGAAAATAAACTCTTTTTCGAAATCTATTTTCACAAATCCACCTTTTTTTAACTTACCAAATAAAATTTCATCTGTTAATGGATTTTTAATTTTATCTGATATTACCCTATTAAGTGGTCTTGCTCCCATTGCTTTATCATATCCTAAAGTTGCCAACTCTTTTTTAGCTTTTGCACTTACTTCTATTTTGATTTTTTTATCTATTAATTGTTTTTCTAAATCTTCTATAAATTTACCTGCTACTTTTGCAACAATATCTATATCTAATGAATCAAAAGTTACTACACTATCAAGTCTATTTCTAAACTCTGGTGCAAAAAATTTATTTATTGCTTTATTTTCATTTAGTTTTTCATTTTTTGCAAATCCCATAACATTTGCTTCAGTTGCACCTAAATTTGAAGTCATAATTAATACAACATTTTGAAAATCTGCTTTATTTCCACTATTATCAGTTAATTGTGCATTATCCATAACTTGAAGTAAGATTGACATTAAATCTGGATGTGCTTTTTCTATTTCATCAAGTAATAAAACTGTATGTGGATGTTTTCTAATGGCTTCTGTTAAAAGTCCACCTTGCTCAAATCCTACATAACCAGCAGGTGCACCAATAAGTCTTGAAATTGTATGAGCTTCCATATATTCACTCATATCAAATCTTTCAAAATGAATTCCAAGTTGTGTTGATAACTCTTTGGCAACTTCAGTTTTTCCAACACCTGTTGGTCCTGTGAATAAAAAACTTCCAATTGGTTTTTTATCAAGTCCAAGACCTGCTTTATTTCTTTTTATTGATTGAACTATTACACTTATTGCTTTATCTTGTCCAAAAACTCTTTTTTGCATATTTTTTTCTAAAGATTTTAAAAGTGTTAAATCTGATTTTGTTGCACTTCGTGCTGGAATATGTGCCATTTTAGCAATTGTAGTTTCTATATCTTTTTGTGTTATTGTAATATTGTTAACTGCTTTTGTTTTAAGCTCAACTGCTAAACTAATTTTTTTACTAGCTCCCACCTCATCAATCACATCAATAGCGCAATCTGGCAAAAATCTATCAGTAATATATTTTTTGCTAAGTTCAACTGCACTAATAATTGCACTTTTAGAGTATTTAACACCATGATACTCTTCATATTTTGATTTTAAACCTTCTAAAATAGTAATAGAATCTTCAATTGATGGTTCATTTACATCAACTTTTGCAAATCTTCTACTAAGTGCTTTATCTTTTGAAAAATCATTTCTAAATTCACTAAATGTAGTTGCACCTATACATCTTAGTTTTCCATTTGCTAACATTGGTTTTAAAATATTTGAAGCATCCATAGCAGATCCTCCAACACTTCCAGCTCCAACAATAGTATGAATCTCATCAATAAATAAAATTGAGTTTGGTATTTTTGCAACTTCTTTTAAAAGTGCTTTTAATTTTTTCTCAAAATCACCTCTATATTTTGTTCCAGCAATTAATGATCCCATATCAAGTGAAAATACTTTTGATTTTAGTAAAAAGTCTGGAACTCTCTCTTGGGCAATTTCAAGAGCAAGCCCTTCAGCAATTGCAGTTTTTCCAACACCTGGTTCTCCCACAAGAATTGGATTATTCTTTTTTCTTCTACTTAAAATCTCAATTACCCTTGAAATTTCTGTTTGTCTTCCAATTACTGGGTCAATATCCCCTCTTTTTGCAACGGCAACTAATTCTGTTGAGTTTTTATCTAATACTTTATTATCTAAATCATTATCATCACTTAAAGAACTACCCTCTTCTTCATCACTATCTTTGTGAGCTATTTCTTCAAGTATATCAACCCTTTGAATTCCTAATTTTTTTAATAAATATGTAGAGTAAGATTTTTCATCTTTTAAAATTGCAACAAACATATCTTCAACATTTGCATTTTCTTTTCCACTACCTTGAACATGAGATACCATATATTCAATTGTTGAAGATAAAGACAGAGTCTCCATTGGCTCTTCTGTTACTCCAATTGGAAATTTTGGTGTATTTTCATCTATATATTTTTTTACATCATCAAATAATTTATCCGTATCTACACCTAAATCTATAAATAAATTTTCAATTGTTTGGTCATGAATCAACATTAAAAAAATATGTTCTAATGTTAGATACTCATGTTTACTAATTTTTGCATATCCTACAGCTTGTGTAAAAATATTTCTTAATTCTTTGCTAATCATTTTATTCTTCTTCCATTATAGCTTTTAAAGGAAATCCTTTTTCTCTTGCCATACTTTTTACTTGCGCAACTTTAGTACTTGCTATTTCATAAGTATAAGTCCCACATAAATCTTTTCCTTTGTTATGAATGTTTAACATTATAACTGAGGCTTCATCAACTGATTTTCTAAATACTCTTACTAAAACATCTATTACAAAATCCATTGTTGAGAAATCATCATTTAATAAAAAAACTTTATATTTTTTTGGCTCTTGTAAATCTATATCATCATCTAATTCTATTTCTATCTCATTACTCACATCAAACCTTTGTTATGATAAAATATTTTTCTAAAAAAAACGAATTTATTATAACAAAAAAGAGATTATTATGAAAAAAGATATTAACTACTATATAGACAAATCACTATTTATTACAGCTACAAATACCGATGTGGGTAAGACTTATGCCTGTGAAAAGTTTTTGAAATATTTTGCAAAAGCTGGATTAAAAGTTGGATATTTTAAACCTTTTGAGACAGGTGTTGTTGATTTTCCCCTTGATGGAACAAAAATGCTAAATTTAACAAAGCAATTAAATCCTTCTTTTAATGTCTCTATTAATGATGTAGTTCCTTATCAATTTAAACTTCCAGCTGCTCCTTATGTGGCAAAAGAAAATACTATTATTAATATTGAATTTTTAAAAGAAAAAAAGAAATATCTAGAACAATTTTGTGATTTATTAATAATTGAGGGTGCTGGTGGATTAATGGTGCCTATTGAAAAGGATCTGTTTATAATTGATTTAATAAAAGAGTTTGATTGTGAAGCGATTTTAATAACTCCTTCAAAACTTGGATGTATAAATGACACCCTACTTTCAATAAATGCTTTAAAATCAAAAAATATAGATTTTGAATTTTATATCAATTTATATGAAGATAGAAATAGTTTTGAAAAGGTATCAAAACCATTTCTAACTGACTACTTTGAAAAGTTAAATTTTCTAGAAGATTTGGAAAAATTATAAGATTTTCCAAATTTTTTTTTATTTTTTCATTTTGTAACACTCTTCTTAAACAAATTTTCACTAATTTTCAAGCTAATTTTACTCATAAATCAATCTACAAAAGCCCATTTCATAGGCTTTTATATAGTTTTCTGATTTTAAGCTTAAATTTATTTGCTATTTCAAAACACATAAAAACAATTCATTTTAAATGGTGTATAACTTTCTTGTTAGTTTTCAAGTATAATAATAACGCTGAAAATAAAAAAACAATGTATAAAAATCAATAAAATGAAAGGTAGATAAAATGACTTCTGCAATAGATTTATCTAAATTAACAGCGAATGATGATTTAACACCAGTTCTTGGTGGATATTGGCCTGGTATTCAAATATATTACCCACCAATTAAATTTAATCCACTTGATGGAACATATGAAAGTATGGAGCAAGCAAAATTAAGACTACAAAAACACGCTTATAAAACAAAAGCACACACAGTGTTATTTGACTTAGAAGATGGTTGTAGACAAAAAGCAATGTCAAGAGAACTTTTAATTCAAGAATTACCAAAATTTCCTGAAAGAACTTTTCAAATAGCTGTAAGACTTAACCCATTTAGAACTGATGAATATGAAGAAGATTTAAAAATGTTAAAACAAATTCATCAATATATTGATGTTATCGTTTTAGCAAAAGCTGGAGAAGTTTATGGAAGTGCAGAAATTAGAGATTTATCTTCTTGGTTAATATCTATTGGAAGTAAATTAACAATTCAACCAATTATTGAACATCCAAAATCTTTACAAATTGCTGATAGATTAATGGAACATTCAACTGTTAAACACGTTGTATTTGGTATCCATGACTTTTCAAAAGCAATGGCTTATAAAATCACTCCTCAAGGATGGATTGATGAGTTAGAAACTTTCTTTAATATGCTTACAATGGAAGCAAGAATTAAAGGTAAAGGTGTTATTGGTGGGGTTGAAGTTATGCTTACACCACATTCATTACCTGATAATTGTGTTGAGAAAAAAGACATCAGAAGATGGTTAGATTTACATGGTGATGAAGCATCAAGACATGTTTACGCTCATGCAATTAGAGAAAATGCAATGGGATTAACAGGTAAACAAATCATTACGCCAAATCATATTAATGTTTGTAAAGTTGCATTTACTCCATCTCCAAATGAAATTGCAAAAGATGTTGCTATTTTAAAAGAAGCAATTAAAACTGATGCTTTATTAAGTGGAGCAATTAGATACGAGGGTGAAATGTTAGATCCACCAATGTTTGGTAAATCTTTACAAAATATTTTAAGAGCATATGCTTTAAGAAGTTTAGCAAAAGAGGACGAAATATTTGCATTATCTGTATTAAACAGAATGCCGATACACACATTTAAAGAAAACTGGCCTTACGGTCAAATTTAGTAGGGAGATAATATTATGAGTTCAAACGTTAAAATTGAAATACCTGAATTTTTAAACATCGGGTTTGCTTGTACTTCTGCTCATGTGGGAACAGCTAAAGAAAACAGCATTGCCATGGTAATTGAAGATGATAAATTAGGTACAGATGAAATAACTTATAAAGATTTAGCTACTAAATCTGATCAAGTTTGTAATTTCTTTACAGGAATTGGACTAGAGCCAAGAGATAGAGTTTTAGTTTGTTTAAAAAACTCATTAGCTTACCCTATTTCATTTTTTGGAACAATGAAAGCTGGAATCATTGCAGTACCTACTTCTACACTTTTAAGTGGTAGTGAAGTTAAATATCTTGCAGAAGATTCACAAGCAAGAGCTATTGTATTATCAGCTTCTATGTATGAAAATTTAGTTCCATATTTAGAAAATTTAGATAATTTAAAAACTATTGTTATTGCTGGAATTGATAGTGTTGATGGATTAAAAAAACCTAAAGATATTAATATTTATGCATTAAATGAGATTTTTAATACAGTTGATAAAACACCAAATCACTATAATTCAAAATCTGGTGAACCTGCGTATTTAGTTTATACATCAGGAACTACTGGTTATCCAAAAGGGGTTTTACACTCTCATAGATCACTAGTTGGAAGAACTCCAGCAACTAAATTTTGGTTTGATTTTAAAGAAAATGACAGAATCATGCACTCTGGTAAATTTAACTGGACTTATGTTTTAGGATCAGCTTTAATGGATCCATTATTTAATGGTCATACTGTTATTGCTTACGAAGGTGCAAATGATGCATCAACTTGGATTAATTTAATTAAAAAACACCAATGTACAATCTTCATTGGAGTTCCAACAATTTATAGACAAATCATCCAAAAAACTGATTTTACATTAGCTGATTGCCCAAGCTTAAGATATTGTATGTCTGCAGGTGAGCATTTATCTGATGAGATGTTAGGATTATGGAAAGATAGATTTAATCAAGATATTTATGAAGCAATTGGAATGAGTGAATGTTCTTATTATATTTCTCACTCAAAAAATAATCCAATTAGACCAGGAAGTGCTGGATTTGTTCAACCAGGTCACACTGTAAAACTTTTAGATCCAGATACTTTAGAAGAAGTTGTAGATGGTGAAGAAGGAATGATTTGTATTGGTGAAGATGATCCAGGATTATTCTTAGAGTATTGGCAATTAGAAGAAGAGACATCTAAATCAAGACATGATGGGTATTTCTTTACAGGCGATTATGCTAAAAAAGATAAAGACGGATATATTTGGTTTATTGGTAGAAAAGATGACATCATCAATACTTTTGGATTCAGAGTAAGTCCTCATGAAATCGAAAGAGTTGTAAAAACTCACGATGCAGTTGCTGATTGTGTTGCTTTTGGTTTAGATATTGAAAAAGAAAAAACAATCGTTGCTATTGCCGTAGTTGGGCATGAAGAATTAAGTGCAGAAAAACAAGCAGAAATTTTAGCTTTTGCTCAAGCAAATCTGGCAAAATATAAAGCTCCTAAAGAGATTTTTGCAATGCTTGATTATCCAAGAACTAAAAATGGAAAAGTTTTAAGAAAACAACTTGTAAAACAATTACATGAACAATATCACGCAATTGAAACAGGAATAAAAGTTGTTGAATATAAAGCTAGAAGATCAATGTTATTTGTACCATCTTATAATAAACACAATGTTGAAAAAGCAAGAACTGTATTAGCTGATACTGTAATTTTTGACCTTGAAGCAATTTTACAAGAACAAAGAGAAGCTGGAAGAACTGTAATTAAAGAAGTTTATAAAGAAAGTGGTTCTAAATTTGGAGAATCTGAAAGAGTTTTAAGAATCAATAACTTAGGAAGCGAAGATCTTAAAAAAGATTTAGCATTAGCTAAAGAGATTGAATTAGATGCACTATTATTCTCTAAAATTCAATCAAAAGAAGATGTTTTAGAAGCAGTAAGATTAATAGAAGAAGTAAATCCAAATCTATCTTTAATGATTATGATTGAAACTCCATTATCTGTTTTAAATATTCATGAAATTTGTGCAGCAAGTCCAAAAGTTGAAGTTGTTGTTGTTGGTTCTAATAAACTTGCAAATAGACTTCATATTGATATTAAAAAAGGTTCAAAAGCGATGTTTAATTACTTATCGCAAATTGCCTTAGCATCAAAAGCTTATGGTAAAACTGTAATTGATGGACCACACTTTGATGTTAATGATGAGTTTGCTTGTGAAGATTCAACAAAAGATGCATTTAATTTAGGATTTGATGGAAAATCTCTGATTCACCCTGTTCAAATTGAATATATCAATGATATCTTTACTCCAAAACAATCAGAAGTTGAAGATTATGAAAGAATGATATCAAAATATGATGAAGCTGTTAAAGAAGGTAAAGAAGTTATTTTACATAATGATAAATTAGTTGATTCATCAAGAATTAAATGGGCTAAAAAAATGATCACTTTATATGAAACATATAAAGCTTTAGGTCAAAACCTATTTAATAAATAAGGAGTAAAATTTGTCAAAAATAAATATGGGTAATTTTTTTGAAGATTTTTCAATCGGTCAAAAAATCGTTCATCCTCTTCCTAGAACAATAAGTGATGGTGATGTATCTTTATACATCGCTTTTACTGGTTCTAGATTTGCACTTCATTCATCTGATACGATTGCAAAGGAAATGGGTTACGATAAAAAACCAATTGATGATGTTTTAATGTTCCATTTAACATTTGGAAAATCTGTTCAAGATATCTCTTTAAATGCTATTGCAAATTTAGGATATGCAGAAATTTCTTTCCCTAATTCAGTATTTGTTGGTGATACAGTAAGTATGACTTCAACTGTTATTGGATTAAAAGAGAATTCAAATGGAAAAAGTGGAGTTGTTTATGTTCACTCTATTGGGGTTAATCAAAATTGTGAAGAAGTTTTAAATTTCAAAAGATGGGTAATGGTTCATAAAAAAGACCAAACTACATTATCTGGAATTAACGAAGTTCCAACTTTTGCAAAAACTACACCAATAGCTGATGTTATAAATATTCCAACTATTAAAACAGTAGATACAGATGCAACTGGTGGAAAATATTTCTTTGAAGATTATGTAGCAGGTGAGAGATTAAATCACCCAGAGGGTATTACTATTGATAATAGTGACCATACATTAGCAACAAAGTTATATCAAAACAATGCGAAAGTGCATTTTAATGACCACATGATGAAAAGTACACCAATGGGTCAAAGACTTATGTATGGTGGAATTATTATTTCAATGGCAAGAGCTATTTCATTTAATGGATTACAAAATGCTCAATGGATGTATGCAATAAATAGTGGAGCTCATGCAAACCCTACTTATGCAGGAGATACTATTTATGCTTATACTGAAATTATTGAAACAATTGAAGTTAATAGAGAAGATATTGGATTATTAAGACTTAGAACAATTGGGATTAAAAACCAAACTGCAAAAGAGATTGAAAATCCAAAAGGTGAAGATGGTAAATATTTACCAAATGTTGTACTTGATTTAGATTACACTGTTGTAATCCCAAAAAAAGTTACTGAAAAAAAATAAAATGAGAAATTTAATTTAACAAAAAGGAAAACAATATGACACACCCAAAAGAAGCACTATTTGGTTCTGGAGACAACTTACCAATCATCCCATCTTGCGAGCATTTTGCAGGTAGCGAAAAGCTAATCTTAAAAGGTTTTGAGATGCAAAAAAAATTAGGACCTGTTTTTGATATTACTTGTGACTGTGAAGATGGAGCTGAAACTGGTAAAGAAGTAGCACATGCTGAAATGATCGTAAGAGTTGTAAATTCTGATGCAAATCCTTATGGAATGGCAGGAACTAGAATTCACGATTTTGATCATCCAGATTGGAGACAAGATATTGATATTTTAGTACCAGGTGCTGGAGAAAAATTAGCATATATTACAATTCCAAAATCAACTTCTTATGAAGATGCAAAAACTCAAGTTGAATATATTCAAGAAACTGCAAAAAAAGCTGGAATTAAAAGAGAAATTCCAATTCACGTTTTAATTGAAACTCATGGTGCTTTAAGAGATGTTGAAAAAACTGCAACATTACCATGGGTACAAGTATTAGACTTTGGATTAATGGACTTCGTTTCTGGTTACCAAGGTGCAATTCCTGCTTCTTGTATGAGAAGTCCAGGTCAATTTGATCATAGATTAATAGCTGCTGCTAAAGCTAAAGTTGTTCAAGCTGCACTTTCTAACCACATTATTCCAGCTCATAATGTTACTTTAGATTTAAAAAATCCATACCAAACTTATAAAGATGCTGAAAAAGCAAGAAATGAGTTCGGATTCTTAAGAATGTGGTCTATTTATCCAACACAAGTACAAGCTATTGTTGATGCGATGAAACCAGACTTTACAGAACTTGAAGATGCTCAAAATATCCTAATTGCTGCTCAAGATGCTGAGTGGGGACCAATTCAATATGATGGTGAGTTACACGATAGAGCAACTTACAGATATTTCTGGGAATTAGTACAAAGAGCAAAATTCTCTGGAACTAAATTACAAGATATAGTAGAACAAAGATTCTTCGCTTAATACAATGAACAAATGCCCTTTTAGGGTATTTGTCTCTTTTTTTATATACAAACTTCAATTAAAATTTTCGGTATATCAAAACTAAACACTTTTTACAAATATTCAATTCTTTAAAGATAAAAAAGTCTATTTTCATAAGTGCATTGATATAATTATTAAATTTCTAAGCAAAAAGGAAAAATATGAGCAAAAAAATTACAGAACAAGATATTATAGACTCAGTTGCATCAGCATGTCAATACATCTCTTTTTACCATCCAGAAGATTTCGTAAAAGGTATGGTTGAAGCTTATGAAGCTGAAAAAGGTGAAGCAGCAAAAAATGCAATCGGACAAATTTTAATTAATTCAAAAATGTGTGCAATGGGACACAGACCATTATGTCAAGATACAGGTTCAATTAATATTTTCGTAAAAGTTGGTTTAAAAGCTAATTTAGAATTAACAAAAGAGTTAGTTGATGTATTAAATGAAGGTGTTGCAAAAGGTTATACAGATCCAGATAATACTTTAAGATATTCAGTTGTAGCTGATCCTGCAGGAAAAAGAACAAATACAAAAAACAACACACCAGCTGTTATTCACGTAACTGTTGATAACTCTGATACTTTAGATATCACTGTTGCTGCAAAAGGTGGAGGAAGTGAAAATAAATCTAAATTTGCAGTTTTAAATCCATCTGATTCAATTTATGACTGGGTTATGGCAAATGCTAGAGAAATGGGTGCTGGTTGGTGTCCTCCTGGAATTATAGGTATTGGTATTGGTGGAAATCCAGAAAAAGCTATGCTTTTAGCAAAAGAGTCTTTAATGGGTCATGTTGATATTCATGAACTAAAAGAGAGAGGTCCTCAAAACGCTTTAGAAGAATTAAGATTAAAATTATATGAAGATATTAACAAAATTGGTATTGGAGCTCAAGGTCTTGGTGGATTAACAACTGTTTTAGATGTTAAAATTTTAGATTATCCATGTCATGCAGCTTCACTTCCTGTTGCTATGATTCCAAATTGTGCAGCTACAAGACATATCCACTTTGAATTAGATGGAAATGGACCTGCTGTATTTAATAAACCTGACTTAGATTTATGGCCAGATATTGAATTACCAATGGATACAATTAAAAGAGTAAATATTGAAGATTTAACAAAAGAAAACTTATCTCAATTTAAATCAGGAGATACTTTATTAATCTCTGGAAAAATTTTAACTGCTAGAGATGCTGCTCACAAAAAAATTGTTGAGTACAAAAATGCTGGTAAACCTCTTCCAAATGGAGTAGATTTAAAAGACAGATTCATTTACTACGTAGGACCAGTAGATCCTGTAAGAGACGAAGCTGTAGGACCTGCGGGACCAACAACTTCAACTAGAATGGATAAATTTACAAAAGACATGATGGAAATTGGAATCATGGGAATGATTGGTAAAGCTGAAAGAAAACAACCAACAATTGATTTAATTAAAGAGTACAAATCTATTTATTTAATTGCAACTGGTGGAGCTGCTTATTTAATTTCTCAATCAATCAAATCTGCAAAAGTTTTAGCATTTGAAGAGATTGGTATGGAAGCTATCTATGAGTTTGAAGTAAAAGATATGCCTGTAACGGTTGCTGTTGATACAGAAGGAAATTCTATTCATACAACAGGTCCAGCTAAATGGAGAACAATCTAATCTATAATTTACAAAAGGCTTTTGCCTTTTGTAATTATTCAATAAGTATAACTTAAAGTAATACTCTTAGCTAAAATAATTCTTATACAAATAAACTACATTCAATTTTTGACTTTAAGAAGATAGAATATTTGATATTCTTCAGAATAATATATGATAATGCAGGAAATAATAAATGTTATTAGATGATTTAAAAGATTATTTAGGTTTTGCTGTTGCTGGAAATTTTGCTAACCACCTTGGAGAGGCTGGAGAAGCAAATGAGTTTGCAGTTATTAAAACTGAAGAAAAAGATGCACCAAAAGGTATGTTTCCTTTTTATATAAAAGGTCATAATAGCTTTTTAGGAACTTATCCAATTTGTGATGAAATAATTTTAACACATGGAAGAGATAATGATAAAATTCAAGTTGAAGCTGAAGTTGCTTTGATTTGTGATTTTGTATATGAGAATGACAAAGTAATTGATATAATACCAAGATATTTTAGCGCTTTTAATGACTGTTCACTTAGATTTCAAGATGGTAATAAATTAAGCACAAAGAAAAATTGGGGAACAAATACAAAAGGTATTTCTCAAGATATTATAGAAATTGATAACTTTACAGAAAAAGGTATTTTGAGTAAATATCATATCTCTTCATTTATCAAAAGAGATGGAATTGTATATGATTATGGAACAACAAGTGCTGTAAAATCATATAGTTATTTCTTTCATCAATTAAAAGATTGGATGATAAATAAATTAAATACTCAAGAAGATTGTGGACCTTTAGAAGAGTTAACTCAGTTTATGTTTGATGCAAAAAATGCAAAAGGTATTTTAATAGCTGCTGGGGCAACTGCATATACAGAGTTTGGAAAACATAACTTTCTAAAAAAAGGTGATGAGATTTTTGTTTATGTTTATAATGCTCACTCTCATAGTTTCAATGACATCATGAATGATATGTGTGGGATGGATACTTATTTAGGTCAGTGTTCAAAACTTCATCAAATAGTTCAATAAAGATAGTTTATCTATCTTTATTTGATACTACTATCAACATATAAAATATTATTTAAACTATCAAACACTTTTATAGTTGACTCTTCTATCTCATTTGCTGTTTTTCTCAATATTTGATTATCAACTTTTGAACTATTTTGGTTAATATATTGTTGCATTTTATCATGAACATCATGGTGATTTTGTTTTAAAATATTCCATTCATTAGATTTTGTAAATAGTTTTTCTTCTTTCTCACAAGATACTATCCATTTACCCATATCACAAGATTTACAATCAACCACATTACAACTTTCAAAACTATCTAAAGTTGAAAAATATTTTTTCTTTAGATTTATATGGTCATTTTTATATTTTGAAACTTCTTTCATCAAATCAATATTTTCAACCATTTCATAATATTTCTTATCTATTTTTGCCTGAGCTGTGATTTGTAATAATCTTGTTGATAATTTAGAAACTTCTTTTGATAAAGTATCTATATTCAAAGCAGTTGAAGCATTTTTTTGAGTTGCTGTATCTAATCTTGAGATTGTTTCATTTATTTGAATTATCCCTATTTCCTGCTCTTTACTAAACTGAGTAACGCTTTGTATAATATCTTTTGTTTGAGTAATTTTTAAAGTTAAACTCTCATATCCTTGAATCATATCTTGTGCAATTTGTTTACCTTCGTTTGACTTATCACTTGCACTTTGTACCAAATTTTTTATTTCTTTTGCAGCATCCGCACTTCTATTTGCAAGATTTCGCACTTCTGCTGCAACAACTGCAAATCCTTTTCCTGCTTCTCCTGCTGTTGCTGCTTCAACGGCTGCATTTAATGAAAGAATATTTGTTTGAAATGCTATTTGATCAATCACTGTAATTGCATCATTTATTGATCTAAC
>ERZ1034363.1384-NODE-1384-length-13877-cov-2.223043_pt1 | contig 13877 bp, 17 predicted proteins | sample MGYA00520616_ERZ1034363 | MGnify/ENA primary metagenome ERZ1034363 (study PRJEB33736, sample SAMEA104284506) | Azolla filiculoides | biome: Urban; feature: Water surface; material: Ditch water | place: Netherlands | collected 2015-10-28 | depth 0-0.1 m ...
ATTTAGTTTTTCTTGGGCCTTAATAATAGCGGTAAGTGTTTCAAGTGCATTACCGGCTAAGCCTTTATTAAACTCAAATATCTTATCCAGAGAGGATGCCCTAGATATACCCTCTACAGAAGCCTTTAATGATTTTACAGACTCTTTAAGGTTATCTATAGCAGCGGAAGATTCAGCTCCTTTTTCCGTAATCCAACCAGCTTTTTCAGCTAACCAAGAGCCTACAGCCATTACAGCACCTAAAGCCATACCCCAGATTCCTAGGGTGGAGGCGATTCCAGCTATTCCGGTTGTAAGAACACCCATCCCGCCTACCATACCTAAACGCATCTTCTCCCACTTACCATGGGTATTAGACATTTCTACACCTAGGGACTTGAAACCTGCTAAAGTACCTGCCGTATCTGCGATATTAGTTATATTATTAAGTTTATTGGAACGTACTATTAGCTTGTCTAGTGCGGCGCTTTGCTTAGTAAGTTTATCTAGTTGAGCTGTAGAATTCTTTTCTACTGCAACTTGATGGCTCTCTAACGCTTGAATAGAGCTAGTAGCTGCCGAGGTCATCTGCTCTATAACTTTTACTCGGTTTCTGGCTTGCTCTAGTTTAGGGTCATTAGCAGGTACATTATCATTAGTAAGTAACCCACCTAAACTAGTTCTAGCGGATTTTAGCTGACGCTGTAAGGAAGTAACTAATTCTTTACCGGCTTTAATACCCGCTTCACCGCTGGCCTCAATGAAGGCCTCGTACTGTTTAGCTACTGTACCCTTGGTTAGAATACCACTATTCTTAAATATATTATTAACACCCTCTTGTAGTCCAAGAGCTTCTAACTTATTTCTATTTATTCTTGATTCAGGAGTGCCTTGCTCTAAGGCTGCTTTCTTAGTAGCTTCCAGCATTTCAAGTTCTTTTTTATACCCAGCTAATTTAGCTTGGTTAGACTCTTTCCATACTTGAGAGTAGTTTTTTAGAGCGGGTATTGCCATATTAAGTAATGCGCTAACAATAAGTGTTAGACCTCCAAGTAGCGCAGTAGTACTACTATTTAATATGTTTAACACGGGAGATACAACGGAATTTATTGCAGCTCCGGCAGTCATACCAATATCTGCAATTTTAGCTAGTAGTTTAGTGTAGGGATTTACTTGACCTGTTAGTTCACTATACTTATCTGCACCTTGCTTAACTACAGCATTAACGAAAGCCTGACGCTTTTCAAAGTCTGTTAATTCTAGAGCTGATTTGTTAAGTGAGCGCGCATACTCTTTTGAGGACTCCGCCACTTTAACCATAATGCCAAGTTCGTCTAATAGTTCTGGTTCGATCTTAATAGCACCCTTGAATACACGATTCATAGCGTCCGTTAAGTCTCTACCAAGAGCCATAGAAGCACCCTTAGCAACTTTAGTTAGGCCTTCCATCTGTGCTGTATTAATACCAGCAGTTGCACCCATATTCACCATTTCTAGTGATTGGCGTGCGGATATAGCACCGTCGGTAATATCTCGTAGACCTTTAGCAGTGTTATTTAATGCAAGACCAAATTGACCACTAAGTACATCGGCAGACTTCTGCATTATAGTAAAGTCAGCGGCCTTACTAAGGGCGTTAAACGCAGCACTTACAGCGAACACGTTAGCTGCAAAGGTAGCATAAACGTGAACAAGCCCACCTAAACCTTGAGCTTGGCGGGCAAAATCTCTGGAATCTCCTCTTGCTGCTCCAGCGGCAGTTCCTCTATTTAGTCCAGTCTCTATAGAAGAAAGGGCAGCATCCGAAGAGGCTGCCCCTGTGCGTTTTCTGGAACTATTAGCTTTAGCTTCTAATCTACTTAAAAGTTTGTCCAGGCGTTCTGCTTGAGCAACTGCATCCTTCAGACCCTCTGTCTTAACCTTTAAGGTAGTAGTTCTTTCTGCCATTATTTTCCTTAATTACTTTGAGCAGGCTTATTTTTAAGTCTAGCATTTATCTGCTCTGTATCTATACTATCTAATATTAGTATAATCTTAAAATACTCTTTCTGCTCTTTAACGCTAACTTCATACATCTCAAAGAGTGTTTTAAGGTTAGAGTACTCCTTACCGTAATAACCACCGTTGAAGGAGTCAAATTTAGGAGACAATAGCGAGTATATATTGTACGCAAGTAATATTTCAGGGATTAAATCCTCTTGTTCAACTGGCATATCTTCATCGGAAGGTTCAGTACCTAGCATTTCGCACATGTCTAGGTACTGTTCCGCTGTCATGCCCAACTCCCTATTTCCTAGGAAGTTCTTTAATTGACGACTTATTTCTTGGTACTGTATTTCGTAAAATTTGCTAGGTCACTCGTAACGTCGGTTACAAGCCCGTCAAATTCTGCCGAATTCTTCATAAGAAGTAGAGCGTTTTCTTCGTTAAACTCTAGTTCTTCGGCTAGATCAAGACCTTCAGTTTCGATTAGCATTAATTCTTGTAGGTATTCAAACTTAAGACCAGACCAGCCTTTAACTACTGATGCTACATAGTTCTTAAGGAATAACTCATCATTTAGTTCTTCTACAGGCTGACGAGATTTACGATCAAACTTGGTCGTAATACAGCTCTTGCGTAGTTTTAGAAGCTCTTCACGTGATAGAAAAGCGATTTGAACCTTGAAACCAGCCATATCAGGGAAATCAACTTCCACTGTTTTTGAAGGGGTTAAAAGGGATTGTAGTGAGGTGATTTTAGAAGCCATTATATTTAGTTACTTTCTTAGAATAGGAGAGGCCTGAGCCCCTCCTTATCCCAATTTTAGATTGTTGGAGTGTAGTAAGTTACTAACAGATCCGAAGGTACAGCTAGGTTGAAGGATGCGTTATTAGCATCGATACCAGTGTAACCAGAAGCCTTGAAGTTAATCGTAGTGGAGATAACGTCCTGTACTTCTACTGAAGGAACCTGTAAAGTTACGGCTGGAAGCTTCATATTTACACGACCAGTACCTGCAGCAACACCAGCAGTAGCACCGCCGATATCAAGTTCTAAGTAGAACTGAGGTTCAGTAGTAGTTGCAACACCTGCTAGGATGTCAGTTAGAAGCTCTCCAGTTTCTAGAGAGGAAGTTTTTAGGTAAGCGGTTAAGCTTCCGGAAACGTCACGGTTGCCTGTGAAGTATCCGATAGCGTTGTTAACAACACCTAAGATCTCAGGAGTAACGAACTGAATGTTATTCTTAATAGAGATAGAACCACCAGTAATTGGTAGAACATAAGTCTTATTACCGGTACCAGTACCTTCAATAGTAGACTTAAGCACAGTAGTGCTTAGCTTATTAGTGATATAGATACTTGCAGTTGCAGGTACAGCAGTAGCAGAAGCTAGCTGAGCAACATAGGGTGCACTTAGTAGATTAGTACCAAAGCCATTCCAGTCAATAGTAGCAATACCTTGTAGGTCGAAGTTAATATTTGCACCGTCAACAGCACAGTTATTAACACGATACATAGTATTATCTACCTTAAAGATTAGACCAAACTTATATAGCTGATTCTTATCTGAACCTAGGAAGGATACAGTAGAAGAAGCGGTAGTCTCACGTAGAGCAGATTTGTATACTTTAGCAGAAGCGAAAGTAGCACCAGCACCTAGAGTTGCTTTAGTGTAGTTAGTACAAGTGAAAGATCCAGAGTTAGGAACAGTTTCTACTTTCCAGTATTGGTTGTATCCAGTAGCTACTGCAACGCCTTCTAAAAGAGCTGTATCACCTACGGATAAACCGTGAGCAGTAGCCGTAATAGTGAAGTTTCCACCAGGAGCAACTGCAGTACCAGTAACACCAGAAACTACAACACCTGTAGAGTCCTTAGCATTGGCGTTAGCCATAGCATTCCACAAGAAGTTTTCAGGTGAAGTTACTAGACCACCCACACCTGCGGCTGAACGGTAAGGGCGAATATAAGTGCTAAATTTCCAATCAACTGGATTTAATTTAGTATTGAAAGAACGTGATCCACGTAAAGGAGCAGCTCCTGCCTCAGAAAGAGAGATAGCTTGAGACTCAGCTTGTTGGTTAAATGAATAACCGTTTAGTACCTGAACTTCGAAAGTATCACCCGCGGTAAAGCCAGTCATTACATCGTCAGCTGTAGTAGTAACGTAAACTTTTGTATTTCTACTTAAGTTAACTGCCATAAATTATTTCCTTTTTATATAAAGTAGTGTAGTATTGATATAGTAATTACTTATCGCCACTATACTTCATATCTAATAGATATATTGACCTCTCCTACTCCATATGGAGCTAGAAGCCCTTCATCTGTTACAATTGATGTTATGAGAATTTCAGTAGATAATTTATTCAAATCATATTCTAAAGTCTCGTTATTGTATATAGTATACTCTACGTCTGAGATTAGGTTCTCTAATCTATCATGAGAGTCTTCTCCATATACATATAGTTTAAGGGCTACATTTAAGTGCCCCCACTTGAACCCGCCAGGTAGGTACTCCCTATGCTCGGTGCCGGGCACAGCACAAATATAAGGATAATCGGGTACTTCATCCCAGAACTTAAGCTTGGTAGATACATTTGTACCTACAAGATTAGAGTTATATGGGGGTGTTCCATTTATTAGCTTTAGCTTGTCTGCTAGAGCCGATACAATTTTTGTTCTTGCGCTCATTTATCCACCTTAACAACTAGATTATACTACAACTAAAAAATAAAGTCAAGCATTTTTATTAGTGTTTACGCGATGATAGTTTTCATTCTAGTGGTTACTAAACTTTTAGCTATCTCTCTGACTGAGGTATCTATTAACCTTCTAGGATCCTTTGCTTTTGAACCCTGCTTATTACCGGGCTCAAAAGTAGCATAAGGGTATTTCATATACGATAGAAAGGCAGTAAGTACTCCCTCTCTATTTTCTACCCTGTCTAGTTTTACTGAGTTAGCAAGTCTACCTGTTCTATACACTAGAGCTGGTTTATGCATATTCTTCTGAATAGTATCATGAAGTTTTGCACGTATAAGACTCTCTATATTAAGTACAGAGGTAAAGCGACCTTGCAAGTTTCTCAATTTAGGTACTTTTGCAGTACTCTTCTGTACTTTAGCTATAGGAGCTATCTTTACTCCTGAAATAGATATATTAGAAGATTTGGCAGTAGCCGATTTCTTAGTTTTAGAGGAGTGTACTAGTTTACCGGGTTTTCCTGTTAAAATTGTATCTTCTATTACGTTTAGTATTAAGTCCTTAAAACTAGGAGAAGCGGTTACATCCTCTAAAGGTGTGTTACCTAGCTCAGTTTGAGCTACTTTAATAGCTTTTAACCTTTCCCTCATAGTCAGTTTAGCTACACTATCAACTAAAGTCTTTTTTGTTCTATTAATATAAGCTTTAAACTTAGATAACTGGTTAGTATCTAAACCACTCTGAGTAATTTGGTATAACATTATGCGAGTAGCTTCATTAATAGCCTTTGCATAAGAACCCTTAGTACTGTTATCTAGCCAGTTTTCAAAACTAGTTGTAACTATTAAAGTACCTTTTTCTAAATCCTTAACAGTATCTAGATTAACATAAGTAGGTAAGTACTTTGTATTAAAGGTAGTAAAATTCTTACTGGAGAGATAATTTATCTTTCTATTAAAAAAGTCTATAGCGTTTTCTAACGTAGCACTATCCCCTATGTCTCCATGTTTATTCCTATCTACTATAGTACTACTTAGTATAGATAGTCTTAATTGGTGAATCGCAGCTACGAGCATCTTACTACACTTGGACTTAATACTAGGAGAAGCTGTGGAGTTAGTTACCTCCTCTAGTAACTTATTAAGCTTAACTATATCGGATTCTAGTCTTTTTGTTAGAGCACTACTAGATTCATGACCTATCTGTATTTGCTTTAGTATATCACGAAATAGTGCCACTTTCTCCTTAGGAGCATTTTGTAGTAATTTATCTTTGTATTCTGCTGCGGAAGTCGATAGCGTTTTAAAGGTAACGTCTGTCTTAGTCTCCGTAGCTACCTTAGAACTAGATATAACCTCTAGTAAAGTATCTAAGTCTTCTATAGATACGTTCTGTAGTACTTTACTTCTTAAAGCTATATCCTTTTTATCTTCGACATATTTTCTTACTTTAGTAATCTCAGAGATAAACGCTTTTCTAGAGAGCTCTAGGCTATGTACAGATAGGCTATCTAACTGAGCTCTAGCATCGTCTGTACCCTTCATAGCAATAGTAAGTATACTATCTGCTACATCGGTAACACTTAAATTAGCCATTATATAGTCCTATATAGGTCTAGTATTCTCTTAATATGTGGTGGGAAGTCAGATGTTTTTACATACTCAATAGTAACAAAATTACTCATACGTTTAGGAGTAGCTTCACCCTTATAGTAGTAGTCTACTAAGTCTAGTACAGCCAGCTTAAGGTCTTCTGGAGTATTTAAGAAGCCTGCAGTATATACTAGCCTATACTTATTTAGTTGCTCTGTTCCATCATCATGTAGAATAGCTATTCTATCCTTCTGTTTACTAAGGGCATAGTCAGTAAATTCCACTAGGCTAGTGTAGTTTTGACCATTGTCGTAGGAATACTCGATAGTATTTATAGACTGTATAGGGAATTCTCTAGTATAGTAATTTTGATAACTACCATCAAAGTACTCCTCTATATCGAGAAAGCTAGTACCGTTACTATAGTCAATTAAAGTACGACCACAGTATTCTTTTATTAACGCAGATACCTTTGTTATAATACCCTGTATTTTAGCGTCATACTCTGTGCTAGCAATGCTAGAGTATACTTTGTACTCACTTAAAGTTACTAAGTCTCTCATAATTGTTTAATAGCTAAGGTATCTTTGGCAACTATACGTTCGCCGTTACTCAGATCAACCGTACATCTTAAGTCGTACTGTTGGCCAGAAGTTCCTCCTGTTATCATTATAGCAACAGATTTTTGATCAACGCTAATTACAGGAGCGCTATACTTCATATCTGGTATATCTACTAGAGTGCCTTTTTCAGCTACTAGTACTTCCGGGTTACTAACTGTTGCGTCCGTATTAGTAAAATCGAAAGTTACATTTACTCGCTCTGCCGGATCTTTAGGGGATAATGACATATATTGAATCCTTCTTTACTACTCGGTAAGTAGTACTGTTACTAAATATGGTCTCTAGTAACTTTCTTAAATTAGTACGTCTATAGTACTTTCTTGAGTAGGTAGTATAGCTAGTATTACTCTTTAATATGGAGTACGTTTTTTCTGGGACTTTAGTATACCTAGATACGTTTTTGAATCCTACTAAATATTTAGTATCAAGAGGTATATCCTCCGGTATAAATAAAACAGTATTAGAGTCCAGTATAACTATACTAGATAAAAGTTCCGCTACTCCCTCATAGCCTAGGTTAATTAGCTCATTAAGAGATATACTATCCTGTATACTGGCCGAAGCTATATAGGTATGCTCTATGCTATCTAATAAGCTAAGTACTTCCTGTACTCCTAAAGTACTTAATACGTCTGGAGTACCTAGGTCTAGTACACTAGTATTATCATTAACAATACTATTTGTAGTGTTAATTATACTGGATAGGTCACTTAGTATACTAGAGTCTTGACCTAATACTCCCATATTAAATATGGAAATAATGCTCTCACTAATTATACTAGTATCTAATAATGAAGCTATAGCTAAGTAATCTTTAGTACTTATATCTAGAATACCCTGTGAGTCTCCTAAATTGGGGAGATAAAGTGACGAAATAGCATTGGACTCAGAATACAATATACCGTCGCTAATGTTAGCGCTAGATAGGCTTCCTGTATTAGCAGAGTCTAAAGATACTAAAGCATCTTCATTTGTAGGGTAATATGTAGTAGATACCTCTAGAGAGTCTATTACGCCCGCTATATCAAGCTTAGATACACTAGCTATACTGAATTGAGTATTAGAGTCTGCTATACTCTGTAAATCACTGAGAGTAAGAAAGCCTTGTAAGATATTTATACTGGAATCTATTAAGGTACTAGAGTCTATTAAACTACTATAAGTAGTAATACTATTACTTATAGTATCTAAAATACTTACTGAGCTATCATAAGAGGCATTTAAATTAGAGCTTAAGACGAATGTTTCAACTGGACTAATATTATCCGATAATTCAGTAACTGTTTGTTTTGTTGATGTATCCGTTATACTATATACTAAGTTATCAGTAGACTGCTGAGTAGTAACTAATAGTTTGATACTATTATCCGTAATACCTGTAGTATCAGAATAGTCAATAGAGTATACATATTGTCTACTAATACCGTCTAGAATAGAGTCTATATCTGTGCTTATTGCTGCTAAGTTATTAAATACTGCTAGATTATCCGTACTGGTAGTAGAATCTTCACCTATTAAACTACTAATATTACTTAGTATGCCACTAGTAGAACTACTTAAAGTATCTCCTAGACTTAATGAGGCACTTAAGGTGTTAGATCCATTATCGGATATAGTATAGGTTTCTGAGGTGCTACAGTTTAGGTTAGCTAGTATACCTGTACTGTCTATATAACTAAAAGTATCTGTAAGTACTTGGTTGCTACTATTAAAGCTATTAATGGTATCATAGGCAATAATAAAACTAAGAAAATTCTGGTAACTTGCGATTTGGGGTACACCCATATCGTTGCCGTAGCCAGTGTAAGAGGCATCAGCAGTAATAACTTTATACCTAGTAGAGTTGTCTATTACACTGTGTATATCTGATGTTAAGGATCCTAGTATATTAAGGGCTTCTATGTTGTCTAGTAGACTAAATGTATCTGTTAAACTAGAGTAGAAGTTAGCTAAAGCTGTTAAGCTATCCGATAGGCTAAGTATATCCGCTCTAGAAGCAACTAGGGTTGCTATACTTATGTATAGCTCCCCTATAGTTGTGGTGTCCTCACAGGTAACATAATATGTTGTGCCCCCAATTACTACTGAAACTTTAGTACCATTAATAGTTAAGCTGTTTAATACGGAGGCATTTAATAACATATTAGTTAACTAAGAGTTCCTGCTAAGTCTCCTCTTTCAATTAAGATAGAGTAGAGTAAGCCACATAAATCTTCCCACCTCGATACTTCTTGTGAGGCTGTTAACCCCCAGAAAGGTACTGCTTCTTCTTGAGTTATCTCATAAGACACAAACCTATCTGGGAAAGAGGGTGCTGTGATCTTTACAGTTACGGATACTGCACCCCCATTCTTTATTAGCACTTCATGAAGTGTTTGTGTTACGTTAATAGTTGTAGTAATAGGCATATTATTCGAAGAACGCGTCGAAGTCTACGGTAAAGTATAGACCCCCAGTAGCTGTAGCAGCACCGTTAATTATTTTACAAAGAACGGTTACATATTCACCAGGGTTTACAGTTATAGGTACATCCCAGTTCACTACTACTTCTGGGCTACCTAGAGTCCCGATAGCTGCTGCACCTGTAGATACTCCCATTAGGCCAAGTACTTTTCGTCTATTACCTTTTACAGTAGTTGTGCCTATTGTATAAGAGGCGGTATCACCTACAGTAGCAACTGTTGCAGCGGTATGCCCCCAAGCTAGCCCCCATTGTAGTAAGTGGGAGCCCGCGGCTGGAGCCGTCCAGGCCGCAGTAGCGACAGCTGCACTTATCTTTATGCCTTTTATCTTTAAAGTGGAAGGGGACTGGTTAACGGAACCTACTGGGTTTAGGTACTGCATCATAACCATATCGGTTGCTGCTAAGTTCCATACAGTAGCTAAGCCTTGTCCACCTAGACCTGCAGGTAAGTTAGCGGTTAGGGCAGTATTTACAGGTAAAGCTGTAGTTGGGTTAGTACTATTTGGATATATAGCAGTAGAAGTGGTAGTACCCATAACTATACCATTCTGAGCTAAGGCTCCGTTTAATCCCATTCCAGACATTTGTTCACGCCAAGGCATGTTAGTTGCTACGTCCCCTAGACTAACAGCTACGGTGCCTATCTTGGCCATCATATGTGGGCCCCCTACAACAGTACTCGTATTAAACTGTTGTAGGAATACGGGCAAACTAGCTGTCATATAAGGCATACTCTGGCCAGCTGGAGTATCTATGGTACCCATCAGAACATCGTCTAACCAATACTCTACTCTAGCATAGCTTACAGTAATAGTATACTTGGAAGTAGCATTTACAGGTACTTCGTTAGCAGCTGCTAACTGTCCTGTAATTGCTTCTGCACCATTATACTTAATAACACCGTATAACCCACTACTATTAAGTCTAAAGTAGGCTCCGTCGGCCGGTTCTACTGCATCAGATACTGGTACCCCTAGACCTGCGCAGAAGTTCTGACCCGTTAAGGGTGTAGCAGTTATAGTACCTACTATCTCTACATATAAAGGTGCAGATCCAAACATAGAGAAGTGTCTCCAAGTTTGTAAAGCAGCGCCTTTAGTAATAGTAGCTATAGAGTTAGAGTTAAAGGTAGCCATACCTGCACCTTGGGTTACGGCCAAGGAGGTAGCACTAGTAATAAACTTCCATATATTACTATTCTGTACTGTACTATTAAATTCGTCTGAGAATAATAATGTATCTGTACCTACACGAAGTCTAAAATCCTCGGAGGTTTCGGGTGATACTAACTGTGCAGTACCAGTACGAGCACCCGCATCATTTTCCGAAAATAGTCTAAAAGCTCCCACATTTCCTGGGTTGGCTTCTACGTTTGTTTCTGGTATTACTTTTAGTTGGTTAGAGGCATTTACCTCTACAACATTTCCAGAGGTATTACCCTCTATTCTTAATCCTGCCATATAATCTCCTTAGAGCGTCCAGCTGTACTGAACATTCCAACTACCAGAAAGTCTCTGAGTGCTTACTCCTACTATTTCCATACTGGTGCCGGGTATAATATTTCCTGCTCGAATAGTCATATCTACGATACCATGTTCGTATGCATAATGGTTCGCACTACTTTTTAAACTAATCGTAGCAAATACTCTACTATCTGATTTAATCTCCGTTAGACCAGAGACTACTGTACTAACGATATTAGTACCGGGTGCTGCGCCGAAGTCCAAGGTGGTTTCTCCAGTTTGTACTCCATTAAAGGCGCTCTGTATAGCTAAGGCTGTAAGTCTTAATTCTACCTTAGATCCAGAAGCCCAAGTACTAGCAGTAGTTGACTCCTGCGCTCGTTGTACTGTTAGGGTGTTTCCGACCCTATTAGTTACTTTTACTATTTCCCAGCTTGACTCAGTGTCCGGTTGAGTTATAGTTAGCATAAAGTAGTCTGGGGATGTAACGGTAGGAAAGTGACTTCCATCCGTTACATCTATTGAAGTTTGCCCAGTTGAGGTTATAGCACTAGATAAAACAGTAGCTGCATTATCTGTGTATAATCTTGCCATTATAGTCCTAGTTGAGCTTCAGTAAACCAACGTTCTTGTGGAACGCCTTCATCGTTAGTATAAGCTACTAAATACTGCACTTCTTCATTGAAGATTTTAGCTTCTAGGATAGTGCCTTCTAGGGTAGGTTGTACTAGCCCAACTGGTGTTCCTGATTTTAAAATTGCCATATTAGTCCTTATTAAATAGTAACGGTATAGGTTACGTTTAGAATATCGTTGGTAGCTACAGTCTTATCTCCACCTGAGAATAACCCTGCAGATACTAAAATGCCTGTAGAGCCTTGTTTAGTGTTATTCGTAGCGATTAATAGACCTTTAACGGTTGTACCGTTAGCTGTGGAGCCAATAGTAAACTGTGTAGCTGTAGAACCTTTAACGCCACCAGAAGCAGCATTCCAGCCTACAGCAACTCGAGTACCAGAAGAGTAGTCAGGGCCATAAGTTGTAGCACCGCACTCAAACCAACCAGCATGGCTAGAAATAGTATTTCCTGCGGCTGGGGCGGAGGTATAAGAGGTTCCAGATACCAGTCCCATATACATAGCTGCCGTATACGTAGTACCTGCAAAGTACTTATCTAGTAAGTCATTTTTACCGGTATCTACAATTAGATTCTTTGCTTGGTCTTCCCACTTTAGGTTGCCCTCGGAGTCATAGCATGATACACTATAAACACCAACGGCTTTACATACATCAGAAGCACTATTAGCTAGGATATGGCCGCATGTTTGGGAAGAATCAATTAATGTTTTATCAAGCATTATTTTTGTATTCTCTTGGCAAATGATTGCCTTTTAATTCAGAAAGATAGCTTGTCTCACAGTGGTTAGGGTCTAACCAAAATACCTTATCGACAAGTTTTCTTAGTATACTACAGATCGGTTTATTTCTATTGCGCCATAGCTTTGCACTAATAGTTTCATCTGGTTCTCCTCCAAAGAGGGTGTTTATAAACTGATCTAAGCTAATTAGTACTCTAATTGGGTACTTCACGAACCCTCCTCATTAGTAGGGGTCCAGTCATCTACACTACTACCGTAAATTACTACTTCAAAGGGAACCTCCTCTATATCCTGAATAAATCTCATAAAGGATAGAGTAGGTTGCCAGGCTACACTAGTAACCATTAAGCATTTAGTGCCAACAGCTATAGTATAAGGTAGCATTACAGTACGTCTAGTGCTAAAAGTACCTTCTTTGAATTTTCTAGTAGTATCTGGTAGGTCGTAGCTTCTGCCGTTATTGCACTTTACTGATCTTATTACAGTACCTATAAAGTTATCAGTTACCGTAAAAGTACGCTTATACTCAAGTACTACTACTTCTTGCCCGTACCAGGCAATAGCTTTTGCACTATTCACTGATAGAGGTAGTTCTGTAGTTAGCAAATTAGCTCTAAATACTAGTACAATTGCTAGTAGTATAATAGCTATACTAATAGATAGTAAACTAGGTTTTACATACTCGGATATTTTCATGTTCGTAGCACTACTTTTAAGTATTCCCATACGGCGATACCTGTTCCTAGTATTATAGCCCATACAATACCGCCGAAGATTTTCTTCTTAATATCTAAAGTTATCTCACTCCAGGATTTAGCGGATTTTCTTTTTTGCTCGTGATAGCCGAAATGATCTTTGAAATCTCTTTCTGGGAAGGCATTCATAATTGCATGTATATGCTGACTTTCTTCCTCTCTATGAGAATCAAACTCTTCTTTTAGTTTATGTAGTTCACTTCGCGATTCTATTAAAGACATATGCGTAGCGTCTATTTTTGCTGATAGTTGTTCAAGCTTATCAACCATTCTAAGGAGAAGATCCTTATCTGTTAGACTTTGACGTCTTTCGGTGCCGGTGTAACCAACACCCTCTTGCTCACTAGTAGGCATATTAACTTATTATTCTTGTGTACATATCCGTACTCTTTAAGAAGCTAGGGGACGTAATACACTTAAATATACGCTTATGTCTTAACTTAGTTTCAGGTACTTCCTGTCTAGTTTCACTAATACCTGTTTTCATCACTATACGTACTTTTAATACGCTACTATAGTGAGTGGGGGTAATAGCACTACTAGCACAAACTAAACGCATAAAGGGTCTAATTAAAGAGGCGTACCCTTCCACTGTTAAGTATTCTGGATAGGCGTCTAGGTACATATTATCCTAGTCTGAGTACACCATTTATTCCATCAAAGTCTACTACGAAGTCTTCTCCTGTGGATAGTGTTGTAGCCATACCATAGTCATAATAACCAATTAGTAGGCCGTTAGTAGCATTATATATTACAATATACCTAAAGGGACCTAAGTCTCCTCCTGAGGCTGTAAATGTAACATCATTAAAGGAGGCTACCCCTATAGTACCGGAGTTCGTTACTGCTTGACCGCTGATAGTTGTTCCACCTGTAGTATACCCTGTTCCAGAGGATACTTCTCTACTATACACAGCTATTCCAGTATAAGTGGT
>ERZ1034363.1386-NODE-1386-length-13866-cov-2.910944_pt1 | contig 13866 bp, 12 predicted proteins | sample MGYA00520616_ERZ1034363 | MGnify/ENA primary metagenome ERZ1034363 (study PRJEB33736, sample SAMEA104284506) | Azolla filiculoides | biome: Urban; feature: Water surface; material: Ditch water | place: Netherlands | collected 2015-10-28 | depth 0-0.1 m ...
TTTTCGGCAGCAGCCAAGAAATCACCTTCATTTTCGCGATCTTCATCATCAACAACAATAATAACTTTTCCTTTTCGAATGTCTTCGATAGCTTCTTCAATTGTGTTGAGTTGTATTTTATTTGAGACCATAATTTGTTTTTAATTTTGAGATGGAAATATTTTTTTAAATATTTTTTGAAAAGGAGCTAAAATGACATCCATATTAATCAATCCGATGTCGTTTGTAGCTCTATATGTTAATAAAATGGCGAGTGGCGTCAGAATAAACGAAGACATCCAAGCGCCCATAAACGGAGTTAAGCCACTTTCCTGTGAAATTCTTTTTCCGAAAGTATTTATAAAGTGGAATGTTATAAAAATTAATACTGCAAATACAATAGGTAATCCCAGTCCGCCTTTTCTAATAATAGCTCCTAATGGTGCGCCAATGAAAAACATTAAAAAACAGGCAAAAGCAATCACAAATTTATCATACAATGCGGATAAATGTTTGTTGATGTTTTTTTGTTTATTCTCTAATTCCGTTTTTGAGCTGTCTATTGAATAGGTTGTGCTGGTTACGTTACTACTTGCAATTTTTAAGACTTCTACTTTCTGTTTGTTATCAAACAAAGACAATATATCCTTTGGAAAAGGATTTTTTTTCTTTTGTAATTGAATTTTTGTCTTTTTTATAGAATCTAGAACAGGGTTTCTGTACTTTTTAATAATAACCGGTTTGGCTCTTGTTTGCGGAGCAACCTGGAATTTAGTTTCTTTTGGAATTCCAATTCGTTGATTGATATTCTCTGAAAAAGAAATAATATCTGTTTTTAAGGTTTTATTCAGCGAATCTAAAGTGTAATTTAGTTCACTAACATTAAGCATCGTGTTGGTATTCGTAACGCTTTCGTCATTGATATCTACTTTATTCAATTCTGATAAATCAATATTGATGATGTCTTTTTTGAAGGAACTTTTTACAAAAGGCATTTTGTTTCTGTCTTCGTATTTTTTGGGAACGACATCTTCATAATAATTTCCGTCGTTTAATACTAATTGCAGAATGCTGGATTCTTTGCTACTGATTAGCTTTCCGTTTTTGGCTTTGATAACGGTTTTGCTTCCATCGCCAATATTTGATTTTTTGTGAATGGTAATACCAGTTAAGATGTTGCCATTTTCACCTGATTTTTTATTGACTTTAATATTGTAGTACCCAACATCACTAAACTGACCTTCGGCAATAGCGAGAGCCGGCTTTGCTTGAGCAATATTTTTTCTGAAATTTACAAATTTATACTCTGCAAACGGAATCACATTATTGGCAAAAACGAAAGCAAGTATACTTAATAAAAGGATAAATACAATTAGCGGTTTTAGCGCTCTTTGCAACGATATTCCTGCAGATTTCATTGCGGCCAGCTCATAATTCTCGGATAAATCACCAAAAGTCATAATAGAGGCCAACAACACAGACAAGGGGAGGACCAATGGTATTATTCGAGGCATCGAAAACATTAAAAACTTAACAACCATGGGTAAATCTAAATCTTTACCGGCAAGTTCCGCTATAAATAACCAAACGGTTTGGAGTATGAATATAAAAAAAAGGATTACAAATACCGTAGTAAATGTAATCAGGAATGTTTTAAGAATGTATCTGTCTAGAATTTTCACCTACGAATTAATCTAATTTATTGATGTAGTAATTTGGGTATTTACTTTCGACAAAGGTAAATTGATTTTTTGACAAAGGTTGATTGGTTTTAAAAGAATTAACGGTTAATGTAGTTTTTGTTCCTTTTTTACCCATTTCAATCAAATTGTAGATGTGTTTTGTTTGCACGTCAATCCCTAATAAAACTTCTTTTCTTTGGTCTTTTGCACTTAATGGAACGAGTTTGATGTATTGAATTTTTCTACCTTTTATATCTTGCACAATATCCATAGTGTATTTGTACCCTGAATTAAAGAAGGTTAACATTTTTGATGGTGTAATCGCATTATCGTCTTTTTCATTGACTTTAGAAATGGTAATTTCTTCATCTTCCGGTACAATAGTATAGGTTTTTTTTCCGTCAAAAATTTTGGTAACGCCCATAAAATTCAACACGTATTGATTGCCTTTCATCGTTACGTTTCCTTTACTGTCCTGATTGATATTTTCTTTGGCATTATTCAAAGAATATTTAAAATCAATAACAATACTGTTGTAACTTTTTACTTTTGCGGTTACCTGGTCTAAAAGATCTTTAGCTTTTTTATCTTGTGCTTGTATTGAAAAACTAAACAAAAGCACTGTGAGTAGAAAAACCAATTTTCCTATTGGGTTTAAATTGTTTTTTCCTGCTTTAATGTTTTGAGAATAACGATTGAATTTCATGGTATTAATTGTTTTGTTCATTGTTGAAAAATTGATCAAGAGAACTCATGTCCAGAATGTTGACACTACGTGCTTTACTTCCTTCAAAAGGACCAACAATTCCTGCAGATTCTAATTGGTCAATTAGTCTTCCGGCTCTGTTGTACCCCAATTTTAGTTTTCTTTGTAACAATGAAGCGGAGCCTTGTTGTGCATTTACAATAATCTCGGCAGCTTCTCTAAACAAAGTGTCTCTTTCGGAAATATCCATATCAAGATTAATGCCACTTTCCTCTCCAACAAACTCCGGAAGCAAATAAGCGGTTGCATATGCTTTTTGAGAACCAATAAATTCAGTAATTTTTTCCACTTCGGGAGTGTCTATAAAGGCACATTGTACCCGTACCACATCATTTCCGTTGGTATAAAGCATATCTCCACGACCAATTAATTGATCAGCTCCCTGAGTGTCCAAAATGGTACGAGAGTCAATTTTTGAAGTTACTCTAAAAGCTATTCTGGCTGGGAAATTGGCTTTGATTAAACCTGTAATTACATTGACCGAAGGTCTTTGCGTAGCTATAATCAAGTGAATTCCAATAGCCCGGGCTAATTGTGCTAAACGTGCAATGGGAACTTCCACTTCTTTTCCGGCAGTCATAATTAAATCGGCAAACTCATCAACCACCAAAACTATATAGGGTAAAAATCGGTGTCCGTTTTCAGGATTTAATTTTCTGGCTTTAAATTTATCGTTGTATTCTTTTATATTTCGAACCATCGCATCTTTTAATAATGAATAGCGATTGTCCATTTCCACGCAAAGGGAATTCAAGGTGTTGACTACTTTTGCATTATCAGTTATAATGGCGTCGTCTAAATCAGGAAGTTTTGCGAGGTAGTGTCTTTCAATTTTATTAAACAGTGTAAGCTCTACTTTTTTAGGATCGACCAAAACAAACTTCACTTCGGCAGGATGTTTTTTATACAAAAGTGATGTTAAAACAGCATTTAAACCTACCGATTTTCCTTGTCCGGTAGCTCCAGCCATCAACAAGTGCGGCATTTTGGCTAAATCGACTACGAAGGTTTCATTCGAAATGGTTTTTCCAAGAGCGATTGGTAATTCCATTTCCGCTTCTTGAAATTTGGCTGAACCAATCACACTTTTCATAGAAACCATAGTTGGATTCTTATTTGGAACCTCAATACCAATCGTTCCTTTTCCTGGAATAGGCGCAATGATACGAATTCCCAAAGCTGAAAGTGATAACGCAATATCGTCCTCTAAACTCTTGATTTTCGAAATACGAATTCCCGCTTCCGGAACAATTTCATATAAGGTCACCGATGGTCCAACGGTGGCTTTGATTTGAGCAATTTCAATTTTGTAATTGCGAAGTGTATCTACAATTTTATTTTTGTTTTCTTCTAATTCTTCTTGGTTGATGGTAATTCCACCAGTAGAATATTCCCGTAACAAGTCGATTGTTGGGTATTTATAATTCGATAAATCTAAAGTTGGATCAAACAAACCAAAATCAGCAACCAATCGAGAAGCAAGGTTTTCCTCGATAATATCTTCTTCTTCGGCTTTTTCTATTACAAAAGATTCTGCAGGATTTGGCGCATTGAAAGGCGGAGGAGTTACCTCCATTGCAATGGGTTTCAAAACGGGATCCAAATTAATTTCGGAAGAATTGTTGATGGTTGGTTTTAAAGCTTCTTTGTTAATTTCAAATTGAGAACCATTTGTTTTCAAATGAATTTCGTCTAATTCGTCCTCTTCTTCCGGAACCGCAAATTCTTCCAGATTGTAATTGCTATCCTTTGTTTTGAAAGGATTTGCTCCTAAATCAGTTTTGATTTCTTTCTTGGTATTTTCAAAAAAAGATTGAATTTTTTCCGGTGAAATTTTAATTTTAAAAATTAAATAAATGATTAGACCAAATAGTAAAATCAATAAAGTTCCTGTTTTTCCAATATAATCCTGTGAAAATAAATTCAATTCATAACCAATTGTTCCGCCTAATTCCGGAACTGATGTAGCGAAAAAACCAAATAAAACCGAAACGATAATCATGGCGAATAAATCCCAAAACCAGATGTTTTTCAGTTTTTTTAACGAAAGTTCCAAAACCATAAATAATCCGGTCAGGAAAAATAGTCTGACAAATATAAACGAAGCGACTCCAAAACCTTTATAAACAATCAAGTCAGCTAAAAAAGCGCCAAATTTACCCAACCAATTTTGGACTGTTTCCGTTCTGTCTGTTACAGCGGCAACTGCACTTTGGTCAGTTTGACCGTAGATATAGAAAGAAATGAACGCTAATAATAAGGCAACAGAAAACAAGACCAGAAGACTTCCCAAAACAATTTTATGTTGCTTGGTTAGTTTCCAGGATCGGATTGTTTCATTCTTAGTATCGCTTTTTTTATCTAAAGCTGTTGATTTTGTAGTTTTAGCCATTCGTGATTTTAATAGTGCCTAAATGAATTTTGGTACATATATTATTAAACCTATAATTATTGCCGTTACTGCAGCAAAAAATACGGAACCGGCAGCAATATCTTTTATAAAGCCAATTCTTTCATGATAATTTGGATGGATAAAATCGGCTATTTTTTCTACTGCGGTATTCAATCCTTCGATGCTCATAATTAAGCCAATTGCGAAAGTTTGAAAAAGCCATTCTGTAGCTGTGATGTTAAAATAAAAACCGGCAATTGTCATTATTATTCCAATCGAAAACTGGACCATAATACTGTGTTCCGTTGTAATTAATTTGAATGCACCTTTATAAGCAAAGGTTACACTTTTCAATCTGCCTTTAACAAAACGGTTGTCTTTTTGAAATTCCATAGTTGGGATTAAAGTACTGCTAATGCAGCTTCATAATTAGGTTCGTCAGCAATTTCTGCTACTTGTTCTGTATGTGTAATAACGCCGTTTTCATCTGTAACGATAACTACTCTTGAGTGTAAATGCGCTAACGGACCGTCTACTATTTCTAAACCATTCGTTAACCCAAAACTTCCGTTTTGAAAATCAGATAAGTTCACTACGTTTTCAAGACCTTCAGCACCACAAAAACGTTTTTGGGCAAAAGGTAAATCTTTTGAAATACACAATACGGTTGTATTTGCTACAGTACTGGCACTTTCGTTAAATTTTCTAACAGAAGTTGCACAAGTTCCTGTATCAATGCTTGGAAAAATATTCAATACCATTCTTTTGCCTGCAAAATCTGCAAGTGTAGCGATAGAAAGGTCATTTTTTACTAATTTAAAATCAGCCAATTTTGAACCAACTTTTGGTAATTCGCCTGATGTGTGTATTGGATTTCCTCCTAATGTTATGGATGCCATATTGATTGTTTTTTAATGAGGTTCAAAAGTATGAAAATTATTTAATATTTTGTCCCGAAACTTCGGGGATGTGATTTTAGATTTTAGAACAATTCCTGACGAATGTATAGTAATTGTTATGGGTATAAAACAAAAAAGTACTCTTAGTAGAGCACGTTTTTGTATTTTTATAAGCAGTAAAATGGTAAAAAGGCGAATTCAGGAAAACCTTTTGATGCAGTAATTATTTATCAATAGCACCTAAAACCCGTTTCATAAAAGTGTTTAAAGCTTCTTTTTTATCCATTCCGTCTTTAACCATTTTATGAACTTCTAATGCGCCGTACATGTTCGAGATAAGTTCACCAATAACATCCAGTTCTTCATCTTTAAGTGAAGCAATTTCAGTCATCGCTTCCAGAACTTCAATAGTTTCTATGACGTAATCCTGGTCGTTTTCTTCAATAAACTGCGACAAATGTTTTATAACAGGTAATTTCATAATTTATTTTGTTTAAAGTTTATGATTTAAAAAAGTTTAAGGTTCTTGGATTACTATTTATATGTTGCAATAAAGTATATGGCTATCCAACTTTAAACTAAAGGAAATATTAAACTATTTCTTTTACTAAATCAATTAATACTTCTTGTTTATTCGTTTGAGTTTCGTTTACTAATTTTCCTCCAACGAAAGTTGCAAAAGTTGGTAAATTACTCACATTGGCCAGTTTTCTTGATTCCGGAGAATTTTCAGCATCAATAAGAACAAAAGTTATTGCGTCGTTTTCTGAAGCCAATTTTTTGAATTTTGGTTTCATGATTCGGCAATTTCCGCACCAAGAAGCTGAAAACTGAACAACTACTTTATCATTTGTTGATACTACATTTTGTAAAGTATCTTCGTTTAATTCTATTAACATATCTTTTATTTTATAGTATTGGAAAAATAACTTCAATGACATCTTCAAAATGCCATTGAAGTTTAATTTTTATAGCTTAGTGTGAACCTAAATAAGCAGCAGTACTGTTTCTGTCAGCAGTCATTGCGTCTTTTCCTTGTTCCCAGTTTGCAGGACAAACTTCTCCTTTTTCTTGTACGTGAGTGTAAGCATCTACTAAACGTAAATATTCGTTTACATTTCTTCCTAATGGCATGTCGTTAACACTTTCGTGGAAAATTTTTCCAGTTTCGTCAATCAAATAAGTAGCTCTGTATGTTACATTAGATCCTTCAATGATAATTGAATCTGTATCGTCGCTGTAGCTAGTAGATTCAATGTCAAGGATTCCTAAAATATTAGATAAATTTCTGTTGGTATCAGCAAGAATTGGGTAAGTAACACCTTCAATTCCACCGTTATCTTTTGCTGTATTTAACCAAGCAAAGTGAACTTCATTTGTATCACAAGAAGCGCCAATTACAATTGTATTTCTTTTTTCAAATTCCGGTAAAGCAGCTTGAAAAGCGTGTAATTCAGTTGGACAAACGAATGTAAAATCTTTTGGGTACCAAAACAATAATACTTTTTTGTTATTGTTTGTAGCTTCTTCAAAAATGTTGATTTTTAAATTATCGCCCATTTCAGAGATGGCGTCAATTGCAATACTTGGAAATTTTTTACCTACTAATGACATATTTATTTGTTTTAAAATTGATTAATTATTTGATGCAAAAATATACTATATGTTATAACTTTTGATAAAGTTTTATTATTAATATTTATTTAGTGATAGTAAATTACTATTAAGAGTATTCGTGCTACTTATAAGTTGCTGATTACAACCGGTAAACTGCCGTTGCAGGCTGAATTACTTAATAATTGCTGTCCTGCACATTCCTGAAATTCTGTAAAATCCTGATACATTTGAACGATTCCTGTTGCTTGAACTAAGTTAGGAATGACTTGTAAAGCATACGGATTTCCAAAAACATATAAAACACAGTTTTTCGTAGGGAACAGTTTTTCTAAAAAAGATAAAACAGCATCTTCCATATCAAAATTATTCAAAGGTTTGGCTTTGGGTACAAACAGTGCAATAAGAATAGTGTCAAAATCAGCGGTGTTTTTTTCTACAATTCCGTTTGTAAGATTATCGCCCATTTCAATACAGAATTCAGGCGAATCCAATTCCGTTGCAATTGTTTTAAAAAAAACGTTGTCCGTATTTTTATAAAGGCTTATTTTGGCTAAAGAATTTCTTTTTTTAGCATCAAAAAGCATTTTCACAGCGTTGTTGTCTTTTATTTTTGTGATGCAATTTTTAGCAATTTCAAAATTTAACTCCACTGTTTTTTCAAAATTAAAGGGAGAAATATTAGTCGGTTTTAAATCAAAAAGACCTGCTTTTTGTTTGCACTTCCAAATTCGATTAAAACTCGCCTCAATTCTTTCCGGGCTGGCATTTTTCAAGATTTCTTGGATGCCTTCCGCTACATTTTCTGCAAAGCACAATACATCATTTCCGGCATTGAAAGCTTCCCATTCCAATTGTCCTTTTTTGTCGTACAATTTCGAAACACTATGCATATTCAACGCATCCGAAATGACTAAACCATCGTAGCCTAATTGCTTTCGCAAAAGAGTTTCAATAATTGGTTTTGATAAAGTCGCCGAAGTCTCTTTTCCGTCATTCAGCGCAGGAACGGCCAAATGACCAATCATAATCGAATCGACATTATTTTCGATTCCTTTTATAAAAGGATACAATTCGTTTTGAAGTAATTCTTCTAAATTTTCATTTAAAATAGGTAAACCCAAATGGGAATCGACATTCGTGTTTCCGTGACCGGGAAAGTGTTTCAGGCAACCTAAAATCCCAACTTCTGACATTCCCCGTAAATATTCTAAAGCAAAACGAGCTACTTTTTCTTTGTTCTGACCAAACGAACGATAGCCGATTACCGGATTATTCGGATTATTGTTGATATCCGCAAGTGGCGCTAAATTGTAATGAATTCCAGCGGATTTGAGGTCTAAGCCAATTTGTTTTCCAACTTTGTAAACCAAATGTGCTTTGTCATCCGGCAATGCACCAAGTGTAATTGCATATGGATATTGAGGTGTTTTTTCCACTCGCATCGCTAATCCCCATTCGGCATCAATGCTCATTAATAAGGGCGTTTTTGCACTTTTTTGGTATCGGATAATCAATGCTTTTAAACGGTCAAAACTATCGTCGTTTAAAATTACTTTTTTCTTTGTTTCATAATTCGTTGCCGCACTCGCTCTGCTGTGAAAAAAAGTCAGTCCGCCAATGTTGTACTCTCGAATTAATCGTTCTGTTTCTTGTATGTTTTCTTCGGTGTCATTAATAAAAACGGCTGGAAAAAAGAATTGTCCTATTTTTTGTTCTACTGTCATCTGGAACCTGTTTGCCTTAAAAATTACACTTCTTTTTGTTCTGATTTTTTTCCGAAATCATTTGGGAAAATTAAAAACCGAGATAAAATCAGTCCTGGAATTGTAGCGCATAAAACCCAAATAAAGAAGTTGCCATACCCCAAATACGCTTGGATATAACCGCTTAACATTCCGGGAATCATCATTCCTAAAGCCATGAAACCAGTAGCAATAGCATAATGTGATGTTTTTGATTCGCCTTCGGCTACATAAATGAGGTACATCATGAAAGCGGCAAAACCGAAACCGTAGCCAAATTGTTCCACCACTACCACTAAATAAATGTAGAGTATGGAACTAGGATGAAAATGTGCTAATGAAATAAAACCTATAATGGGTAAATGCATCATCAAAAACATGGGCAGCATCCATTTGCCTAATCCGTTTTTTGAAATAGCTATTCCGCCTAATATTCCGCCAATAACTAAGGCGAAAACACCAAAAGTTCCATAGATAATTCCGATGTCTTCAGTGCTTAAACCCATTCCACCAACTTCTTTGGCATCGATTAAAAAAGGGGTCAGCATTTTTAATAATTGAGATTCACCTAAACGAAACAATAAGATAAAAGCCAGAATCAGACCAATTTCCTTTTTTTGAAAAAAGGAAATAAATACAGTTCCAAAGTTCTTGTTGTGTTGACTTTCTGTATTTTTTTCAACAGCGATTTCTGCTGTTTTGGGCGTCATAAAATAATTATAAATCGTTAGAAAAATCATTAGTAAAGCCACCAATATCATTGTGTACGACCACGCTTTGTGTTTGTCGCCATACAAGTGTTCGAGATAGCCGCCAATGATTACAATCAATCCATTTCCGGTTAACATAGAAAGGCGGTAAAAAGTACTTCTGATTCCCAGAAAAAAGGATTGTTGTTCTTTTTCTAAAGCTAATAAATAAAATCCGTCACTCGCCACATCATTTGATGCCGAAGCAAAAGCTGCAATCCAAAATACGGCTAAACTCAAGATAAAAAAGTTGCTTAACGGTATGGTTAAGCCCACAATTAAAAACGCAATCGAGATGAGTAATTGCATGCTTAAAAACCATTTTCTTTTGGTTCCGTTCAGGTCTATAAAAGGACTCCATAATGGTTTTATAACCCAGGGTAAGTATAATAAGCTTGTATAAATACCAATATCTTCATTATTGATTCCCAGACTCTTGTACATGATTACCGAAACTGAAATAATAATTGCGTAAGGCAATCCGGAAGCGAAATTCAATAAAGGAATCCAAAACCAAGGACTTTTGTCTGTGTTCATTTTTAGTACATTAATTGGTTTTACTTGTGTCAGGAACAGCGACTAAACTGGCAACGCTTTCATTGCCATAAAAATCGATAAAAGTAACTGCACATGTTTTATTTTCTTCTAATTTTTTATTGGGAACAGACACATAAATACTACCGCTTTTATCTTCAAAAGCAATTTTATCTACAATTTGACTTGGATCATTTACATCTATTTGTATGTCGTTTTTTGCTGCATAAATTACAACATATCGCACCTTGGTATTCAATGGATTTTTTATCATAAAATGGCAAGTTGCCGTATCTCGAACAACAGCATTTATGACCGGAATATCAACAACAATTTTTCTCAGATGCGGAACTGCAAGAGGAATTGCCGGAAATTTATATTGATTGTCAAGAAGTAAATTCGCCACATCCCGATTTTTTTCTACAAACCATTTGGCACTAAAAAAAGCATTTCCCTGCACATTTGCAAAAGTTCTGGTAAAATCAATCTGATTTGGTATTTCATTCGGAAGGTTCCATTTTTTATCGGCATCCATTCTTATTTTGTAGGTACTGTTGCCAATATAAATTGCTGTATTTTTTGAGTTTTCCGACCACCATTTCAGTAATTTAGAATAAGAAGCTTTTGGATGATCCAGGCTCCAATACAATTGTGGCAGGATGTAATCAATCCAGTTATTGTCCATCCAGGCAATTGGATCTGCATATAAATCGTCGTAATTGGTTTGTCCGGATTGTGTGTCGGAACCTTTTGGATCTACTGATTTATTGCGCCAAACCCCAAAAGGACTGATTCCAAATTGCACCCAAGGCTTGCATTCTTTTATTTTAAGAGAAATGTTTTTGACAAAATTACTCACATTCGAGCGTCTCCAATCGGCCAAGCTGAGTCCGTTTCCGTATTTTTCAAAAGATTGGCTGTCATTAAATTGTTCTCCGCTAATGGTGTAAGGATAAAAATAATCATCAAAATGAATGGCATCGATATCATAATTCTGCACTACTTCTTCCACAACGGCCGTTAAATGGTTTTGCACTTCGGGCAGGGCAGGATTATAATAGTATTTTCCACCATATTTAATCATCCATTCCGGATGTTTAAAAAGGTCATGTTTTGGACTTAAGGTTTCTGTTTTTAAATCGAATGTAGCGCGAAAAGGATTTAGCCAGGCATGAAATTCAAAACCTCTGGCGTGAGCTTCAGCAATCATCCAAGCCAAAGTATCAAAATAAGGTTTTGGCGATTGTCCTTCTTTACCCGTTAAATAACGCGACCACGGCGCCAGTTCCGATGGGTAAAAAGCATCGCCAACACTGCGAATCTGAACAATTACGGCGTTGTAATTTAGTTTTTTATAGGTGTCTAAAATTTCAAGAAAATCTGTTTTTTGTTTTTCTACGGCATCTACGCCATTTTTTGGCCAATCGATATTGACTACCGTAGCAATCCAGACTGCCCGGAATTCATTTTTAGGGTACAAGATATTTTTTTGCGCATTTCCGTTTGAAAACGAAAATAAAAAAAATAAAATCAGGATAGTATTAAACCAGTTTTTAATCATTAATCGATACATTTTTAAAGAGTTCAAAAATAGCTTTTTTAGCGAAGTTAATCCGATAAAATTTTGATAAAAATTAGGTTACTAATTCTCTTTCAAAAGTATTTATCAGGAAAGACCGTGCCAAAGAATCAATTGGATTAAAAAAGGTCTTGTTTTCTTATTTGATTTATTAAATTTTCATGCGTTATAAATTTTTATATTTGTCGAAAGAAGCTGTTTTCAAAGTTTCAAAACAAGCATAATACTATAATAGCCATGTTAAACTCTTTGCCATTAAAGCAATTGTCAGCATCATTAGAAGGAACACTTTTATATGATGAACTTCATAAAACCATTTATTCTACCGACGCTTCTGTCTATAAATTCAGGCCGATAGCTGTTGCTTTACCTAAAACGGTTGGCGATATCACTAAATTGATTCATTTTGCCAATGCCAATAAAATTTCTCTTACGCCCAGAACCGCAGGAACTTCTTTGGCGGGACAAACGGTAGGAAGTGGAATTATCGTTGATGTATCTAAATATTTTACCAAAATAGTTTCTTTTGATGCCAACAAAAAAACGGTTACTGTACAACCCGGCGTCATTCGGGATGAATTGAATTTTTTTCTAAAACCACACGGATTGTTTTTTGGTCCCAATACTTCAACCTCAAATCGGTGTATGATAGGCGGGATGGTTGGTAATAATTCATCCGGAACCACTTCGATTCGCTATGGCGTTACAAGAGATAAAATTGTCGAAATAAAATCGCTTTTGAGCGACGGTTCTTCGGTGGTTTTCAAGGAACTTTCTTCGGCAGAATTTATAGAAAAGACAAAAGGGGATTCGCTTGAAAGCAAAATTTACAAAACCATTTACGAGGAACTTTCTAATGAAGCGACTCAAAAAGAAATTATAAAGGAATTTCCAAAACCGGAAATTCACAGACGAAATACCGGTTATGCAGTCGATTTATTATTGCAATCAGAATTGTTTTCTGGAACTGAAAAAACAATAAATCTAGGGAAATTACTTTGCGGAAGTGAAGGAACTTTAGCTTTTACAACCGAAATTACGTTGAAAGCAGATGATTTGCCACCGACGAATAATGTTATGGTTGTAGCTCATTTTAATACCATTCAAGAAAGTCTAGAAGCGGTAATGATAGCCATGAAACATCATTTGTACACCTGTGAAATGATGGATGACACAATTTTGAATTGTACAAAAACCAACAGAGAACAAGCCAAAAACAGTTTTTTTATACAAGGAGATCCCAAGGCGGTTATTATGCTTGAAGTCGCTTCACACAGTATGGAAGATGCCGAATCACAAGCGAATGCTTTGATAGCTGATCTTGAACTGCATAATTTCGGCTATGCATTGCCTAAAATTTATGGTTCAGATATCGATAAAATAAATGAGTTGCGAAAAGCGGGTCTTGGACTTTTGGGAAGTATTATAGGAGATGATAAAGCCGCTGATTCTATAGAAGACACTGCGGTTGAATTAAGTGATTTACCGGATTATATCGCTGAATTTGCGGCTATGATGAAAAAATACGGTCAGGAAGCCATTTATTATGCTCATGCCGGAGCAGGCGAATTGCATTTGCGACCGGTTTTGAATTTAAAGAAAAAAGAAGATTTAAAATTGTTTAGAACCATCGCGACCGAAGTGGCCGTTTTGGTCAAAAAATATAGAGGTTCATTGAGCGGGGAACATGGTGATGGAATCGTACGCGGTGAATTTCTTCCTTTTATGATTGGCGAAACCAATTATGAATTGTTGAAACGAATTAAAGCAGCGTTTGATCCCAATACGATTTTAAATGAAGGTAAAATTGTAAATACACCCAAAATGGATGTGTTAATCTCAACTTTCTTGCATTTTTTTATGCTTTCAAATGTATAAAAATTAACTGAAAATACCGACAAAACCACATTAAGTTTTATATTCTTTC
>ERZ1034363.1389-NODE-1389-length-13846-cov-3.815818_pt1 | contig 13846 bp, 11 predicted proteins | sample MGYA00520616_ERZ1034363 | MGnify/ENA primary metagenome ERZ1034363 (study PRJEB33736, sample SAMEA104284506) | Azolla filiculoides | biome: Urban; feature: Water surface; material: Ditch water | place: Netherlands | collected 2015-10-28 | depth 0-0.1 m ...
AAATGAATAACAGTATCGGAGTTGGATTCCCCAGGGACTTCATGCATTTGAATAAAGACCTCGGACTCCTCCAGCCTACTTTGATAATGAATAGGAAATTGATTGCTCAACTCATGCCGATAAGGAGCAATAGCTTCATATCCCTTTTCAACTGCGCGCTCTCGAAATAAGGCTTGATATAAATTTCTATCCTGAGCTTTCTTAGAAAATGCCACTAAGCCAGCGGTCTCTCGGTCAATCCGATGAATCGGACTTAAATCTTGAAGTCCTGTCTTATTTTTCAATCGCACCAAAAGCGTTTCTTGCAAATAATGTCCGCCCGGAGTGACAGGTAAAAAATGAGGCTTATCAGCAATCAATAAATGATCATCTTGATAAATGATGATTTCTTCAAAAGGAATAGGCTCCTCATGTTCAACCTGTCTGTAATAGTAAATATAGGTGTTTGAGGAATAAACGGCATGAGAGGACAAAGGGATACCATCTTGATCCAGCACCAAAGACTGCTCCATGCGCGCAAGCCATTCATCTTTGGAAATGCTCGGAAAGCGATCCACCAGAAAATCAATCACGTATAGATAAGTCTTTTCAGTATTTCCTAGAAATACTTTACTGGGACTAATGCCGTTCTTAATATCCATATGCATTGATTGTAAGTAGTATTCAAAGCTCATAAAACTATAAAGCCGCAACGATGAAGTAGCGGCTTTATAGGGTTTGCTTATTTATTTCTAATTAAGCAGCAGTCTCGCGACTTGCTTTTTTACGCTCATGCTCTTTTAAGTAGCGCTTACGGATACGAATGCTCTTAGGCGTTACTTCTACCAACTCGTCTTCTGCAATAAATTCAACTGCATATTCCAAAGACATTTGGATTGCTGGAACAAGACGAACAGCTTCATCAGTACCTGAAGCACGAACGTTGGTTAATTGCTTACCTTTAATCGGGTTAACAATAAGGTCATTGTCGCGGCTATGGATACCAATCACCATACCTTCATACAAAGCATCGCCAGGAACCACGAACATACGGCCGCGATCTTGCAACTTCCACAATGCGTAAGCAACCGCTTCGCCATCATCTTGAGAAATCAATACGCCGTTATGACGCTCACCAACCATGCCGTCTTTCATTGGACCGTAAGCATCGAATGTGTGACTCATCAAACCAGTACCACGAGTCATCGTCAAGAAGTCACCCTGGAAACCGATCAAGCCACGAGCAGGGATTCTGTATTCAAGACGTGTACGGCCTTTACCGTCAGAAACCATGTCTTGCAACTCACCCTTACGTTTGCCCAACTCTTCCATCACGCCACCTTGAGTTGTATCTTCAACGTCAACCGTTAAGTTCTCAAATGGCTCCATCTTCACGCCGTTCTCTTCATGGAACACAACGCGTGGACGAGAAACAGCCAATTCGTAACCTTCACGACGCATATTCTCAATCAAGATAGTTAAATGCAATTCACCGCGACCTGACACTTCAAATACAGTGTCATCATCAGTGTCATTAACGCGCAAAGCCATATTTGACTTTAGTTCACGCTGTAAGCGATCACGGATCTGACGGCTAGTAATGAACTTGCCTTCACGTCCAGCCAATGGGCTAGTGTTCACCATGAAGTTCATTGTCAAAGTTGGCTCATCTACCTTCAACATTGGCAATGGCTCTACTTTATCTGGAGAACAAACTGTTGTACCAATCGCTAAATCTTCAATACCGTTAATCAAAACGATATCGCCTGAAGCCGCTTGATCAACCTGAACGCGCTCCAAACCTTGGAATTTCAATACTTGGTTAACACGACCGTTGAATGGTGTGCCATCAGGACCGTTTTGACAAACAACTGTTTGGCCTGCTTTAACAGTTCCGCGGCTAATACGACCAACACCAATTTTGCCCACATAGCTGTTGTAGTCAATTGATGAAATTTGGAACTGCAAAGGACCTTCTGGATCTTCGTCACGAATCGGAACATATTTCAATACTGTTTCGAACAATGGCGCCATTGTTCCTTCACGCACTTCAGGTGTTAAACCAGCGTAGCCACTCAAACCAGAAGCGTAAACAACTGGGAAGTCTAACTGCTCTTCTGTTGCACCTAACTTGTCAAAAAGTTCAAATGTTGCATTAACAACATAATCAATACGCGCACCTGGACGGTCTACTTTATTAACAACCACGATTGGTTTCAAACCAAGAGCCAAGGCTTTTTTAGTAACGAAACGAGTTTGAGGCATTGGGCCTTCAACCGCATCAACTAACAACAATACGCCGTCAACCATTGACAGCACGCGCTCCACTTCGCCACCGAAGTCCGCGTGTCCAGGGGTGTCAACGATGTTAATGTGAGTACCTTCGTATTCAACAGCACAGTTTTTAGACAAGATCGTGATACCACGTTCTTTTTCAATATCATTCGAGTCCATCACGCGCTCAGCAACCTGTTGGTTGTCACGGAATGTGCCTGACTGACGTAATAGTTGATCAACCAAAGTAGTCTTACCGTGGTCAACGTGGGCAATGATGGCGATATTTCTTAACGCGCGAATATTACTCATAGTTCTGCTTTCACTTTTATCAATTAGTTAAATTCGTTACTGCTACTACTTGAGCCATCAAACGACGTGGATGTAATACACCCTTACGCCAATCAGCTGTGCCCATAAAATTACATGACTCTATCGAGCCACGATAAATCCTCATCAATTCCTCTTCACTACCCTGCTTGCTTACCGGCACTCTTTGACCCAAGCGCAAACGATCAGCCTCTTCATTGGATAGCTCTAATGAATTGAGCTCCTGCACCAAAGCATCAACCGGCAACAAATAAGCGGCCTGTGCTACTTCGTTATTAGCTTCTTCTTTCACTCTATCTAAGGTCACGCCTTTATTTAGAGTTAAATGCCCTACTTTTTCACGACGCAAACCAATTAAGTGCGCACCGCAAGCTAAATATTCCCCGATATCTTCTGCCAAAGTTCTGACATAAGTACCTTTACTACAAGCCACTTCCAACTTGGCTACCGGCCATTCAACCGAAACCCACTTCAGCGAATAAATAGTGACCTGACGAGCTTCACGCTCTAAAGTTTCACCTGCGCGCGCATACTCATATAGAGGCTTACCGTCGCGCTTTAAAGCTGAATACATCGGAGGAACTTGCTCAATTGCGCCCGTAAACCTCTTCAAGACTTCATCCAACTTTGCGTCCAACTGAACTTTGTCAGTGACATCAAAATTAGCGTCTCTTGTTTCAATTACTTCACCTTCAGCATCGCCAGTCGTTGTCTTCTCACCAAACTTAATTGTTGCCAAATAAGTCTTATCTGCATCCAACAAATCCTGCGAATACTTTGTTGCTTCTCCTAGACAAACAGGCAATAAACCAGTCGCCATAGGATCTAATGTTCCTGTATGCCCTGCTTTTTCAGCATGGAATACTCTTTTCACAATAGTCACAGCCGTTTGTGAACTGATTCCTTCTGGCTTATCCAGAAGAATCACCCCATGAACACCTTGGGGCATCACTTAAGCCTTGTCACTATCTTGAAGTGCCTGATCAATCAACCTTGACATCTCAACACCACGAGCCACAGACTCATCATGATGAAAATGCAATGTTGGAACTGTGTGGATATGTAATCTCTTAAATAACAAAGAATGCAAATAACCTGCTTTTTCTCTTAGAGCAGCTAAGGCATATTCCGGTTCAGCACCCAAAACCGTAAAGAACACTTTAGCGTGAGCCATATCCGTTGTTAATTCAACAGCCTGCAAAGTAATTAAACCTGCTTTAGGATCACGCACTTCACGAGGAATGAGTTCAGCCAGATCCCTTTGGATCTGGTCAGCCACACGTTGATTGCGATGATTCTTAACTGGCATGTCTTTTAACTTTATTAAAGCAAGTAATTAAAGTGTTCTTGCCACTTCAGTCACTTCAAAGATCTCTAATTGATCGCCTTCGAAAATGTCGTTGTAGTTCTTAAGTGATAAACCGCACTCAAAACCACCCTTCACTTCTTTAACGTCGTCTTTGTAGCGCTTCAATGAATCGAGCTCGCCAGTCCAAACAACCACGTTATTACGCAACAAGCGTGCACGTGATGAACGTTTAACGATACCTTCAAGAACCATACAACCAGCAATAGAACCAACTTTAGAAACTTGGATCACTTTACGAATCTCAACTAGACCAGTGATTTCTTCTTTCTTCTCTGGCGTCAACATGCCACTCATCGCTGCTTTCACTTCATCAACAGCGTCGTAGATGATGTTGTAGTAACGAATATCTACGCCGTTAGCTTCAGCCAACTTACGAGCCAATGCATCCGCACGTGAGTTAAAGCCAATCACAACGGCTTTTGAGGCAACTGCCAAGTTAATGTCTGTTTCACTGATGCCACCCACTGCAGCGTGAACGATTTGAACCTTCACTTCTGGAGTCGATAACTTCAACAATGATTGAGCCAAAGCTTCTTGTGAACCCTGTACGTCAGCCTTAATAATGATCGGTAAATATCTTGCTTCAACACTACCTTCACCCATGCTCTCAAACATGTTTTCAAGTTTGACCGCTTGTTGTTTAGCTAACTTCACGTCACGGAACTTACCTTGACGGAACAGAGCAATTTCACGTGCCTTACGCTCATCTGCCACGGCAATAACATCTTCACCGGCTGCAGGAACCTCTGATAAACCTTGGATCTCAACTGGAATTGATGGGCCAGCTTCATTACATGGCTTACCGTTCTCATCCAACATCGCACGAACGCGACCAAATGATGAACCAGCCAAAATCATGTCGCCACGACGCAAAGTACCTGATTGAACAAGAATCGTTGCAACCGGACCCTTACCTTTGTCCAAACGAGCTTCAATCACTAAGCCCTTAGCAGCAGCTTCTCTTGGAGCCTTTAACTCAAGAACTTCTGCTTGCAATAGAACGTTTTCTAAAAGCTCATCAATACCTGTTCCAGCCTTAGCTGACACTGGAATAAATGGCGCGTCGCCACCGTATTCTTCTGGTACAACACCCTCAGCTACCAACTCTTGCTTGACGCGCTCAGGGTTAGCTTCTGGTTTATCAATTTTGTTAATTGCTACAACCAAAGGTACGCCTGCTGCTTTCGCATGAGCAATCGCTTCTTTAGTTTGTGGCATCACGCCGTCGTCAGCTGCCACCACCAAAATAACAATGTCAGTTGCCTGAGCACCACGAGCACGCATTGCTGTAAAAGCTTCGTGACCTGGAGTGTCTAGGAACGTGATCATGCCACGTGGAGTTTCAACGTGATAAGCGCCAATGTGCTGAGTAATGCCGCCGGCTTCGCCAGTAGCAACCTTAGCCGCACGAATCTTATCGAGTAAAGATGTTTTACCGTGGTCAACGTGACCCATCACCGTTACAACTGGTGGACGTGGCAATAATTCTGCATCGTGACCAGTAATACCGAGATCTAAATCTGGATCATCCAACTTAGCAGCATGGGCGGTATGGCCCATTTCTTCTACGATGATCATGGCAGTATCTTGATCCAAGATCTGGTTGATCGTTACCATTTGACCCATGCCCATCAAGAGCTTAATCACTTCTGCACTCTTCACGGCCATTGCATGAGCTAACTCAGCAACAGTAATGGTTTCAGGAACATGAACATCACGTACAACTGGTTCTGTTGGAACTTGGAAGTTGGTATCGACGTTGGCTTCTGCAATTTGACGCTGCTTTCTTCTGCCGCCACCTGAACGCCAACCGCCTACACCACCAGAGCTGTCGCCGCGAGTCTTGAGGCCACCAGGTTTCTTGGCGCCCTCTTCTTGCCAAGTAGATGAAGTCTCTGCAGACTTAATCGTCTTACCACCAACCTTAGCAACTGCTTTTTTCTTATCATCAGCACCTTCAGCCTTAGCAGGCTTATGAAGGGTGCCTTTTTTCGCCTCTTCAGCAGCAATTTCACTTGGTGCTTTGAGAACACGTGCAGGCGCACTCATCATGTCGCGAATCGCTAAAGCTTCAGCTTCAGCAGCGGCACGACGTTTTGTAATATCAGCCAACTGTGCTTTATTAGCATCAGCAATATCTTTAGCAGCTTTATCCGCTTGCGCTTTTTTGTCGGCAGCTTTTTCAGCAGCCGCTTTAGCAGCAGAAGCATCGTCATCAGACTTGACTGCCTTCTCAACAACTGGCTCAACTACGCTTGCAGCAGCTACAGCATCAGCTTCTTTTTGGCGAGCATCTTCTGCCGCTTTCATTTCCGCTTCTTGACGAGCTAACAACTCAGCTTGACGAGTCGCTTCAGCTGCGCGTTTTTCTAACTCTTCAGCAGAAAGTATTGGTTTAGCAGGCGCTGCAGGAGCAACTTCTTTAGCCGCTGGAGCTGGAGTCTCTTCAGGAGCTTTGTCTCCCGCTTTAACTAGCACGCGCTTTTTACGAACTTCAACCTGAACGGTACGAGTGCGTCCAGCAGAGTCTGCCTGACGAATCTCAGAGTTTTCGCGCTTGATTAAAGTAATCTTTTTACGACTACCCGTATCCGCACTGCCATGTTCTTTTTGCAAATGCTCGAGCAGGACAGTCTTGTCCTTCTCAGTGATGCTGTCGTCCTCAGAACCTTTTTCAATACCGGCCGCCTTCAATTGCTCCAGAAGGTCAGGCGCAGTACGTTTTAATTCTTTAGCGAGTACTTTTACTGTTGTTGCCATGTACTACTTCCTCTCATGAAGTAAACCAATGTTCGCGCGCTTTCATGATGAGCGTTTTCGCGGTTTCTTCGTCAATTTGTGTCGCCTCAACTAGCTCATCAACAGCCAGTTCAGCTAAGTCGTCACGTGTATGAACTTGATTGTCAGCAAGCTTGGCAATCAACTCAGTCGTCATTCCCTCAAGGGAACGTAAATCTTGTGAGACTTCGCCAACGCGCTCTTCTTTAGCTAATTCCATAGTCAAGAGGGAGTCACGTGCACGAGTACGCAATTCATTTACAGTGTCTTCGTCGAAAGAATCGATTTCTAACATTTCAGAAAGAGGCACATAAGCAACCTCCTCCAATGTGTTGAAACCTTCTTCGATCAAAATATCAGCAACTTCTTGGTCAACGTCCAATTTGTCCATAAACAATTGACGTACAGAAGCAGCTTCTTTTTCAGTTTTCTCAGCAGACTCTTCTGGAGTCATGATGTTGATCTGCCAACCAGTCAACTCGCTAGCTAAACGAACGTTCTGTCCGCTACGGCCAATTGCGATTGCTAAATTCTCTTCATCAACCACCACATCCATGGCGTGACGCTCTTCGTCAACCACGATAGAAGACACTTGAGCTGGAGCCAAGGCGCCAATCACAAACTGCGCTGGATCTTCAGACCACAACACGATGTCCACTGCTTCGCCAGCTACTTCGTTACGAACTGCAGTAACGCGTGTACCACGAACACCAACGCAAGTACCGATTGGGTCAATACGCTTGTCATAAGTAATCACGGCAATTTTTGCGCGGATACCAGGGTCACGAGCCGCACCCTTAATCTCTAATAAACCCTGCTCCATCTCTGGAACTTCGTTCTCAAACAACTTGATCAAGAAATCTGGGCAAGTACGTGAGAGTTCGATCTGTGGGCCACGGGCTTCACGATCTACTTTCAGAATGTAGGCGCGAACACGGTCACCAGAACGGAGATTCTCCTTCGGGATCATTTGATCGCGACGCAACAATGCCTCTACACGGCCAGATTCAATAATCAAACCATTTTTGTCAGCACGCTTCACGGTACCGGTCATGACTTTTTCGCCACGCTCAAGGTAGTCGTTCAAAATCTGCTCACGCTCAGCATCACGAATACGCTGCAAGATCACTTGCTTAGCGGCTTGTGCACCGATACGGCCAAAGGCTAAAGATTCGATTTGCTCTTCGATGAATTCGCCAACTTCCATGTCAGGGAATTGCTCGAGCGCTTCAAAATGGAGAATTTCTTTATCCGGCTCTTGGAGACCTGCTTCATCAGGAACAACCAACCAGCGACGGAAGGTTTCGTATTCACCAGACTCGCGATCAATCGATACACGAATATCCACATCTTCTGTCGGATAACGCTTCTTAGTGGCTGATGCCAACGCCATTTCTAGCGCCTCAAACACAATCGCTTGATCTACGTTCTTTTCACGCGCTAAGGCGTCTGCCAACATGAGAACTTCTCGGCTCATGACTTTCTTCCTTTGAAATCAATAACAGGGACCAACCGAGTCTTATCGACCTCGGCTAAAGAAAACTCCAATTGAGATTCAGTGCCATCAGCACCTTCAAACAACAAACCAAATTTCGCATCAGGCGAATCCAACTCACCACTCAGCAAACCTTGCAACACACCACGAAACTTCTTGCGATCGCCAACGGCAACACGCAACTTCAAATCCACTTCCATTCCAGAGAAACGTTCGTAATCAGCCGCTGACTTCACAGGGCGATCTAGACCAGGAGAAGAAATCTCTAGACGCTCAAAGGGAATGTTTTCGACTGGCAATGTGTAGCTCAGTTGATGACTCACCTTTTCGCAATCCTGGACGTTAATCAAACGCTCGTAATCCGGGTTTTCAATCGTGACGCGCAGCAAACCTCCGGCTTCACGCTCGATATCAACTAGCGTGTACCCTAGGTTTTCTACTTCTGCAGAAATAATCCGCTGATCCTTCACGAACACCCTTCAATCCAAAACGGCAAAAAAAAATGGGCTTCAAAGCCCATATTCTCGAAATTCAGAACAGGCCGACTTACGTTGATCGCAACATCAGTCGGTAACAACTAAAAACTGCAGAATTCTGCAGTAAGACCAAAATTATAGCTGATTTAGGGGAAAACTGTTAGAAATCAGAAGCTTTCGCCAGGGTTTCGAGGCTTTCTCGGACCCTTATTGAAGGGTTTTCGTCCTTTAGGAGCGCTTCTTTTAGGTCCATTTCCTGGACTTTGAGGGCTAGCCGTCACAAAAGCAGACTGTCCATGGTGCACTTTTTTCGCTTTATTGCGATTTTGACCTTGTCCGCCCTGCCCACCTTGGCCACCTTGACCTGGTCTGCCACCCTGAGTACGACCCCGGAAAGGACCACGACCTTCACCTGATCCACCGCCTGGCTTACCGCCCCGCCCTTGATGGGTTAGACCATTGTGACCGCTTGCAAGTGTGAGCGCATCCCTTGAGCCCCAGTAAGAGACCGAGGTTTGCATTGGATCTGGCTGAAAGTCACCACTTGAAGTGGAGTGACGATCACGACCCTGAGAATTTGGATTGCGACCTTTATCTTGCGGCTGAGGCATTTTTAGACCAGCAGACTTCATCAAGTTATAGATGCCGCCAGCTTCAATCTCTTCCCATTTGCCACGACGTAAGCGTGGGGGCAATAAGAAAATGCCGTAACGAGTTCGGATTAGGCGGGATACCACATGACCAACCGCCTCAAACATACGACGCACTTCTCGATTACGACCTTCGTTTAATGCAACGTGATACCAACGGTTAGCACCTTCGCCACCGCCCATTGCTAGACGTAAGAATTTTGCTTGGCCATCATCCAGCGTAATGCCGCTCTTTAATAGCGCTGTGTTTTCTTGACTCAAGTCACCCAAAATGCGAACAGCATATTCACGTTCAACGCCATAACGTGGATGCATCAAACGATTCGCTAATTCACCTGAAGTAGTAAACAACAATAGTCCTTCAGTATTAAAGTCCAAGCGTCCGACTGCAATCCAGCGACCTTGACGTGGCTTTGGCAAGCGATCAAATACGGTTGGACGACCTTCAGGATCAGATTGACTGACGATCTCACCAGCTGGCTTGTGATACATGATCACGCGCGGCGGCTTAGTCTGAATCTTGCGATGCACTGGCTTACCGTTAATGCGAACCTGATCGGTAGGTCCAATGCGCTGACCAATATGGGCTGGCAATCCATTTACGGATACGCGTCCTTGAATAATCAAGTCTTCCATATCGCGACGTGAACCCATACCGACATCAGCCAACACCTTATGCAACTTCACAGTGTCTTCGTCGTCAGCGTCGTCGTCTAAACCATCTAAATCCGACCAAACTTCATCACGTAAGCTAAGTGGCAAATCATCGATGTTTGCAAATTGCAAACTGCTCATCTCATCGTCGCTAGGCGTATCCGCATCTTCGTCATGACGCACACGCTGTGCACGACGCTCAGCGCCGGTCTGATGAGAAATCTCATTTTCATTTAGACCATCAGGATTTTTAACTTCAAGAACTTCAGGCGCATCCAATGCGGCGTCGAACTCTCCAGAAACTACTGATGCAAATAAAGCGTCGCTCTCAGCGGGATTTGGTGCGAGCTTGGCAGATGCATGGTTGCCACCTTCACGCGGCCCATTAGACTCTCCACCTTCACGACGAGGCCGGTCTTTGTTGAATGGGCGTTTCTTATTAAAGGGGTGCTTACCGGCTCCAGCGCCTTGACGGCGTGGGCGACGTGGACCGCCCTCGCGCCCCTCGCCCTTTGCACCCTCTGAATGATTGGATGCAGACTCTGAACCAGAGGAGTTATCCGAAGTAGGCTTACTTGGAGATGAATCGTTTTCGTTATGACTTGTCATTAATAATTATTTTTGTTCGTCTGATTTGTCTTCAGACTCTGGAGTAATTTCTTCTTCTGCTGCGCTTGTCTCTTCGCTGATGAGCTCTTCTCTAACTAACTCTTCAACTGTTGATTGAATAATGGGCTGACCATTTTCATCTAATTCGATTACGGTTTCTACAGTCGCGCTAGGATCAAACTCCATGACTGCCTGACCTAAGTGTTCTGCTGCAGCCATGGGCGCAGCATCTTCCAACATTGGCAAGCTTTGTAAATTGGTAAGGCTTAAATCATCCAAGAATTGTTTGGTAGTGGCATATAAACCAGGGCGACCAACAGTCTCTTTGTGACCAATGACCTCAACCCAACCGCGATCCTCTAACTGCTTCATCACATTGCTACTAACCGCTACACCACGAATCTCCTCGATCTCTCCGCGGGTCACTGGTTGGCGGTAAGCAATAATCGCCAAGGTCTCCATTACCGCACGAGAATATTTCGGTGGTTTTTCTGGAGTCAAGCGGTCGAGGTATTCACGCATTGCTAAACGGCTTTGGAAGCGCCAGCCAGTTGCAATGTGGACTAACTCCATACCTTTATCTTCCCAGGCTTTTTGAAGCTCTAAAAGAGCATCATCTATTTCGCCAGGAGCAATGTCTTCAGCAAATAAGCGCGTCAGATCAGCAACGGTGAGTGGTTCTTGCGCGCACAAGAGGGCTGTTTCAATTACGCGTTTATTGTGATCATCCATAAAATTCGGGCTATCAGGTAAGGACCTGATGAGGCTATAAAAATGTATTTCCGTAATGGGTTGGTGGTGTTCTGGTGGCGCTATTTAGCTACTACGGGCAATTCATCTCCGGAAATCCTCCTGGGAGAGCTACCCGCGCTGAAACGAAGTCTTTTTCGCTCACCGTTTGATCATTATAAGGGAGGCTCAATACAATAGCCACATGCAAGAAAATACAGCCTTAGTCCCCGCTATATCCTCTGAAACCGATACAAGACGCCGTTTTCTGGGCTTAGGTCTTGGTTTGGGGGCCCTGATTGGGGGTTCAAGCCTTACCGGTTGCAGCTTAATGGGTAGTCGTAAACCAGTTATTGGCTTAGCTTTGGGGGCGGGAGCAGCCCGAGGTTTTGCCCACATAGGCGTCATTAAGGCATTAGAGGCGCAAGGAATTAGGCCCGATATCGTGGTTGGCAGCAGCGCTGGCAGCGTCATTGCTGCATTACTTGCTTCAGGCGCTACTGGCAACGACCTCAATAGGCTTGCATTAAATCTAGATGAGGCAACCATTGCCGACTGGGGACTCCCTTTTGCTGGAAGATTTGGCGGCCTCATTAAGGGGGATGCCCTGCAGAGTATGGTGAACCGTGAGGTGCAAAATAAATCGATCGAGCAAATGCGCATTCCATTAGGAATTGTGGCGACGGAGCTGCAATCGGGCAAAGGCATTTTGTTTCGCTCTGGTAATACAGGTTTAGCAGTGCGGGCCTCCTGCAGTGTTCCTGGCGTATTTCAGCCAGCAGTCATTAGCGGCAAGGAATATGTTGATGGCGGCTTAGTTGCGCCTGTCCCTGTTAGTTATGCCCGGCAGATGGGCGCAACCATTGTGATTGCTGTCAACATTTCTTCGGAACCAGTGCATCAAGATGCCAGCGGAACTTTTGGTGTCATGCAGCAAACGATTTCGATCATGCAGCGAAGCATTAATCAATACGAGCTCAAGAGCGCCGATATCGTAATCACCCCACACCTTAAGCAAATGAGTAGCGGTGATTTCAAATCCAGAAATGCAGCAATCCTCGCCGGTGAAGTGGCAGCCCAAGAACAAATGACAGCTTTGAAAGAAAAGCTTCGAGGCTAGCCCTAGAGCTAACTTCCCAAGAGGAGGCGATTGATTTAGGATTCGGTGCAATTGTTTATGAAATCCATTACCGCCCTTCTGAAATTATTGATTGCAATGTCAATCACAGTGCAAGTGCATTACGCCCATGCACAGGCTGGTGGCCAATTTACAGTCGCAGCCAACAATTACCTCAAAAAACGCACCGATGCGTTCATGACAATCACGGGTTACTCGCTCACCCCAGACGTCACAACCGGATCACTATCGATCACTGACAAAGGTGGAGAAAATCAAAATTTGCAGATGATTTCTCTTGGGGGCGGTGACCGCATTAGCGCCAACTTTCCACTCTATCTTGAGGGCACAATTGCCTTTAATCGCTACAACCCAACGTTTACTGATGGCATAGGTAACTCAAGTATTACGGTACCCGTCAATTGGAATGGCATCACTGGCACAGGCGGCATTGGTTGGGACTTCCCGCTAACGGATAACTTACGCATTCGTCCAATTGCCAACATCATGCTCGGGCATGTAGAGAGCGACCTCTCTATTGCGGGTCGCATCATAGAAAATAAAACAGGGGTAGACCTGCAGTTCTTAAATGGTGGCCGCATGAATGCTTATGGTACTGGTGGCTCATTAATGCTGGACTATGAGGATTACAAACCTGAGCGTGAATACGATGCTGAATTGCGTTACACCAATATCGCCATCAATACCTTTGACAGTTCTACTGCGGTTCAAGGATCTGCAGATTCACAGAGCTTGGGCTTGTGGGCTCGCGCCAGATACCCCACTCGACTAACAGCATTAGAAAGACCTGTGCGGGCAGTTTTTGAATTGGCTCACACAGAGTTTCTAGGGCAACTCCGTGGCGCCCTTGGATTTGATTCACTCTCCTCTGTGGGCACAGGATTTGAAATAGACAGAAGTGCTTCTGACCCTATGTTTAGCAGGGTACGATTAGTATTCCGGTATCAATTTGGACAGAACGTCCGAGGTACTTCTATTGGCTTAGCCGCTAGCTTCTAAAGTAAGGAGATTAGAGGCTGCGAGATTTACGTTTAAGTTTGTTTACTTCGTTCAACAACTCCTGACGTTCTGCATCACCCAGATTGTCACTGCCATCTAGACGGCGAGCGCCATCAAAACGTTTATCCCAGTAGAGGCTACCAAGATCATCCACACGTACGCTGGTTCCCTTGGATGGGGAATGAATAAATTTGTTGTCGCCTACATAAATGCCGACATGAGAGAAAGTTAAACGCATGGTGTTGAAGAACACTAAATCACCAGGCTGCAATTCTTCGCGAGTAATAGGTTTGCCAACACGACTCATTTGAGTAGATTTACGTGGCAATAAAAAACCTAATTTGTCCTTGAAGACGTAGCCAACAA
>ERZ1034363.1390-NODE-1390-length-13821-cov-3.468277_pt1 | contig 13821 bp, 16 predicted proteins | sample MGYA00520616_ERZ1034363 | MGnify/ENA primary metagenome ERZ1034363 (study PRJEB33736, sample SAMEA104284506) | Azolla filiculoides | biome: Urban; feature: Water surface; material: Ditch water | place: Netherlands | collected 2015-10-28 | depth 0-0.1 m ...
CAAGACCGGTTCTTTGACCGCCCTGCCAGTGATCGAAACCCAAGCTGGCGACGTGTCCGCTTTCGTTCCGACCAACGTGATTTCGATTACCGACGGCCAGATTTTCCTGGAAACCTCGTTGTTCAACGCCGGTGTCCGCCCCGCCATCAACGCCGGTATTTCGGTGTCCCGCGTCGGTGGCGCAGCCCAGACGAAGCTGGTCAAGAATCTGTCCGGTGGTATCCGTACCGACTTGGCCCAGTACCGCGAGTTGGCTGCGTTCGCACAGTTCGCCTCTGATCTGGACGAAGCCACCCGCAAGCAGCTGGACCGTGGTGCCCGCGTGACCGAGTTGCTCAAGCAGGCCCAATACAGCCCGCTGTCCATCTCCTTGATGGGTGCAACGCTGTTTGCCGTGAACAAAGGTTATCTGGACGACATCGACGTCAAGAAGGTGCTGTCGTTTGAGCACGGCCTGCATGGCTACCTCAAGGACAAGCATGCTGCGCTGCTGGCCAAGCTGGAAGCCGCCAAGGCGATGGACAAGGATGCCGAAGCTGAGTTGAACGGTGCCATCGGCGCGTTCAAGAAGAGCTTCGCTTAATCCTCACCAGAACAGATAGGAGCCTATCGTGGCAGCAGGCAAGGAAATACGCGGCAAGATCAAATCGGTGGAAAACACCAAGAAGATCACAAAGGCCATGGAAATGGTGGCCGCCTCCAAGATGCGCAAGGCGCAGGACCGAATGCGTGCCGCGCGCCCCTACAGCGACAAGATCCGCAACATTGCCGCAAACCTCGGCAAGGCGAATCCCGAGTACACGCATGCGTTCATGCAGACGAACGATGCCAAGGTGACGGGATTCATTGTGGTCACGACCGACAAAGGCCTGTGTGGCGGCATGAACACCAATGTGTTGCGTGCGGTCACGACCAAGCTGCGTGAACTGCAGGCTGCTGGACAAACCGCGCAAACGGTGGCCATTGGCAACAAGGGTCTCGGTTTCCTGAACCGCATTGGTGCGCAGGTCGTTTCTCACGTGACGCAACTCGGCGACACGCCGCACCTGGACAAGCTGATTGGCCCGGTCAAGGTGTTGCTCGATGCCTACGCCAAGGGGGAGGTGAATGCGGTGTACCTCAGTTACACGCGTTTCATCAACACCATGAAGCAGGAATCGGTGGTGGAGCGTTTGCTGCCGCTGTCTGCGGACACGCTCAAGGCAGATGAAAGCCAGCACGGCTGGGACTACATCTATGAGCCGGATGCGCAGTCGGTGATTGATGAATTGCTTTTGCGTTACGTCGAGGCACAGGTCTATCAGGCCGTCGCTGAGAACATGGCTTCCGAACAGTCGGCGCGCATGGTGGCCATGAAGGCTGCAACCGACAACGCGGGTAGCGTGATTGGCGAACTCAAGCTGGTTTACAACAAGACGCGACAGGCGGCGATCACGAAAGAACTTTCGGAAATCGTGGCAGGCGCGGCGGCGGTGTAAGCCTCCGGCTTGCGCGGCGGTTTAACAAGATTCAAATTTTTGGAGCGAAATATGGCTCAAGTTCAAGGAAAAATTGTTCAGTGTATTGGCGCCGTGGTGGACGTGGAGTTTCCACGCGACCAGATGCCCAAGATCTATGACGCTCTGAAAATGGACGGTTCGGCTTTGACGCTGGAAGTGCAGCAGCAGCTCGGCGACGGCATCGTGCGCACCATTGCGCTCGGTTCCTCCGACGGTCTGCGTCGCGGCATGATCGTTCAGAACACCGCCAATCCCATCATGGTGCCGGTGGGCAAGGCTACGCTGGGACGCATCATGGACGTGCTCGGCGCGCCCATCGACGAGCGCGGCCCGGTAGCCTCCGAGCTCACGGCTTCGATTCACCGGACGGCCCCGGCCTACGACGAGTTGAGCCCGTCGCAGGAACTGCTGGAAACCGGTATCAAGGTGATTGACTTGGTGTGTCCTTTTGCCAAGGGTGGCAAGGTCGGCCTGTTCGGTGGTGCCGGTGTGGGCAAGACCGTGAACATGATGGAACTCATCAACAACATCGCCAAGGCGCACTCGGGTCTGTCCGTGTTTGCCGGCGTGGGTGAGCGGACCCGTGAAGGCAACGACTTCTACCACGAGATGGCCGATTCCGGTGTGGTGAATCTCGAGAAGCTCGAAGACTCCAAAGTGGCCATGGTGTACGGCCAGATGAACGAGCCCCCAGGCAACCGTCTGCGCGTGGCGCTGACCGGCCTGACCATTGCCGAGTCGTTCCGCGACGAAGGCAAGGACGTGCTGTTCTTCGTGGACAACATCTACCGCTACACCTTGGCCGGTACCGAAGTGTCCGCCTTGCTGGGCCGTATGCCTTCCGCCGTGGGTTACCAGCCGACGCTGGCCGAGGAAATGGGTCGTCTGCAAGAGCGGATCACCTCCACCAAGGTCGGCTCGATCACCTCCATCCAGGCCGTGTACGTGCCTGCCGATGACTTGACCGATCCGTCACCTGCCACCACCTTTGCCCACCTGGACTCCACTGTGGTGCTGAGCCGTGACATTGCTTCGCTGGGTATTTACCCTGCCGTGGACCCGCTGGACTCCACCAGCCGTCAGCTCGATCCGCTGGTGGTGGGGGCTGACCATTACGAGACGGCCCGTGCCGTCCAGGGGACGCTGCAGCGCTACAAGGAACTGCGCGACATCATCGCGATTCTGGGCATGGACGAACTGGCACCCGATGACAAGCTGGCTGTGGCCCGTGCACGGAAGATCCAGCGTTTCCTGAGCCAGCCGTTCCACGTGGCTGAAGTGTTCACCGGCTCGCCCGGCAAGTACGTGCCGCTGTCTGAAACCATCCGTGGTTTCAAGATGATTGTTGCTGGTGAGTGCGATCACCTGCCCGAGCAGGCTTTCTACATGGTTGGCACCATCGACGAAGCGTTCGAAAAAGCGAAAAAAGTCTGATTGGCGGTAACCCATGAACACCATCCACGTTGATGTTGTCAGTGCCGAGGAATCCATTTTCTCGGGTGAAGCCCGGTTCGTGGCCTTGCCTGGTGAATCTGGTGAGCTGGGCATTTACCCGCGCCATACCCCGCTGATCACGCGCATCAGGCCCGGTTCGGTGCGCATCGAGATGGCCGACGGCAGCGAGGAGTTCGTCTTCGTGGCTGGCGGTATTCTGGAAGTGCAGCCCGACTGCGTGACCGTGTTGTCGGATACGGCGATTCGCGGCAAGGATCTTGACGACGAAAAGGCCAATGCCGCCAAGGCTGCCGCCGAGGAAGCGCTCAAGAATGCCAAAAGCGACATCGATCTCGCCAAGGCGCAATCTGAACTGGCCGTGCTGGCTGCCCAGATTGCGGCACTGCGCAAGTTCCGCCAAAAGAGGTAGATCCGCCGTGCGCTGTTTCACAGCGGTCTGAAGAACAAAAGCCCCTGCCGCGTTGCCGGGGCTTTTGTTTTGGCGAGCCTGTTTTCTGCCTGCGCACAGAATCAATGCGTCACGCAGCATCTGCCTTCTGCGCCCAAACATGTGTATCGGCATGATCCGTCCTGCGGGCATCACGGTGCCGTCTGCGGCTATCGCATTCTGGAGGGCAGCTTGATGCTTTCTCCGGCGACCATGAACCGGCCTCGTCCTTGATGATGCAGGGTCCGGGGCTGCTTGCAGGCTGGATCGTGGTGGGCTTTGACTACTTCCAGAACGAAAAAGTTGTAGCGGTTGACCAGTCTTGTGTCGATCACCCGGCATTCCAGGTTGGCATAGCACGCATCGATCAGCGGCGCATCGACCAACGCCGCCGGCATGGGAGTGATGCCGAACTTCTTGAACTTGTCCACGGATTTGCCGGTGGTATTGCCGCATCCGACGACCATCGCCGACTGCTCCACGGTCGGGATGTTGAGCACGCACTGGCGCGTGGCCTTCAAGGCCGCAAAGCTGAAGTCATTGCTGCTGACGACGCAGCCCACCAGTGGCGGCTCGAACTCCATCATGGTGTGCCAAGAGAGCGTCATGACGTTGGATCGGCCTTGATGGCGCGTGGACAGCAGCAACACCGGCCCGGGTTCGAGCAGACCGTACACGCTGGAAAGGGGGAAAGAGCGCTTGGTCATTGGCCGCCCTCACATGGTCTGTGCCGCCATGGTGCCCGTCTCGCGGGAGTGTCCATGGAAGGGGATTTTGTGCCGTATCACGTGCGCAACCTTCTGCGCACTTGCCCGAACACCCCATCGGTGGTTGTGCTTGTACATCAGGAGGGGTCTGCGGCCTCAGCGACTGGCTTACCGGTTGATGAAGCTGCCAGACTTTCCGCCGTGTTTTTCCAGCACGCGCACGCCGGTGATCACCATGCCTCGGTCCGCCGCCTTGCACATGTCATAGATGGTCAGCAGGGCGACCTGCACGGAGGTCAGGGCTTCCATTTCGACGCCGGTAGGACCCACCGTCTCCACCGTCCCGGTACAGATCACGGCAGGGGCAGACGAGGGCCCGCCGGATTCCACCTCAAAGTCAATCGCCACGCGGGTCAGCGCCAGGGGATGGCACAGCGGGATCAAGTCGCTCGTCTTCTTGGCGGCCATGATGCCGGCAATACGGGCGATACCGAGGACATCGCCCTTCTTCGCATTGCCGGACTGGATCAGCGCCAGGGTGGTGCGTTGCATTTCAATCCGGCCGCTGGCGATTGCAATGCGGTGGCTGGCGGCCTTGGCGGCTACATCCACCATGTGGGCCTGCCCCTGCGCGTCAAAATGGGTGAGGGGGCTGGAGGAAGCTGTGCTCATGGGGGTCAAGCCGGTCTATTCAGGTTTACAGAACGTTCATCTTTTTCGCGCATCATACGACCATGTCTCAGTGGAAAAACCGAACCAGGGTCGCCGCCGTGCATCTGGGGATCAGCCTTGCCATCGCGTGCTGCGCGGCGTTGCTGGTGTTGGGTGTCTGGTATCCCTATCCCTACCGTGAAATCTCTGGCGGCCGGGAATTGTTCCTGCTGGTCGTCGGTGTCGATGTGGTGCTGGGGCCCTTGTGCACCTTCATCGTCTTTGATCGCACGAAGCCGCGGGCGGAGCTGTTTCGCGATCTGGCGCTGGTCGGTGTGATCCAGCTGGCCGGCTTGGGCTACGGCATATGGTCGGTGCATGTCGCGCGCCCGGTGCATCTGGTGTTTGAGATCGACCGTTTTCGTGTCGTGCATGCCGTCGAGGTGCCGGATGCCTTGCTGTCAAAGACGCCAGAGGGGGTGACCGCCTTGCCGCTGGGCGGCCCGACCTTGCTGGCCGTGCGTCCGTTTGTCAGTGCGCAGGAGCGCATGGATGCGACGCTGGCAGCCGTGCAGGGCGTCGCGCTGGGTTCGCGTCCGGATTTATGGCAGCCCTATGCACAGGCGCTTCCCCGCATCCTGGCCGCAGCCCGGCCGGTGCGCCAACTCCGGGAACGGTTTCCGGCGCAGGCTGCCGCACTGGACCAGGCCATTGCGGCGACCGGGCAGTCCGAACAGGCGCTGGTGTATCTGCCCCTGGTGGGCCGCAAGTCGTTCTGGACCGTGCTGCTCGACGCCCGCACCGCGCAGGTTGTGGGCTATGTCCCGCTGGATGCATTTTGATGTTGTCTTAAGGATCAAATATGCCTGAAGTCAGCGTATTTCGGTCATTGTTTGCTATATGTTTTGCTTTTTTTCTGGCGCTGTCATGGCGTGATTCAAGGGCGCAGCTCCCGGCCATGGGCGACGGCGCGGAAATGACCGCAGGGGCCGAGCGCCAGTTGGGTGAGCGCATCGTTCGGGAACTCTACCGCGACCCGGACTACATCGACGATGCGGTCCTTGCGGAGTATGTGCAGGGCACATGGCAGCCGCTCTTGGCGGCCGCGCGGGTGCGTGGGGAGCTCCCCCCGGAACTCGACGATCGTTTTGCCTGGGAAATCCTGCTGGGGCGTGACCGCACCGTGAACGCCTTCGCGCTGCCGGGGGGCTACCTGGGCCTGCATTTGGGGCTGATTGGTACGGTGACGAGCCGCGACGAACTGGCGTCGGTGCTGGCGCACGAGTTGAGTCACGTCACGCAGCGCCACATCCCGCGCCTGATGGCGAAGCAAAGCCGGCAGGCCCCCTGGATGCTGGGGGCCATGGTGCTGGGCGCGCTGGCGGCCAGCAAGAATCCTGAACTGGCCAATGCGGTCATGGTCGGTGGGCAGGCCGTCGCCGCCCAGAATCAGTTGAATTTCTCACGCGATATGGAGCGGGAGGCGGACCGCATTGGCTACGGCCTGATGACCCAGGCAGGCTTCGCGCCGCGTGGCTTCGTCAGCATGTTCGAAAAACTCCAGCAGGCTTCGCGTCTGAACGACAACGGTTCTTTTCCTTACCTGCGCAGCCATCCGCTGACGACCGAACGCATTGCCGACATGCAGGCGCGCCAGCCCCTCGGGGCCCCTCACGCCGCGCTGGCGGCGCCCGTCATGGAACACAGCATGATCGCCGCGCGTGCGCGCGTGCTGTCCAATCCCGGCGTTGATTTGCTGCGTTCCTGGGTGGCGGAGCCCGAGACCACCGGTTTCGCCACATTCAGTGCTGCGCGCCGCGCGGGCGTGCTGTACGCGGCCGCACTGGCCAGCGAGCGGCTGCGTGAGCCTGCACGGGCTGAAGCCTTGGTGCGGCAGTTACTCCTCCTGACGGCGGGCGACGCGGCCAGCGCCCGCCAGGCGCGTCTGCTGGCGGCTGAAATCGCCCTGGCTGCCGGGGATGTCCCGCAGGCGGGCCGCACGCTGGGGCCTGATCCTGGCAACACGCCGGCGGCACGTCCTGAAGTGCTCCTGCGGGCCCAGATCCATCTACGCACGGGGCAACCCGCGCGTGCGGTGGACTTGCTGCGGACCTGGGTGGCCGGGCACCCGCGCGATGCCTCGGCCTGGCAGGCGCTGGCGGCCGCCTACGGGGCGCAGGACGCGCCCTTGCAGGCGATCCGTGCCGCAGGCGAGGTCCAGATGGCCCGCCTCGACTACGCCGGGGCCGTGGACCGTTTCAAGGCGGCGCGTGATTTTCAGGGGAAAAGCGGCCCGATGCCGGCCGACCATATCGAGGCTTCGATCATCGATACACGGCTGCGGCTGGCGGAGTCACTTCTTCGAGAGCAGCTCCTGGAGCGCTGAGTCGATCACCACGCCGAGCAGCGAGTAGATCAGCGAGCCGATCAGTGCTGCACCAAAGCCGCTGACATGAAAGCCCGCCAGCATGCTCCCGGCGGCCCAGAACATCAGGGCGTTGATCACAAACAGGAACAGTCCGACAGTCACGACCGTGACCGGCAGGGTCAGCAGCACCAGAACGGGCCGCACGAAGGTATTGAGCAGCCCGATGACAAACGCGGCCACCAGGGCCGCGCTGAAATTGTCCACCTGCACGCCAGGGTAGAGATGTGCCACCAGCAACAGTGCCGCTGCGCTGAGCAGCCATTTGAAAATGAGCTTCATGGCCGCGAAGCATACACCGCTGGTGGCAGCGGTGTCCCTTGCCAGGCGGCCGGCGGCGGTGTTGCCCCGCCGGCCTTGATGCCGTTACTCCGACGCGAGAATCAGCACCGCGCCCAGTGTGGCCACGCTGCCAGGCAAGGTCCAGCGGCTGTCATTGGAGGTCGGCTGGTCGGCTGTGACTGGCGCCATATCCTGGCCAAATTTGGGACGGCGCGCATCCAGTACCCGTGCCGGGCCCTGCTGCCTGATCAGTTTGTCGGTCAACTGGGGCAGCGGCTCCATGGCCACCTGCGTCACGACCTCATCTCCGCGCAGGCGCAAGGCAGGAAGAAGTTGTGCAAACAGCTTTTCCGCCCATTTCTGGCGCCAGTTTTCCCGTGCCGTGTTGTTGATCCACTTGCTGACGTGGCGGGTCATGCGCGGCGGACAGGCGACCACCAGCCAGCTGGTTCGCCCGCCGCCCACCAGCATGGGGGTCAGCTGTTGCAGCGCGTGCTCTGCGTCGTCCACGTACACAATGATCTTGTCCATGATGGGTTCCTTTCGGGGGTGGATGGAGGACAGGGAAAGTGAATCAGGCGGTCTGGCCGTTGTCGCGGGTGGTTTCGCTTTGCGCGCTGCGGCGTGTCGACCACCAGCCTGCGCCCAGTACGCCGGTTACGGCCACTGCGTAGGTGGCCCAGCGGGCTGCGGTGTGAATGAATTCCTGCGGGTCGAACACAGCGTCCAGCAATGGCTCGCCGATGATCATCTTGGCGGCCGTGAAGGCCAGCACCGCCGCACCGAGGTGGATGATGATCGGGAAGCGCTCCACCAGCTTGAGCACCACCGAGCTGCCAAAGACCACGATCGGCACGCTGATGAGCAGGCCGATGATCACCAGATCGAACGCACCATGGGCGGCACCTGCCACACCCAGCACGTTGTCAATGCCCATCAGGGCGTCGGCGACCACAATGGTTTTCATTGCCCCCCAGAAGGTGTTGACCACCGGCCCGGAGTGTTCATCCTCCCCGGTGTCGGCGAGCAGCTTGTAGGCGATCCAGAGCAAGCCCAGTCCGCCGACCAGCATCAGACCCGGGATCTTGAGCAGCCAGACCACGCCCACGGTCATGACAGAGCGCACCACGATGGCGCCGACCGTCCCCCAGAGGATGGCCTTTTTCTGCAGGTTTTTGGGCAGGCTGCGCGCCGCCAGCGCAATCACGATCGCGTTGTCGCCCGCAAGGACGAGGTCGATCAGGATGATGGCCAGCAGGGCTGACCACCAGGGGGTTGAAAACATTTCCATGACATATCTCCGCGTTGTACCGATCAACAACCGGCAGCGGGGATCTCTGAGGAAACAAAAGGGGTTGCCGGAAAAACCGGCCTGACCGCCAGGCGTGCTTCGACCCAACCCGCTACAGGTTACAAGTCGAAGGTCTTGCTCGGCATGAAATCATGCGAAATGTGCCCGACAGACCGGAAGTTGTGCTTCGTAATGACGGCCTGCCGATATTTGCCGTGACGGCGCTTTGCGCACCTCCCTGTGTCTCGGCAAAAGGGAGCTACTCCCCTTCGTGGCCGAATTACAGCAGAACGGCTAAAACCCACGCAAGGCACAAGGATTTTGTGCGGGGCTGCCGTGAACGCGCCACAGGGCTATCATCCGCTCCCCCCATCAAAATCGACCCATGCCCGGCATCCATATCACCGACATTGAAGCCGCGATCAATTACTGGCGGGAACGCATGCCCTGCGCCGATGGCGTGTCGCTGGCGCCAGCGGTGCAGGCGCTGGCCGGGGTCTACGCGCGCATGGTGTTCCGTGGCGAACACGAGGCGGCCGCGCTGGACTTCCCGCCCGAGGCCTGGGCGGCCTGGATGACCTGGTACGACACCACGCCGGACACGCCCTGCATCGCCATCTGCTCCACCAGCCAGGGCGATGCCACCTGCAAAGGCTGCGGACGCAGCTTTGACGAAGTGCAGCGCTGGCTCGAAATGGACCCGGTACAAAAGCGTCAGACCTGGCGCCGCATCACGGCCGAAGGCAGCGCCTGGCGCTTCAATCGCTACGCGGAGCGGGCAGCCGAGCGCAAACCGGCGCGCTGATGCTATCTATAACAATAGCGAACTACGACCGTTTGACGATGGGTTTTGGCTGAAAAGAAGGGAAAATTGGACGGAGGCCTATTTCCAGCGCACGCACTCGATGTCGATGTGCGTCTGCTGGTCTGACAGGCTCAGGTTGCCCTCCTGCACCGTCGCCTGCAGTTGCATGTTGCGCTGTGCCAGCTTGGCGAGCGCCTGCGCGGCCTCGGTCGGCACGCGCCAGACCTGGAGCTTGTCCAGGCGGGTGAGCTTGTTCTCAATCCCGCGCCACCAGACCTCGGCGGCATGGTTGAAGGCATACAGGATGACCTGATCGGCCTTCTGGCAGGCCTTGGCGATCGGCTTTTCTTCTGGCTGACCTACCTCCACCCACAGCCGCGTCTGGCCCGTGAAATCCTTGAGCGACAGGTCGGGGTCGTTGGGGTCGGACAGGCCGGCGCCAAAGGCCAGGATGCCGTCGCCCTTGCAGACGGATTGCAACTGGTACGCATTGAGCGCCAGCGCCACCAGCCTGACCATCATGCGTTCATCGGTCTCGCTCGGGTGACGCGCCAGCGTCAGGGCGTGGTCGGCGTAGTAGCTGTGGTCAATGTCGGCAACCGACAGGCTGGCCTTGTAAATGGTGGATTTGAGGGCCATGCGGTTTCGGGGAGTCCTGATTGAATAGCATTCCAAGACCATTCCACGCTGGGAATGGTCTATTTTGATGCGGAAAGTGGTGGTTCAGACGCGGCGTGCCAGCTCGGCGGCCTTGCCCACGTAGGTGGCGGGCGTCAGTGCCAGCAGCCGGTCTTTTTCAGCCTGCGGAATCTCCAGCGAGCGGATCAGGCCGTGCAGCGCCTCGGCTGTCACCGTCTGGCCGCGCGTGACTTCCTTGAGCTTTTCGTAGGCGCCAGACACGCCAAACCGGCGCATCACCGTCTGGATGGGCTCGGCCAGCACTTCCCAGGCTGCGTCCAGGTCGGCGGCCAGTGCTTTCTCGTTGATTTCGAGCTTGTTCAGCCCGGTCAGCAGGGAGTTGTAGGCCAGCGCGGCATAGCCCAGCGCCACGCCCATGTTGCGCAGCACGGTGGAGTCGGTCAGGTCGCGCTGCCAGCGGCTGATCGGCAGCTTTTCGGCCATGTGCTTGAGCAGCGCATTGGCCAAGCCCAGATTGCCTTCGGCGTTCTCGAAGTCGATCGGGTTGACCTTGTGCGGCATGGTGGACGAGCCGATTTCCCCGGCCTTCAGCCGCTGCTTGAAATAGCCCAAGCTGACGTAGCCCCAGATGTCGCGCGAGAGGTCGATCAGGATGGTGTCGGCGCGCGCCACGGCGTCGAACAGCTCGGCCATGTAGTCGTGCGGCTCGATCTGGATGCTGTAGGGCTGGAAGGTCAGGCCCAGGCCCAGCGGCTCGGGCGTCTCGACGACCTTGCGCGCGAAGGCTTCCCAGTCAAAGTCGGGCCAGGCCGACAGGTGGGCGTTGTAGTTACCCACCGCGCCGTTCATTTTGCCCATGATCTTGACCGCGGCAATGCGGTCGCAGGCGGCTTGCAGGCGCACCACGACGTTGGCGATCTCCTTGCCCACCGTGGTGGGGCTGGCGGTCTGGCCGTGGGTGCGGCTGAGCATCGGGACGTCGGCAAAGTTGTGCGCCATCTCGCGCAGCTTCAGCAGGATGCGGTCCAGGCCCGGCAGCACCACCAGGTCGCGCCCGGCGCGCAGCTGCAAGGCGTGGCTGGTGTTGTTGATGTCTTCGCTGGTGCAGGCAAAGTGCACGAACTCGCTGGCGTGCTCCAGTTCGGGGCGGGCTTCGAATTTCGACTTGATCCAGTACTCGACGGCTTTCACGTCGTGGTTGGTGGTCTTTTCGATCTCCTTGATGGCCACGGCATCACCTTCGGAGAAGTTTTTCACCAGCCCGAGCAGGTAGGTGCGTGCGCCGGGCGACAGCGGCTTGAATTCGGCAAAGCCGGCGTCGGACAGGGCGATCAGCCAGGCCACTTCGACCTGCACGCGGCGGTGCATGTAGCCTTGCTCACTCATCAGTGGGCGCAGGGGGGCAAGTTTGGCGGCGTAACGGCCGTCCAGCGGCGAAAGGGCGGAGGTAGGGGTGAGGCTCATCCTCGAATTGTAGGCATCTGGGGCTGGACATGGGCTGCGCTGTCAGCCTGCTGCGGCTTCCCTCGTTAGAATGGGTTCACACCAAGAGAAGCCAAAGATAACAGCCATGAAATTACTCGGAGCCATCACCAGCCCCTACGTGCGCAAAGTGCGCGTTGTCATGGCCGAAAAGAAACTCGACTACCAGTTCGTCCCCGAAGACGTGTGGTCGGCCAGTACCCAGATCGCCGAATCGAACCCGCTGGGCAAAGTGCCCTGTCTGGTCATGGAGGGCGGCGAGGCTGTCTTTGATTCGCGCGTGATCGTCGAATACCTTGACACGCTGTCGCCTGTGGGCAAGCTGATTCCACAGTCGGGCCGGGAGCGCGCCGAGGTCAAGACCTGGGAGGCGCTGGCCGATGGTCTGCTGGACGCCGCCCTGCTGGCGCGCCTGGAGGCCACCTGGGCCGGCCGCGCCGACAGCGAGCGCAGCCAGGCCTGGATTGACCGTCAGATGGGCAAGATCCACAACAGCCTGAAGGCCATGAGCCAGGGCCTGGGCGAGAAGCCGTTTTGCAGCGGCATTCACCTGAGCCTGTCTGACATCGCCGTGGGGTGTGCGTTGGGGTATCTGGACTTCCGGTTCCCGCAGGTGGCGTGGCGCGGCGATTACCACAACCTGCACAAGCTGTACGACAAGCTGGCGCTGCGCCAGAGTTTCATCGACACGCGGCCAACCTGAACTTTTCAAGCGCCCCGCCAGCCGGGCGGGCGCCTGGTGCGTTAGGCGCGCGCAGCAAGTCGCGCACCGGCATGGCGCCCGGCCGCTTCCCTTAGCTGTTGGCGCGTTTTTTCAGCCAGCGCATCACGCCGCCCATGAGCGGCAACTTTTCATACAGTTCTTCTGCCGCGTCCCAATAGTCGCGGTGTGTCTGGATGCGGCCATCCCCCGCCAGCAGCAGGTGCGAGCCACCGCGCACGGTCTGCAGCGTGGCGGTGTCAAAACGCTTGAAGCGGAACCGGAACTCCCAGGTCAGAAAGCACTGCGCGCCGTCCACCATGCGGCCTGTGACGACGAAGTGCGGTTGCGCCAGTGCGTCGTACATGTGGCTGAAAATCTGCTGGATGGCGGCGACGCCGTGCACGTCGTTGAACGGGTCCTTGAAGCTGGCGTCGGCGGTGTAGTAATTGCCCAGACCGGCCACGCTGTGGGGTGTCAGGGTCTCGAAGAAGACCGCGATGCGGTCCACAGCGTCTCGGGCGGCCTGGGGCGTCATGGGGTCAGAGTCCGGTAAAGCGGCGCACGGCCGCGAAGTACAGCCGGTAGGGTAGCAGGCGCAGCAGTTTCAGCCAGCGCGTGAAACGCTTCGGAAAGTGGATATCAAAAGTGCCGCTGGCCCACCCCCGCAGGATTTCTTCGGCCGCCTGCGCCGGCGTGATGAGCGCCGGCATCGTGAACGGGTTCTGCGCCGTGAGCGGCGTCTCGACAAAGCCGGGGTTGATGAGGCTCACGCCGATGCCTTGCGGCTGCAAGTCGATGTACAGCGTCTCGGCCAGGTTGATCAGGGCCGCCTTGGTGGGGCCGTAGGCCAGGCCCTGCGGCAGGCCTCGGAATCCCGCCACGCTGCTGACCAGGCTGATGTGGCCGGCACCCCGCTGCAGCAGGTGTGGCAGCACGGCGTCCAGCACGCGCAGCGCGCCGGTGTAGTTGACCTGCTCATGGCGCAGCATGTCCGCAAGGTCGAAGGCGGTGGCGCGTTGCGCGCGGTAATGGCCGGCGCAGTACACCACCAGATCAATGGGGCCGCCCGCCAGCACCGTGCGTGCGGCGGTGGTCACACTGGCGGCGTCCGTGACGTCCACCGGTACGGCCTCGGCCCGCGCGGGCTGTCCGGGCGGGCTGGTGGCGGCCTGCGCGGCGACGAATTCCCGCAAGGCGGATTCCGAGCGGGCCGACACCACCACGCGGGCACCACGCGCCAGCAGCGCGCGGGCCGTGGCCAGGCCGATGCCGCTGGACGCGCCCACCAGCCACACGCGCTGCCCGCGCCAGTCGGTGATCGGCGCGTTGAGCGGCGCATACCATTTGCGGGCCGGTACCGTGACGGCAGGGCGGGCCGCTGGTGGCGAGGGGCTGAAGGCGACTTTCATGGGCGCTTCACGAAGGACAGCGTGACTTCGCCCAGGCGCACGCCCC
>ERZ1034363.1391-NODE-1391-length-13820-cov-6.200684_pt1 | contig 13820 bp, 13 predicted proteins | sample MGYA00520616_ERZ1034363 | MGnify/ENA primary metagenome ERZ1034363 (study PRJEB33736, sample SAMEA104284506) | Azolla filiculoides | biome: Urban; feature: Water surface; material: Ditch water | place: Netherlands | collected 2015-10-28 | depth 0-0.1 m ...
CCATGATGCCTTTTTTAAAAACGATGTACGGGAATCCTTCTAGCGTACATCGTCTTGGGCGTATTGCTAAAAGTGCCGTTGAAACGGCTCGTGAGCAGGTGGCGGCATTAGTTGATGCGCCGCCTGCACAGATTATTTTTACTAGCGGTGGCACAGAGGCCAATAATCTGGCGTTAAATAGTGCCTTGGTGATGAAAAAAATAGCGATAGGCGCAACGGAGCACCCTTGCGTGTTTGAAGCGGCTAAACGGTGGCAAAAGCAAGGCAAAACGCTTGATATTATTTCGGTTAATTCAGTGGGCATTATTGAAGAAGGCACGCTTGATCAGTTAATTCATTCGCGTCCTGATATAGCGTCAATCATGCTTGCTAATAACGAAACAGGAACCATACAAGCAATTCAAGGCATTGCTGCAAAATTAACACCGCATGGCATTCGTGTGCATTGTGATGCGGTGCAAGCGTTGGGAAAAATTCCAGTTTCGTTTAGGCAGCTTGGTGTGCACTTATTATCCATTTCAAGTCATAAAATTTATGGACCGAAAGGGTGCGGTGCATTGATTTTTGATAAATCAACCCCACCTCATGCGTTAATCGTTGGCGGCGGACAAGAGCAAGATTTACGTTCTGGCACTGAAAGTGTTGCGGCTATTGTAGGCTTTGGTAAGGCGGCTGAACTCGCTAAGCGTGAACTGAATGAAAGACACGACAAAGTGTTGGCTTTACGGTCACTTTTAGAACGAGAGCTGGGCAAGAATTCCCGTGTGACACTGTTTTCAATTCATACAGAGCGACTGCCAAATACAGTTTTATTTGGACTTGATAGTGTCGATGGCGAGTGGGTACTTCTTAAGTTAGATCAACTTGGTATTGCAGTTTCAAGTGGTAGTGCATGTGCCAGTGAGGCGACAGAGCCGAGTCCTGTTTTACTTGCGATGGGAGTTGCTCCCGAAAAAGCTCAAACTGCGCTTCGTGTGAGTTTGAGTCACCTTAATACAGCGGACGAAATTTTAAAATTTGTTGAAATTATTCATTCTTTAGGGAAGTAAACCATGTCTATTTTATTGACACAAAGTGCAGCGCAACAAATTACTCAGCAATTAGAAAAACGAGGTAGAGGCTTAGGCCTTAGACTTGGCGTGAAAAAATCGGGATGTTCTGGTTTTGCTTACGTTTTAGATTATGTAGATACGCTTGAGGAAGTGGATCAAATCTTTGAGCCATTAGGCACTAAAATTGTGGTGAGTGAAAACGATTTACCGTTTTTAAATGGCATTGAAATCGATTATCGCAAAGACGGTTTAAATGCCGCTTTTAAATTTAACAATCCCAACGTTAAAGCCATGTGCGGTTGTGGCGAAAGTTTTGCAGTTTAAATACAAACATGATTTTTATGCGTAATATACGCGAGTTGTCGCATTGTTATTGAGGCAAAATTAGGTTTTTTATTCTTTTAACTTGCTTACTGTGCGCTATTCTGCTAAAAATGCGCGGTTTTAAATCTGTCTTTAGGAGTCATGAATGACCAATAGTGTGAAAGCGCACGCATCCCCGTTTAGTTTTGTGCCGTACGAAGAAAAAGACGGCGAAGAATATATGAATGACACTCAATTGAAACATTTTGAGGTGATTTTAAAAAATTGGAAAAGCGAGTTGATGCAAGAAGTGGATCGTACTGTGATGCACATGCAGGACGAGGCGTCTAATTTTCCAGATCCAAATGATCGTGCTACGCAAGAATCTGAATTTAGTTTAGAGCTTCGCACACGTGATCGTGAACGTCGTTTAATCAAAAAAATCGAAGATGCGCTAAGTGATATCGAGTCAGGCGATTATGGTTTTTGTGAAACTTGTGGCGTGGAAATTGGTATTCGTCGCTTAGAAGCGCGTCCAACAGCAACACAGTGTATTGATTGTAAAACATTAGATGAAATTCGTGAAAGACAAATGGGGTAATTAAACCTCTCTTGACACCAAGCTATATCGGTCGGTTTGCACCGTCACCGACCGGTCAGCTTCATTTAGGCTCTGTGTACACGGCTCTCGCTAGTTTTTTAGAGGCACGCTCTTGCGGTGGTTTATGGAAACTGCGCTTTGATGATTTAGATACACCACGAAATGTAAAAGGTGCTGATAGTGCTATTTTACACACACTTGACGCCTTAGGATTACATTGGGATGGGCAAGTTGACTACCAAGGTTTACATCTCAATGAATATGAAGCTGTTCTTGCTGATTTAATCACGCAAAATAAAGTGTATCGCTGTGCGTGTTCTCGTAAAGATCTTTCACATGTGTATGCGCAAACCTGCCGCAATACATATATTCCACCTGAAATGCCCCATTCCCTTCGTTTACTTGTTGACGATCAGGATATCTGTTTTCATGATAAACTTCAAGGTCACGTAATCCAACATATTGCCACGCACTATGGTGATTTTATTCTAAAACGCAAAGATTCTATTATTGCTTACCAATTTGCCGTTGTGCTTGATGATGCACGACAGCAGGTTACCGATGTAGTACGCGGACTGGATTTACTTGATGAAACGCCAAAACAACGCTATTTACAGCATTGCCTTCATCTTCCTACACTCAATTATTGTCACGTTCCCATCCTTGTTGATAAAAGCGGCAAAAAACTCAGTAAAACGACATTGGCAAGTGCTGTTGATATCTCTTCACCAAGTCATATCTTGTTTCAACTCCTTATGTGGCTTCATCAAAATCCTCCACTTGAACTAGAGTATGCACCAGTTGACGACCTGTTAGCATGGGCAATTGCTTGTTGGGATAATAAACAACTCATAGGAATTTCCGCTATTTCAATATAGCTATATGCTTTTTTTAGATGATAGTATCGAAAAAAAGCATTTTCTTTATTGCGATTATTTATCTACTATTTAGCTAATTTTGAGATTTTAAAATAATAGCTAGTTGGACAAATAGTATGGATTTAAGCAACATCATTTCAAACGCGTTAATCACGCCTATTACGTTAGTCTTTACATTGAATTTAGGGTATGTAATTTCGGGGTTATTCGTTGGTATACTAGTAGGACTCACCGGAGTTGGCGGTGGTTCATTGATGACACCACTTTTAGTGTTCCTTTTTGGTTTTAAACCCGCAACAGCTGTCGGAACGGATTTACTTTTCGCGGCGTTAACGAAAACTACAGGCGTTTGGGTACATCACACAAAACACAGTTCGGTAGATTGGCGGATTGTTAGGTGGCTATCTGTTGGAAGTTTACCCTTTGCTGTTGGAACGCTCTACGTTTTGCAGCATTTAGCGAGTATCGGCAAAGAAACCACGGGCATGATTACGATGACCCTTGGCGTTGCTTTATTGTTAACGGCACTTTCCATTTTAGTGCGCAGCATTTTAATTCGCCGAAGTGAAAAAAATAACGTCACTATCGTGCTTGAAGTGGACGATGAAACTGAAATGGCGTTAGCGAAAGAAGAGAAAATCGATGAAATTCAACGTGGACGCTTTGATCGTTGGCAAATTCCTGCAACGATTTTAACAGGTGCTGTGCTTGGCGTTCTTGTTACGTTAACGTCTGTTGGTGCGGGCGCATTGGGGACGGTAGCTTTATTATTTTTGTACCCTAGAATGTTGACCGTTAAAGTCGTCGGCACAGATTTAGCGCATGCTATTCCGCTGACGGCTATTGCGGGTTTTGGGCATTGGATGCTTGGAAATGTGGATTTTGTGTTATTGAGTAGTTTGCTTGTAGGGTCTGTTCCTGGTATTTGGATGGGGAGTCATTTGAGTGCAAAATTACCTGAAAAATTCTTACGCCCTATTTTGGCATTGTTATTACTGATTATTGGGTTAAAATTTGTGACTGCTTGATTTTAAATTTTAAGGAACTTGTTATATATGGCAATCATTACATTTCAAAACCATCCCGTGTCAACGTGTGGTGAACTCCCCGCAGTGGGCAGTCTAGCTCCCGCATTTTCGCTAGCAAATAACGAACTAGAAAATGTGACACTGCAAACGTATACAGGAAAGCGGAAGATTTTATCCATTGTTCCTAGCTTAGATACACCAACATGCGCCGCCTCAGCGCGTAAGTTTAATCAAAAAGCAGCCAGTTTTGATAATACGGTTATTTTGGTAGTATCAGCTGATTTACCGTTTGCACAATGCCGATTTTGCGATATCGAAGGCCTTGATAGTGTTCAAGCATTATCGTCTTTTAGAAGTTCTTTTGGGCGTGATTATGGTGTTCAAATTGTTGATGGTGCTTTGTCGGGTTTAACTGCACGCGCTGTGGTTGTTATTGATGAACACGATAAAGTCGTCTACACTCAACTCGCACCTGAATTAGCGCACGAGTTAGATTATGAAGACATTATTACCGCGTTAAAAAGCCATTAATTTAACAGCTTTCTTCAAATAACACCGCTTGGTTGCGTCCTCGCTCCTTAGCGGTGTACAGTGCCTTATCTGCATTTAGCAATAAATTATCTGGTGTACTGTTTTGTTTTGGGCAACCTACCGCAACGCCCACGCTAAGTGTGACACGTCCAAAATCAGATAGTGCATGTGGTAGCGCTAAATCACTCAATGCGATGCAAATATTTTTAGACAGCGAGAGTGCATTTTCGGCCTGTGTCATAGGTAAAATAACAGCAAACTCCTCACCACCATAACGAGCGACAAAATCGCTGTCGCGCTTGGCGACATTGGATAGCACACTTGCCACTTGACGCAAGCAATCATCCCCACCTTGGTGTCCATAATGATCGTTGTATTTTTTAAACCAATCCACATCAATCATGGCGATAGCAAGCGGTTGATTTAGGCGTCGTGCACGAGACCATTCATGAGCAAGCTGATCATCAAAATACCGACGATTTGCAATCCCCGTTAATCCATCGGTGATAGCGAGTTTAGTGAGTTTTTCACGCGCGTATTTGAGTTCAATTTGATTACTTACGCGAATTTTCACAATTTTGGGGTAGAACGGTTTGCTAATATAATCCGCTGCCCCCATTTCTAAGCCTCGAATTTCCTCCTCAGCGTCGCAGTGAGCGGTGAGAAAGACAATGGGTATATCCTTGGTGAGTGAATTATTTTTAATCGCTTTGCAAACGGCATAGCCGTCTAAATCCGGCATCATCACATCAAGTATGATTAAATCCGGGCGCTCTCGCAAACTAATCGCAATGGCTTCTTGTCCGCTCAGTGCAAACAAGATATCGTACTCTTGGTCAAAAATACTGGCGAGTAAGCGAATATTATTAGGGTCATCATCGACAATCAGTAAACGGGGAATGGGAAGTGGACTCATTTATTTCTCCTTTAATGAAGGCAAGCAACGATCCAAAATAGGTAGTGCATGTTGAAAATCTAACTTGTCTAAAAAGTGGTTTAATTCTTGAACTTCTTGACGTAGTCCTTGTTTTAAAAAGTAAGGCTTGAGATTAGAAAAGATTTCAAGGGCTTTTAATTGCTTGCTCTCCAATGCCACTTGAAATTCAGTAAGCAACGCATTGAGTTCATTTGCCGACAAATTCCTATCCATTTCTTGCACAACGTCTGGCAGTGCGGGAAGGCTTTTTGTTGCCTCAATAGCAGGATTTAATTCAATGACTAATTGATTCAATAAATTTTCTATTTCGTCGTAGCGACGATTGCGAACGGCATTTTCAAGCGCAGCAGCAGCCTCTTTTAAGTCTTGCGCAGCTAGCGTGCCTGCAACACCTTTGAGTGAATGTGCTAAATGTTCAATTTCTGTAAAATTTTTCGTATCAATGAATTCACGCAATTTTTTAGGCGCATCTTGATAACGTTTAGCAAAACTTAGGAGTAAGTGATGCAGTAACTCTGTGTTGTCATTGGTTAATTTAGCCGCTTTCTCCAGATTAAAGGGCTCTAATGTATCAGGAAAAGATGTCTGATTTGATTTTTGTGCATTTTTTGCGCTGATATCAATGCGTAGCCAACGATTGAGCGTCGTAATCAACTTATCCATTTCAATAGGTTTGCTTAAATGATCATTCATACCTGCGGCAATACTTTTTTCATAATCGCTAGTCATTGCGTTCGCTGTCATGGCAATAATGGGAATGGATTGCAATGATTTTTCAGCACGAATGAGCTGCGTTGCTGTTAGACCGTCCATCACAGGCATTTGTATATCCATTAAAATTAAATCAAAAGGCTCGCTTATTGCTAATTTTAAGCCTTCTTGGCCGTTGCTAGCAATTTTTACTTCTAAATCCATGGAGGTTAATAGTTCAATAGCGACTTCGCGGTTAATTTCATTATCTTCGACTAATAAAACTCGCTGATGTTTATAATGCGGACTCATTGTGCCGGTACTTTTTATTATCATGGAACTTGTATCCGTCAATTCTTCAGGTGCAGCCAATAAAATCACGTCAAAACTAAATACACTACCTTGTCCTTCAGTGCTACAGACTCGTATAGATGTATTCATCAGTTCAGCGAGTTGTTTACAAATACTTAATCCAAGTCCCGTGCCGCCATATTTTCGTGTAATGGAGCTATCGGCTTGTGAGAATGGTTGAAATAGAAGATCAATTTGCTGAGAACTTAAACCAATACCTGTATCACACACGGAAAAATGCAACTCAACACGGTTTTCAATATGATGTCCCAATTCAACATTCACGAGTACATTGCCAATTTCGGTGAATTTGACGGCGTTACTAACTAAATTGAGGAGAATCTGCCCTAAACGTAGTGAATCACCAACTAAGCGACGAGGAACATCGTTACCAATGAAAAATGATAAACCAATATTTTTCTGGTGTGCTTTGATTGAAACAGAATCGATTACATATACCATTAAATCATCTAATAAAAAAGAGGTATTGTCCAGCAGCATTTTCCCCGATTCAATTTTAGAATAATCTAAAATGTCGTTGATAATTGACATGAGAATTTGTGTGGAAACATCGATTTTATTGATGTAGTAAAGTTGTTTTTCACTTAATGGTGTAGATTTTACTAAATGCGTCATCCCAATAATAGCATTCATCGGTGTTCGAATTTCATGACTCATATTGGCTAAAAATTCGGATTTAGAGTGATTAGCGCTATCGGCAATTTCTAATGATTTTTGTAAATCGAGAGTTTGCTCATGAATAATTTCTTGAAGATGGCTTAAATGATGGGAGAGGGAACGCTCTGCTTCATCACGTTTTTTGAAGCTGAGTGTGAGTTGTTCAAGCATAATATTGAACGCATCAATTAAATAGCCTAATTCATCGTTAGATTCTTTGACTGCTTTAGCGTTATGAATTTTCGATTCGGATACATCATGAATAAAATTTGCAAAATACAGAATAGGACGTGTTACCACGCGTTGTAATTGCGATGACAGGTACAATGCAATAAGAAAAGCTAATCCGAATAGACCAAAAATAATGATGATGTAATTACGAAGTTTTTTATGTAAAGAATCAAAATTTGAGCGCAAAACGACGTGACCTAGCAATTCACCATTGAGTTGAATTGGGTGAATGACTTGCGTATATTTTTTTGTGCTGATGAATGCAGGCGCTGAAACTAATTCATCTTTGTCGATAATGACACTATCTTGCTGTTGTGCATTTTTGTATTCCGCTAGACGTTGCTGCTGATTATTGTAGAGTCCTGCATACATAATATCAGGGTTGTACTTTAGGGCGCTTAATGTTCGCTCAGCACTTGAATTATCCATAAAAGCGAGTGAGGCTAAACTGTTCTCGCTGATAATATCACTTTGAATTTGAAGGTTCTCAATCAAATCATGTTTCACAAACGTAATTTCATACGCAAATAAAATAATACTAAAGACGAGCAACGCAATGCCACTACTCAACGCCGTAATGAAGATGAGCTTAAATTTAATCGATTTATTTTGCAGTATCATGGTGGCGGCAACCTCGATAGGGCAAGTAATTGCGAGTTTATTTTTAAATTAGATTCTTGAGCGTCGATATTATTGATGAAAAATCGAATTTTTTGATCCTCTTCAAATAAATACACAATGCCACCCAGTTGCGTGAAGTCTTTTTGTACGCCGACAGTGAGTATGGGTTTGTGATACGTTGTGTTAAGTATTTCTCGTGATACCGCGTGCGGAAAAAAAATGATTTGGCAATCGTCAACGTCATCATGCTCTGTGATGGCGTGTACCATTAATTTAAATGTGCCGTTTGAATTCTTTCCAATAAAGGTCGTTTTAATTAATTCACTAATAGCAACGTCATTGAAGACGCAGTAATTGAGTGTAGACAGCGGTTTTGCCCATTGCGTGAATTGGGAAAAATGGTACAAGTAGGCAATTTTAATTTTTAGTTCACGGTCAATATCATCGGAATCGGCGTGAGCGGGGATAAGGTGCAAAAAAGTGAATATGACAATTGCTGTACGCAAATTGCGCATGAGCAATTGAACGACATTTTGATGCAAAAAAAGCATAGTTAAATAAACACGCTTAAAAAATCACCATTGATTTTTGCTGTCAATTTACTTTTTATTTGCATAGGTACCAAAAATGATAAAGCAGGAGAAAGCACGAATGTGTTAGTTAACGTTGTCCAATTTTTTCGCCCATTTTAACCGCTTTTTCAGCAGTAAAATCGTCATTCCATGTCATTTTATCTTTTTCAAACAAGACAATAATAGTGGATCCCATATTAAATCGTCCCATTTCTTCGCCAATTTGCAGGGTAGGTGCATTATTTTCATATTTCCATGTTCGCAACGTTCTAATGGTTGGTGGTGTAACCACGCCATGCCAAACCGTTTCAATACTTGAAACAAAAATAGCGCCAACGAGTACTAATGCCATTTGGCCAATTTCGGTATCAAAAATAGCCACGACACGCTCATTTCTAGCAAATAAACGCGGAACTGCATTTGTCGTTGCACCGTTTACACTAAATAGGCGTCCAGGAATATGTACCATTTCACGCAATGTGCCTGTGATGGGCATGTGCAGGCGATGATAATCTTTTGGCGATAGATAGATAGTGGTAAATAGCCCATCATTGAATTTTTCTGCGCGATGCTCATCACCCAGTAATTGCGCCGCTGTAAAGCTTTTTCCTTTAGCCTGAAAAATGTTGCCTTGTGTAATGCGTCCAGATTGACTGACGACACCGTCAGCTGGACTAGCAATGGCGCCAACGTCAGTGGTGAGTGGACGAACGTGGGGTTTTAATTCACGTGTAAAGAATTCATTGAAACTTTTAAATGCACTTAAATCCTGTGTTAGTGCCTCATCCATATTCACGCCATAATGTGAAATGATTTTGCGTGTGAGAAAATTTTTCCACGCCACATTTTCGCTATGCGTAAATTTACTCACTAAAACGGATAGTGCATGGTGTGGCAATAGAGTTTGCGAGAGGGCAACGAACGTATTTTTTAAGGTCATGTAAGCGTCTATTTGTAATTTGATTATTCAGTAAGTGATTTACCATTTAACGCATAGGTAAAGGCGAGGACTTCAGCCACGGCAAGATAGAGTTCTTGTGGAATTTCATCACCGATAGGAACTTGAGATAATAAATTGACTAATTCCGCGTCGTGATAAAGTGGAATATCATGCTCACCTGCCACTTTTAAAATTTGATCGGCAATTAACCGCGCACCTTTTGCCGTCACAACAGGCGCATCTTGCTTGTCTTTTTCATATTTTAGAGCAACGGCAAAGGTGGGCGGCTTTTCCATAATTTTAAGGTCTAGGGTAATGTGATAGGGGTGGGTGCAATCCATGTTGGATTGCGATGCTCTACAACAACGGTAGTGTAAACGCCACCGCGTACGTTAAATACAGCGCGTATACGCATAAATTTAGGCGATGTGACTTCCACGAGATCGTTTAAAATTTCATTTGTGATCGCTTCATGGAAAGCGCCTTGTTCACGAAATGCCCAGATGTATAGTTTAAGTGATTTTAGCTCAACACATAACTTATCAGGCACATATTCAAGGTGAATGGTAGCAAAATCGGGTTGGCCTGTTTTGGGGCAAAGGCAAGTAAATTCAGGTGCATCAATGCGAATAGTGTAATCACGATGCGGGTTTGGGTTCTCAAACGTTTCTAGGGTGTTCATCTTTTGTGTGCTTGATGGCGCTGTCATTTCATATCCTAACAATTTACAATGGCCGTGACTGGCGGTGACAATGAGTTTCTAAAGATAAGTTAATTTTAATTTTTACGCGTTTTCTGCTTAAAATTAAAATTTATCTTTGGTTAGCATTCTAATGCAAGCGACGAAATATTCATAACGCAACAACCCCAAAACCCAAAAATAGCGTTACTTTTAGGCGTATTACAAAGGTCGTTATTATAAAAGATTAGGGGCTTTTATAGCAAAATCAAAATTTGTGTGTATTCAACTTTTTATTTATTTCGAATAATGCGGTTACAATAGAAGGCAGAAAACACATAAACAGATTTAGTTATGTGATAAAAATTACTATTTACAGCGCACAGACTTGGTAGACAGTTGATGGACAAAGAACTATTACGCATTGCAATTATTGGAACGGGCTTAATTATCATGGTGAGCATGATTATTTCAGCTTACCTTAAAGATAAGCAAGCACGTGAAGAGGAAGAGGATTTTTACAGTGACGACTTTGACGACGATGAATTCGAGGATGATTTTGATGACTTAGACGGTGCATTTATCGATGAGTTGCCCCATGAAAAAAGTGTCTCGCCAAGTACAAAGAAAACATTAGCGTCACAAATTGTAGACGTGTTTCAGTCCACACAGTCAAAACCATCTAAAGCGCAACCCTCTCCAGCACCGCAAGTGAAGATTGATGTTGAGAATGTAGCGGCTAAAGAGTTACCTGTTGCGCATAAACACGAAGAAATTGATATTGATCCACCGCAACGCCCCGCTGTTGCTCCGTCAATTATTCAATTCAGTGTCATCACGAAAGGAAATGACGATTTCAATGGCGCGGATATTTTCCATGTCATGGAAAATTTAGGTTTAGAATACGGCAGCATGCAAATTTTTGAACGTATTGACGAAAACAGATTTGTGCAATTTGGCGCAGCGTGTATGCTTGAACCCGGAACGTTTCCACGTGAAAATATTGAATCGTTTTATTGCCCCGGCATTGTATTCTTTATGCAAATTGATGTGCTTGAGGATCGCATAGCCGCGTTTAATGATTACGTGCATACCATTGTTGTGTTTGCACAGCAAATGGACGGCGTTATTCTCGACCATCGCCGCCAAGTACTCACCAATGAAATGGTAGATGCCATTCGTAATAGTTTGTAATGTGCATATAGGTTTGCAATTCACCTAATTATCCTATAATTTACACTTAAATCCATCCGGCTAGGGGTGCTTTGTCTTTTTATGCAAAGCTGAGATTAAACCCTTCGCACCTGAACTGGCTAATACCAGCGTAGGAAAGCCTAATCAACACTTCCTGCGCTTTTTTGTTTTTTTTATTTTGGAGCTTCATCCATGAGCGCAGACTCACATACCGCAGCAAGCAATATCAAGATTGATTCCTATCCTGCTTCTGAAAAAATCTATGTAGAAGGTTCACGTCCTGATATTCAAGTGCCTATGCGTAAAATTACGCTATCAGATACGCCCGTCCATTTTGGTGCTGTTGAAAAAAATGCACCGATTTATGTTTACGATACCTCTGGTGTGTACACAGATCCTAATGTAGAGGTGGATTTGAAAAAAGGCCTAAAAGCGATGCGTGCTGCATGGATTTTAGAGCGTGATGATACGGAAGAGCTAGAAAGTTTAAGTTCAAAATACGGTCAAGAGCGTTTAGCCGACAAAAGTTTAGATGAATTGCGTTTTGAATTAATGCGCAAACCGCGTCGTGCAAAAGCGGGTAAAAACGTATCGCAAATGTACTATGCACGTCAAGGGATTATTACGCCAGAAATGGAGTTTATTGCTATTCGTGAAAACCAAAAAATGGAAGAAATGCGCGAACTATGGAAGGATCAACATCCTGGTGATTCGTTTGGTGCATCGATTCCTGATGTCATTACGCCTGAATTTGTTCGCTCAGAAGTGGCGCGTGGACGAGCGATTATTCCTTGCAATATTAATCACCCCGAACTCGAACCGATGATTATTGGTCGTAATTTTCTCGTGAAAATTAACGGTAATTTAGGGAATTCAGCAGTGACTTCGTCTATCGAAGAAGAAGTTGAAAAAATGCTGTGGGGAATTCGTTGGGGGGGTGACACCATTATGGATTTATCAACCGGCAAAAATATCCATGAAACACGCGAATGGATTTTGCGTAACTCACCTGTGCCCATTGGCACCGTTCCTATTTATCAAGCACTTGAAAAAGTCAATGGTAAAGCCGAAGATTTAACATGGGAAATCTTCCGCGATACGTTAATTGAGCAAGCAGAGCAGGGTGTGGATTATTTTACAATTCACGCAGGGGTGCGTCTACATCACGTTCCATTGACGGCAAAGCGCATGACAGGCATTGTGTCGCGTGGTGGCTCGATTATGGCGAAATGGTGTCTTGCCCACCATACGGAAAGTTTCCTGTACACGCATTTTGAAGAAATTTGCGAAATTATGAAAGCGTATGACGTCTCATTTTCACTAGGTGACGGCTTAAGACCCGGATCAATTTATGATGCAAATGATGCAGCCCAATTTGGTGAGCTTGAAACGCTAGGTGAATTGACCAAAATCGCATGGAAACATGATGTACAAACGATGATTGAAGGTCCTGGGCACGTTCCACTTCACATGATTAAAGTGAACATGGAAAAACAACTCGAAGAATGTGGCGAAGCACCGTTTTATACATTAGGTCCACTCACAACCGATATTGCCCCGGGTTATGACCATATTACCTCCGCTATTGGCGCGGCAAATATTGGTTGGTATGGTTGCGCGATGCTTTGTTATGTGACGCAAAAAGAGCATTTAGGCCTACCCAATAAACAAGACGTCCGCGAAGGTATTGTGACCTATAAAATTGCAGCGCATGCGGCGGATTTAGCTAAAGGTCATCCCGGAGCGCAAGCGCGTGATAATGCGATGTCTAAAGCGCGTTTTGAATTCCGTTGGGAAGATCAATTCAATATTGGTTTAGATCCTGAAAAAGCACGTGAATTCCACGATGAAACGCTGCCAAAACAATCATCAAAAGTGGCACATTTTTGTTCAATGTGTGGCCCCCATTTCTGTTCAATGAAAATTAGCCAAGACGTGCGTATTTACGCAGCAGAAAAAGGCGTTGCCGATGAAGAAGCGATTAAACTAGGGATGGATGAAAAATCACAAGAGTTTTTAAATGACGGTGCTAAAATTTATCACGAAGTGTAATTGGTAACAATTTTCCCAAAAAGTGGCGGTGTTAAAATACCGCCACATTCGTCATATCGTGTGAATCACTCAGCGAGTCTTTGTAAATAATATGCCTTTCATTAAAAACGCAATCAATTTTCTTTATGGCATATTCTAAGCGACAACTTTTTTTTGCATCGATAATTTTAGGGGCATCGTGCGTTGGTTTTTATTATTGGCCATTTTCTGCGCCATTGACATCATCAACCGATGAACCCACAAAATCTGCAACCTCACATAAGCACGGTAAACATAAACACGATGATAATTCACCTGTTGCTGTCTCAGTTGAAACGAGTCGTCAAATAAATTTCCCCATTTATTTGAATGCACTTGGCACCGTCACGCCACTGCGCTCTGTTATTGTTCGGCCGCGTGCGTCAGGCGAAATCATATCGATGAATTTTGTGGAAGGTCAACGTGTCAAGCAAGGGGACTTACTTGCTCAAATTGATCCTCGC
>ERZ1034363.1392-NODE-1392-length-13813-cov-2.123908_pt1 | contig 13813 bp, 15 predicted proteins | sample MGYA00520616_ERZ1034363 | MGnify/ENA primary metagenome ERZ1034363 (study PRJEB33736, sample SAMEA104284506) | Azolla filiculoides | biome: Urban; feature: Water surface; material: Ditch water | place: Netherlands | collected 2015-10-28 | depth 0-0.1 m ...
GTATCTGGGGTCTCTGACATTTCAGCTTCGAGGGTTTCTCCCTCTGCTGCTGCTTCAGTCAGTTTCTTATCCCATGACTGCAATGATGGCATCTAAGTCTTCCTTGTCTAACTCTATTTCGTCTGACATTTCGCCAGAGATACGAGCTTCTTCCGCGGCTAAAGCGTCTCCTGTATAGTACCGTGCTCCAGACTCGTATGTAGATATTTGAGTCTCACGTTGTTTAGCGAAGGCTAATTCGCTGTACGCTAGCGCGTCTTTACTTGCGAGAAGTCTTGTTGTTTCGTCCAGCTGCTTCAGCAGTGGAGCTGTCGCTTCCTGCACCATCTTCTGCAATCTCAGCAGCAGGAACAGTAGGCTCCCCAACAATGCCAAGCAAATCGTTGACAGCGCCAACAGAGAGAGATTTGAGTCCATCGAGAATTCCTTCAACAGTTTCGGGGATACGAGCCACGCTGGCTTCGAGTTCCTTGATACGGATTTTGAGCTGGTCGTTCTCTGAAGCTAGTTCAGCGAGCTGGGTGTTTGCGTCGTCTTCAGTAATGAATCCGAATTGACGGGCAAGCCATTCCATACCGAGGTTCGATACGTAGGCGTGTCCGAAGCCTTCAATGTCGAAGCCAAGGTCAAGAGCTGGCTTCTGGTTGCGCTCGTTGGGGTAGTTGGTGATGATGCATCGCTGAGGGAACAGGGTCATCATCTCTACGAGATGTGCTTTGCCACTGGGCATTAGAACTCCTTAGTAAGTTGAGACTTATGATACACCAAAATGCTACTCCATTCCGGTGAAGTCCGCGCTCGAACCGCCCTGATTGACTTTTGTCCAACCTCCAAGTGCCCTGGAGTTGCGGCGTTCTAGCTCGGTGCGCCAAGTATAAGTAACGTCGAAAAGCTCCTCGGCGTACTCGTACTTGTCTTCAGAAACGCCAGCATAATCCTCTGGGGTGAGGTCTGGCATAAACGTCATCAGGTATCTGAGAGCGTCTGTTGTGTGGTCATCTTTTTCACGCTGACCCTCTGGCTGGTTCTTTTGCGCAGCAATCTTTTTGTTCACAAACCTGTTCTGCTTGGCAGCTTTCAGTTCGCGAATCGTGTTGTGACATTCGCGCAGAATCATCAGGAAGGGTTTACCCGTCTTGGGGTTGACCTTCAGGTATTGCATGATTTTGTTGATACCCACTTCTTTCTGACGCGGGATGCCATCAACGTTGATGTAGATGCCGTGCTTAGCGTACTCAGAGATGATGCTTTCGCCCGTGATGCCTGACCGCTGCTTCATAGCAGGGTCACCAGTCACCATGTAGGGAGTGCAGTTAAGCTCATCATTAATACGATGAATAGCAGCAGCATGGTCAGCCACAGTAGCGTTCGCTTGGTAGTACTCCTTGATGACGGTAAGGCCACCTTTGATATCGGCTGCAATCCATAGCCAGGCGGTAGGGTTGTTGATTCCGTGGTCGCCCGTGAGATAAACACGCATTTCTCCAGGATTGAACTCGAAGTCCTCGAAACTCTGATTGGCATGAGTAATCTCCTTAAACTCACGATACATAGCACCAGAAATAGCGAGATACTCACCACCAAAACGGACAGCTTTGTTCTCTTGGTCCATCGTGCCGAAGACGCGTTCGAGCGCTTCCCTGTTGAGGTAAGGGTTTTCGTCTGTGCGCATCTGGACAAGTCCGATACGTGGCTCTTCGCCCTTTTCGAGGGCCTCCATGTAGGGCTGGTACAACTCATCGTAAATCCATTCCATACCTGCAACTGGTGTTTCAGAAATCCACCAGTCACCATCCGTATCAAGTAGACGCATCTTGCACTCGTCAAAGATGACCTTAGGGCACTCCTCGTCGAAGTGGACGAAGTGTCGGCTAGTTCCCGCGAACTTGTCGAGGTCTTGGTCTTGCGACATGAACTCTACGAAGGAGCCGTCTTTCAGCGTCAGCGTGTGCTGCTGCGCTGAGTAGGACTTATCCCATGAGCCATCAATCAGGTACTCGCCAGGGAGCCACTGCTTATATAGAGGCAAGATAATCTTGTCGACACCGTTGAGGAAGTCAACGCAGACCACACGCCCACGAACCTGACCCTGTGGGGTCTTGCGGTAAGGATGCGTCTTGGTTAAGTACCAGATACCTTCAATCACTGACGCGACTGATTTACCTGAACGGTTACCAGCCACGAAGAGCCGCTCGTGATTCTGGAGTGAATGAAATTCGACCTGCTTAGGGTGCGGCTTGTATGCGTAGATGTTGGGCTGGCGTGCCTGCGTCAGCATCGCCTGCTCTAGTTCTTGCGCAATGGCAAGAACATCTAAAGGCTCTTGTTTAGCCGTGCTCCCCCGTGCAGCCCTATAGGCCATCGTCGGGCCACTCTACTTTCATAAACGACTCAATCTGTTCAGGGGTACGTTCGTCTACTGGCATATTAAGCCATCTTGCACCCATAGCGGCGAAAGTCATCGCGTCGGCTGCGTTGTCGTCAATGATGGGCTGGTTGGGGAACATCTCCCCTACAGACTTCAAAACTTCAGACTTGCTGGCGTTGCCGTTACCTGTTGCGTACTTTGCGCGGGTGCGTGGAGGAACAATAGCGACATGCTTTTGCCCTGTACGTGCCTGACTGAGATAGATTTCGTGACGGATTAGCCACCAGATTCCAGCCAGCTCATGCGTACGTGAGCCGTGAGAGCCGTAGGACGGACCTTCCATAACGACAAGGTCGCCTTCGCCAAGGTATCCGAGCATTTCACGGATTTCGTTGATGATGTAGTTGATGCGTGAATGTCCTGTGAGCTTGTTGGCAAACACGTCGACGATAAGCCATTCGTGTTCGTTTTGTTTAGTGACATTCAGCAGGGCTACACCTGTTGCTGTAAGTGATGGGTCGATTCCTAGTACCTTTACCATGCTTACTACCCTAGTACCAAGTACAATAGGAGTGTGGTAAGTAGGTTCAGCAACGATGACCAATCACCGAAGACTATTGCTCAAAAGGTCCAAGGTGATATTGCTGAGCGCCAAAAAGAGCAGACAGACTTACTTTGGAAGGGTCTTACCGGTGGTACTACTGAGAAAGCTCCTTCCTCACGCTATATCGAATGGCTACACTCGCAAGCGCCATACCAAAGCAAAGACTCACTTCATCACAAAATCGGAAACAACTCTTATGATGCTGCTGCGGGTGACCACAAGCACGCACTCTCAGACCTTTCCGACGTTAATCTCGGAAGCTTGGCAACAGGCAAAGCTTTAACATGGAGCGGCACCCAATGGGTCGCCACAATCATCGCAGCCTCAGGCGCGACAATAGCAGTTGGTACCACTACTACAGGCGCAGCTGGTTCAAGCGCTAATGTGACTAATTCGGGTACAGGTACCAACGTAGTTCTCAACTTTACGATTCCTGCTGGTTCTACAGGTGCCGTGGGTCCGACTGGTCCACAAGGTTTACAAGGTGTTGCAGGCCCTACGGGCCCTGCTGGTGTGGCTGGTCCGACTGGCCCTCAAGGTATTCAAGGCATTCAGGGCCTTTCTTTTGCTAATCTAGATAATGGTTTCCCTAATTCCACATTTGGTGGAGTGAACCCTATCGATTGTGGAGGTGTCGCTTGACGATTCAGATTCAACTTCGTCGTGGCTTAGCCTCCGAATGGACTTCAGTTAACCCTCTTCTTGCGCTGGCTGAGCCTGGTGTTGAGACCGATACTGGCAAGTTCAAGATGGGTGACGGTGTTCACCACTGGGTTGACCTGCCTTACTCGTCTGGTATCAAAGGTGACAAGGGCGACACTGGTGCGCAAGGTATTCAGGGTCTTACTGGTCTTACTGGCCCCCAGGGTGCTACTGGTGCTACTGGAGCTAAAGGCGACAAGGGTGACACTGGTCTTACTGGCGACACTGGACCTCAAGGTAGTCAGGGCATAAAGGGCGACACTGGCGACCCTGGACTACCTGGACCACATGGAATCCAAGGCGCTTACGGCGCAAATGGTCCAGCCGGTCATGATGGTGCTCAAGGTCCTCAAGGCGAGACTGGTGCGACTGGTCCTCAGGGCTTTCATGGCTTGCAGGGCCTTACTGGTGACACTGGACCGCAAGGCATTCAAGGCATTAAGGGTGACACTGGTGACACTGGTCCACAGGGTATTCAGGGCATTACTGGTGACACCGGCCCTCAGGGTATTCAAGGCATTAAAGGCGACACTGGTGACACTGGAGCTACTGGAGCTCAGGGAATCCAAGGCGAGACTGGCCTGCAAGGAATCCAAGGAATCCAAGGAATCCAGGGCGAAACTGGCGAAGGCGTTATTGCTGGCGGTGCTGCTGGTCAGATTCTTGCTAAGGCCAGCGCTACAGACTTTGACACTACCTGGATTGATAACGTTGTCCCTCAGGTTAAGCACATTGTTAAGAACAGCACTGGCTCGGTAATTCCTGCTGGTTCTGTTGTGTACGTGTCTGGCGCAAACGGCACGAACATGCTGGTTTCGCTCGCAGATGCCGATAGCGAGGCTACGTCATCTAAGACAATGGGATTAACTGAGTCTTCTATTGCTGTTGATGGCACTGGTTATGTTGTCACTGAAGGTCTGCTTGCGGGCTTGAACACTAGCGCGGCTACAGCAGGCCAGTCTGTGTGGCTGTCGTCAACCGCTGGCCAGTTCGTGTTTGGTACAGCCCCCGCCAAGCCAGCTCACAGCGTGTACTTGGGTGTTGTCACCCGCGTACAGAGCAACAATGGTGAAATCTTCGTCAAAGTTCAAAACGGTTACGAGCTTGAGGAACTTCACAATGTTCTGGTTACCTCACCTGCTGACGGACAGGCGTTAACTTATGACGACGCTTCAGGGCTGTGGGTTAACGCCACTCCTGCATCTACTTTAGACTCACTTACCGATGTGACGTTAACGTCACCTGCTGACAAGCAAGTACTTCAGTACGAGGCAGCTACTTCACAGTGGAAGAATAAAGCCGCTACGGGTGGAGTCAGCGTATCCGACACAACTCCTTCAGGGGCTTCTGACGGCGATGCACTGTTTTATTCAGCAGATGGCACGATGTTTGTTCGCTACAACGATGGCAACTCGACTCAGTGGGTTCAGCCAAACGCTGTATTGGCTTCTCAAATTGAGCAGCGCTACTACTCTCCAAACTATGTCATCAACGGTGGTATGGATATTTGGCAACGTAGCACTTCATCTACTGCTAATGGTAATTACAACTCAGCCGACCGTTGGTGGGTTTACTACAATGCTGGTACGACGACTTTTTCTCTTGAAGGTTCTGTTGTACCAGCGGGGTTAGCGCAGGCGATGAAATTATCTCAGGCCACAACTACTGCATCAGCTGTAATTTACCAAGTAATAGAAACAGCAAATGCGATTTCTTTAGCGGGAAAAACAGTTACGCTATCTGCTTACATGGCATCAAGTATTGCTATGACGGCCGACATGTTTATTTCGTACTCTACAACATCGAATAACGGCGTTAGTGGCACGTGGACTCAGTTAAGTCCGACGAAAACGGCTTCTATTGCAAACACTTCAATTTACTCAAGGGAGACTTTGACGGTTAACATTCCAAGTAATGCTAAAACCATTCGCGTAGAGTTTGTTGTAAATAACCTTACTGCTGGGGCTGCTTTTTACTTGGCGGGAGTTCAACTGGAAGAGGGGGCTATTGCCACAACTTTCCGCCGCAACGCAAACTCGGTACATGGAGAACTCGCAGCGTGTCAAAGATACTACGAGCGAGGAACTTTCTACGGAACTGGATGGGGCTTGAATACTACACAAGTACGTACCGCCATAACTTTTTCTACAGAAAAACGAGTAACCCCCTCAGTATCTCTCTTGGGTGGAGGAATTAACTACGGTCCAGGAGGTGCTTTGTCTCTAAGTAGCCTTCAAGATTTATACACTGGAACAAAGGGAACCTTAGTCACTTTCAATACGCCGGGTGGTCAGACTACTAACTACCCAAGCGTCCTATACCCAGAACTAGCTGTTAACGCGGAGCTATGATGAAAACATATGAAATTATTCCAGTGGATTACGTAGAGACAGAAACTTACGTTATTCGTAGTGAAGATTCCGAGACTGGAAAAGTGTGGCTTATCCCCACGGACGAAGCAAACTTTGACTACCGAGAATACCTTGCATCACTGGAGGCTAAATAATGTCTGCAATGGATTTCCCGTCTAGCCCCACAAACAACCAACAAACAAGCGACGGACGCTACTACTTTGACTCCTCAGTAGGCACTGCTGGTGGTTGGCGCTCAACACCCCTCCCTGTCGGAGGCCTACCTGCTGGTTCTATCATTCAATGGTCTGGCTCAACAGCGCCAGCAAACTGGCTCATCTGTGACGGTAGTGCCGTATCTAGGTCTGTCTACCCATCACTTTTTGCTGTGGTTGGAACAACCTACGGTGCAGGTGACGGCTCTACTACATTCAATCTTCCAGACCTGCGCGGACGTATCCCCGTAGGTAAGAATGGCGGCTCTTTCGGGACGCTGGGTGCTACAGGCGGTGCTGAGACTGTAACGCTTACAACTGCTCAGATGCCTTCTCACAGCCACACGCAGAACGCCCACAGCCACACTGGTTACACAAGCACTAACGGTAACCACGACCACAACATCAATACTGAGTATGGTGCTTCGGGTGAAGGTTACTTCAACCCTTACAACAACCGACAGATTCAGCCTGCTCAGCCCGGAGCTGGTACACGTATTGAGCGTGGTGGCATGCTTGCCGGTAACGGTAACCACAGCCACTCGATTCAAACATACGATTCTACGGCTATAAACCAAAACACAGGTGGTGGCGAGGCTCACAGTAACCTTCAGCCTTACCTCGTAACTAACTACATCATCAAGACTTCTGTCGGGTGGACTGCGGGAGATAGCGAATTAGCTACCCGCATGGTCGCTGCGGAAACGACAAACACGGCTCAGAATACTCGCCTAACGGCATTAGAAACTACTGTAGATACAGCCTGGGTTACTTACACGCCAACTTTTTACAACGCGACCATAGGTAATGGAACTGTAGCTTTTTATTACAAAAAAATAGGAAAAATAGTGCATATTCGCGGGCGTTTTGCATTGGGGACTACGTCCGCCATAGGCACTTTGCTCGACTGGTCGCTTCCCATCATTCCCTCTAGTAGGTATGGTGGATTAGCCTCAATGGGCCAAGCTAACTATTACAACGGTGCTATTTTTTATGGAACTAATGTTGCTATTGGAGGAACGACTATGAGGTCCATTAGGTATACGCGGACAGCATCTGATGTCATAGCAAATGGCGAGATAACGCCTTCATGGCCATTCACTTGGGGAAGCGGATGTTTTTTTGAAGCTGAATTTACTTACGAGGTGGACTAATGCTTAGCTCAGTTACATGCAATAACAAGGGTTGCAGCAATAATGGCGTTGAGTATTTGATGAGCAGTCAAACAGAGCTTGTTATGTGTGGTGGGTGTAACGATTTTATTGCCCCTGCCGAAACGGACGCCGTAGCACCCGAATTGCTGCCATATATCCCAAACCTTGATATATAGAAACAAATTGGAGAATGATGAAAATTCCACTAAACGCTATTGCTGAGACCATAGCAAAGCTTGAGTTTGAAAACGAAACTCACGAAGAGCACATCGCGCATCACCAAGGGCTTCTTGAAAAGAATCTGGCAACTATAGCCACTCTTGAGCCTCTTGCTGAGTGGGGCGTAGAAGAGCCAGTAGTTGACGTTATTGTGCCACTTGAAGAAGTGCCGCCAGTCGCTTAAAGCTTAGCTCCGTGCCTGCGGGCTTCTTCACGACGCAGACCATCTTCCTTATACACGTCTGCGTCTGTCGCACGCGTGATAGGGTCATGCGCTAAAACTTCACCCTCAACAGGGATAAAAGGTTTAGTTGCGTCGACAGAACCGTCAGCATTAGTAGGACGTGGCCCATAGAAGGGGTCATTTTTTGCGTGCCATTGGTTGTGGCACCAGTCGCAAATGCGGTGCAGGTTTACGCCCACATTGTTGTGAAGCGTATTCTTGTCAGGACCATGGTGTCTATCCGACGCTGGACGGCCAGGGCAGCCAATAATAGGAACGACACCGCCTCCAGCGTTAGCTAGCCAAGCCCATTCACAAATCATGCCAGCCTTAATAGGAGCTACACGTGCAGCCTTCTTGCGGCCTGAAGACATAGGGTCCGCATATTGCGACGGGTCTTTAGTGCCCTCAAAGCCATCAAAGTAAGTCTCAATTTGTCCATCGGCGGGCACATCGCCTCCTACCTGCCCGTATGCAGATGCGTTAGCCTCAGCGCGTAAATGCTCGTAAAGATTGAACTGACCGCCGCAGCAGCAGCTAACCCACTCGAAACCAGAACCAGAAGCAGACAGTTGAAGCCAGAAGTCCACACACTCGTCATGAAAGCCGTAGCGGCATTCTTGGCAAACCTCGTCAAGTTTAGGTTGCTCGCGCAGCGCAGAAGTATCCCCGGAAAGGTCAGAAGAAAAACCCTGGCTTTCACCAGGGTCTTCCTCTTCAAAGAAGTTAGACATCGTAGCGTGCCCGAGTAACAGCTTCAGGCTCATCTTCAACAGGCACCGTAGGTGCTGCTGCAAGCTCTGAGAACCACTCAGGGTGTTCTACTTTGACTTCTTTAACAGACTTGCCAGCAGGGCGCTCAAACTGAGTACCATCCTGAACGAGACTGTCCTTGTCACCATCTACAGCATCTTCTTTGTAGACAGCTTTCTTTGCTTCAGCCATTACGACTCCTTAGTTATCTTCGTACAGACCAATACCAGTGTACTGGTTACCTTTACGAGATTTGTCTTTAACAATAGGAAGACGAGTAGCTAATTCACGAACAAGTTGCGTACGAGGCATAGGCTGCTCAGACTCACGAACACACCAATCTTTATAGTTGTTGTACAACTCAGCTGCCGAAACAGCCATGAACTGGTTAATGAACACACGGTCAGCAATGTACTGAGCAATGTTATCTTCCTCATTGCGATACTCATTAGTAGCAACAAGAACAGACTCAGGCTCAGGAATCTTGCCTTCTTCAAGCACACGCTGTGCGCCAGCAATCATCCACTGCAAAATGCCAGGGCCCTCTAGTTGAACTAACTTTTGAGCCAATAACTTATCCTGCTGGTCAGTAGGGATAGTTACCTCGAAGTTAATCTTGCGCACACGACGCCAGAAACCATCACCACCAGCAGCAACCTTAGGCAAATGGTTCATAGCCAAGAACAAGGTGTGAGTAGGTTTGAAGTCGAAGAAGTTCTTACCAATAAGGCGCGCACTGATAGTGTCACCACCAGTCAGCATTTTTACACGAGACTCATTGAACTTTCCATCAGGTCTAGTCTCTGACCCGATAGCAAGACGAGCGCCTCGGAGCCTGGCGATTTCAGTAGAGTGCTCCTGGTGTCCCTTATCAAGTAAGAAGTTTTCAGGCATCTGTGCGACATAGTCACCCAGAAGGCCACTAGCAACTTCAAGTATTGTGGATTTACCGTTGGCACCAGTACCCACAAAGAGCGGAAGAACATGGTGGAGAGTTTCACCGATGAGTGCGAGACCGAAAAGGTTTTGGATGTACTGTATTCGCTCCTCATCGACGATGACAGTCTTGAGGAAGTTATCCCACATAGGCGTATCCATAGCGGCAGGTACAGTGGTTGTCTGCTTAGTGTGACGGTCTTCAATAGGATTAGCCTCTCTTAATTCACCAGTATCTAAAACGACAATTCCACCAGGAGTACACAGCTCACGGGGAACATTATCAAGATTGCGTGCAGGCACAACAATCTCAGGGTCAGACTCAGCCAAGTCAACAGCAGCCTTAATAGGACCAGCCTGTAATGAACGCTTAGCCCACTTTAAGCCAGTCTCAGAAGTATCCTCAGTAGCAAACAACTGGACAGACTCAATAGCAGCCTGAATAACTTGCTTAGTCTCGTCAACAACATAACGATTACCATCCCAATAGTGCCAGCCAAGGCTAGGCACAAAGATGAATTTGCCAAGCATACGCGCAGCGAGGCGCGTAGCGTTAGCAGTATCCGTATAAGCGAACGACTCCTGTTGGAAAGCAATCTCCTGAACATACTCAGGAGCCAACGCTAAGTTACCGTCGGTTGCCATAATACTCGCGCCGTTCGCTAATTCTTTTGGGAGGTTCGCAACAGCGCGGAGTTCTCCCAGCTTGTGAGTGTGATAGCCAACTGCTTGAGCAAGCCTGGCTTCGTCGAACGTTGAGACGAGAGCACGCGCCCAGATGAACGTCGACTGAACTTCGTTGATAGTCGGAGTTCGAGAGTTGTCACCCAAGCGGATAAGGTCTTCAAACTTGTCACGGAGGAGGGGGACCAACTGCTTGTACGTATCTGACGTGATGCAGCCGTTACGTGCTGCCGCCTCAATCTTGACCGATTTACCAACCATCCATGGGTGTCTGGCTTTTGGGTTCGACTGGGTGATTTCGTCAACAAGACTTGCAGCCCATTGGCAGTCGTGAAGTGCTGGCTCCCAATTTTCTGGCGACGAGACAACGATGAATTCATCCACGGGGTTATCTTCGTGTACAAATCCGTAAGAAGTGAGAATCTCTTCCACTTCTTGTATTGAGAGGGGTCGCCCGCCCACTGGGAAATGTACTTGAGTTGGAACAGGCGAATCTGCTCGCTTGTAGTTTTTAGTCCCAGGCGCGCGGAGCACGCGGGGTAAGTCGTAGACAGCGTCAACATGACCTCCAGAAATAGATGCGACACGTTGTACAAGCTGACCCCAGCGCTTAACTAGGCCCATCATGTACACGCGATTGTTATCAGTAATATCGCCATCCTCAATCTCCCAGTAAGGCTGTAAGCCGTAGCCGGAGAAAACGATGGCAGCAGGTTCAGCGTTAGCCATACCTGAAAGCATTTCAATAACCTCAGCAGAAGCCTCAGGCGTACCCAAGCCACTGTCCTTGAAGTCTAAGTCAGCCCACAGTGCTTTGAGGCGCGTAATCTGAGAAGCATCGCCGCGTCCATGCGACGAAGGCACCATGGACTTAACCTCATTTACCATCACATAAACATTGTTAAGTTCATCATCAAGAGAACGAGCAAAAGCATCAGCAAACTTAAGTTTGATGTGGCGGGTATTCCAAATACCAGAACCATTCAAATACGAAATAGCAATAAGAGCGTCAGGGTCGTGGCCGAGCGTATTGTGTAAATCTTTAATGGGGCTAGACGAGCTATCCCATTTGTAAACGTTAGGAACTAAATCGTCCATAACAATCCCTTCGGTCAACAACTGGGGCACTGAACAAACGCCCAGTGCCCCAGTTTACTTTGAATGTGCTTAGAACGGCAGCAAACCCTCAAGTTCCGCAACAGGAATCTTGGTCGCAGCCGAGATAACCTCAAGAGGAGTGTCAGGGTTAGCCTTGAAAATGTTCAAAGCAGTTTCGACCTGCTGGTCAGTGTAATCAGCAGGAGCAGCAGGAGCACCAGATACTACGTTGTGAGCATCTTCACTACCTACTGAAGGACCAGCCAGTGTGCGAGGTGGGGGTGCAGTGTAGGAAGCTTCATAAAGCTTGATGTCACTGTAGCCACGCTGGCTAGCTTTCTGGGTTCCAGAGAACTTGATACTAAGAGTACCACCCTCCTGAAGACCAACCTTAGCAAGGCCAGACTCAGCAAGACAAGTACTGATAGCGCGCTGGATAGCCCACTTGGCGAAGACGCGACGCTTACCGTCATCGTCCTCAATTTCTGGGTCACGCTCGTCCGTTTGCAGCGTATAAATAATCTGCTGCTTAGGGTTACCGTTCTTGTCCACCTGGGTTTCTCCAGTAGGGCTGGTAACAGGAGCTACCTCTGCATCAAGCAGAGTACCAGTTACTACGTCGCCAATTCGGTCGAACTTGGCGATGGGCTGGCGGGGGCCAGACAGAAGCTGATTAGCGTCTGAAAATCCCATTATTTCCTCATTTCATCATTTTCTTAATGTCAGGTCGTGGATGGGGTTATCCGCGGCCGTGTGCTGCTTACACGACAAGCAGCCCTTACCGGGCGCATGCTGTCTAAGCAGTTCATCCCAGCCGATTTGCTCGGCTAAGTCTATGTAATTCTCAATCTTTGCCAACGCACGCACAGCATGTGCGCGGTCATAAGGGAACACAACAGGAACAGCGTCACGCTGCAAGTTACCCTTATTGGCAGGCAAGAACATGATAGCTACGTTCTCGATAGAGAAGCCAAGCTTCTCCCAACCGAGAGCATACAAGTGACCCTGAGTAATGTACTGCTCCTTGATATTGCCAGAACGTACAGACTCAAGAGTGTCATCACCAACAATCTTCCAGTCAGCGACAAGTCCCTTACCGCCATTGGGGAAGAACGCATCACACGAGCCACGCAAGTTAAGAGACTTATACTCATGAACTTGCAATGACGATTCGATGATGGCTTGACCAGTAGCTGCGTAACGCTTCTCGAACTCGTCGGCAAGACCAGCATGTACATACGTACCAAGCTGAGCGCGCCACGAACCAATCTGCTGCTGTTTCTCAACACCAGCAAGCTTACGAATCACGCAACGCTGACACGACATACCAATCTCAGAGACGCCAATCTCTTTCTGCAAACCACGAGCAGTAATAGAGAACGACTCAATCTGAGTGAGAAGGTCCGAAGGGGTGACATATTCAGGTAGTTCAACATTAAAATCCACGTCACTCATCGTATCCCAATCCTGGTAAGAATGTTTCGTTCGAAGTCAACCGAGCGTACACCATCCATAAGTGCTCGTGTCTTTTGGAAAGTGTCGTCATTCTTTGCAGCAATCGCCATGTCAATGGTCCCCCTACTGCGAAGACGCCAAATTGTAACTTGGTGGACCCGAGAAACGCGGTGGATTCTATCTTCAACTTGCTCTTGGATGTCGGGATTCCTTGGAATGTCGATGAAGATGAGGTCATCAGCAGCATCAAGGTCAATCCCAACGCCAAGCGTAGACGACAAAAGAACAACCCTAAGAGGAATAGACGTATCTTGGAACGCCTCTAGGATTCATTTTCTAACAGCATGCGACGTGTCTCCAGAGAGTATCTCTGCGGTAATACCATGGACATTTAATTCCTCCTTCAACCAGTTCAGTACACGCGTGTACTGACTACTAATAACAACCTGAGACTGAGGTAACTCTTCAGCATCACGATGCAAATTACGTTCCTTAAGCCAATGGATAAGCCAATCACGCTTAGGTGACTCGCCGCCAATAATAGGGAACAAGATATCGTCATGAAACTGCCACATACAAGTAGCAAACTGCATAGCTCGAATAGCAAACGTTAATGCGTTGCCAGTAGAGCCATCATCTTCTTTTAAGAACTCATTAGTAAATTCTTGATAAGCCTCAAGAAGTTTGTCACTAAATGGCACATCGATATCTATGTACTGCTTAGCGGGAAGTTGCTGCGCAACCTCTGCTTTAGTACGACGAATCATCATAGCTTTATCAATACGAGTCCATCCAACGTGATTAAGCATGTGCCCAACCTTGGTGATAGTTGCCTCAAAAGGCTGACCACCCTTACGTTTTACTGGGACAGTAACTTGATAAGTGTAGAAATTCTTACGAAGCCATTCGTCATACTTGATACGGGCAGGAGCCAAAGCCTTAGTGAGTAAGAACCTCCACGTCCCGAACCGATAATGATGCTTGCCACGGTCAGGTGTACCCGAAATAGCCAAACGTAATATCTCAGTATCGTCAGCATTATTGAGAGCAT
>ERZ1034363.1394-NODE-1394-length-13785-cov-2.403560_pt1 | contig 13785 bp, 11 predicted proteins | sample MGYA00520616_ERZ1034363 | MGnify/ENA primary metagenome ERZ1034363 (study PRJEB33736, sample SAMEA104284506) | Azolla filiculoides | biome: Urban; feature: Water surface; material: Ditch water | place: Netherlands | collected 2015-10-28 | depth 0-0.1 m ...
CTCATACTGATCATCAGCTAGCATTTGTGGTGGCAAACAATACGCCTTTCCTGATAGCGCCACCTTTGGCTTTGCTTGATCCCAAGAGCTATCTTTGCTAAATCTAAATCTTGATAACTGTCCTCGAACAGGCTTGAGAGGTAAATCAATACCGGCACTTTTTGCCAAATCTTTTACTGCCAAACCACCTGCCAAAAATAAGCGCTTTGAGGTAGCAATAAGATAGTTGTCGCTTCCATAAATTTGCCAACCCTCTTTACTCCGCTGAATCGACTTAACTTCAGTTACCCAACTTTTCTGCTCAGGTAATAACTCTTCAAACACATCTTTACATGCTTGTTGCAAATTAACCCAACCACCTTCAGGAAAAAAAGTTCCCCCTGCCGCAACGCCAATTTTCTCTTTAGCCTCACTAGCGCTAAGTGGCTTAGCCATTTCAGAGTTGAATCCCTGCGTAAGCAAGCGCTCACTCATTATATTTTTATCAAAACCGTCCTGCGTTCTCGGTAAATGAAAAACACCTGAGCCACACCAATTAGCAGCCCAAACAGCCTTGGCTTCGTTAAATGCCATAAAGGTTAACCTTTGTAACCTCGATGCTCCACGACCGATATAAGGATGGCATAGAGCCTCTCCGTGGGCACTTGTTTGTGTTGCAGGCCCAAGCCCCTTGTCAATCACCAAAAAATTGCTTATTTGGTTATTTTTCAATGACTTAACTATTGCCGAACCTGCAATGCCCGCACCAATGACAACTGCATCATAGGAATTTTTAGAGCTTGGCATGTGTCAATGAGCCTTTATAATGTTGGATTGTCTTATTTTGAACCGAATTCATGCAATTAATGTGGGTTTCTGGTCCTACGGGCCGCGTCAGAAAAATATCTATTACCTTGAGAACAGTCTCAATTGCAATTGGTATTTTTGCAGCCTTCTTAATTGCAGTAGGTGGTATTTTGCACTTTGTTGGTTTGCGAATCGCGATTGAAGCTCGCCCAGAAATTGCGCGTGCAATGGGCGGCGTATTAACTCAAGCAGAGCAAGACAAAATTGAAGAATCCTACAAGGAGAGACTTCAGCTTATTCAAGAAAAACTTCAGTCCACTACGGATGAAATTGTTCAAATCCAAAAGCTCAAAGATCGCTTTATGGAAATGGCCACACCAAGCGCTGTTAAATCTCAAATCCCGGGTGGCAACGCAAAGGGCGGGCCATTAAAACTTGTTACCGCGAAAAAAAATAATGATGCTGATTTGATCTCAGCATTAGATGAGTCATTGCAAGACGTTTCTAGCTTCAAGAAAAGCGTTGAGGAAATTAACGCACTTTGGGCTAAGCAATTAGCCTGGTTAAATACGTTGCCAACTGGGACGCCTGTTAAGGGTGGCTATAACCTAAGTAGCGGTTACGGCCTAAGAATTGATCCTTTCACACAAGCCATGGCTAAACATGAAGGTCTAGACTTTGCTGCGCCTGTTGGCACCCCGATTATTGCCTCTGCTCATGGTGTTATCAGCCGTGCTGGCTGGGACTCTCAATATGGCAATGTGGTTGAAATTAACCACGCTGAAGGATTTAAAACACGTTATGCCCATGCGAGCCAGTTATTAGTTAGAACTGGGCAGACAGTCAAAAAGGGTGACGTCATCGCCAAGGTGGGCAATACCGGCAGATCATCAGGGCCACACCTACATTACGAAGTTATTCGTGCGGGCGCTCATATTAATCCTGCAAATATGCTGCCAAGATCTCACTAATTAATTTTTATAAATTTCCAGACAAGTAAAAAGCCCCTTAATTTCTTAAGGGGCTTTTTTGTAACTACTTGCTTTTTAATTAGCTTATCCAGCCAAGCGAGCCTCTAAAGCTTTCTTAGTTTCAACAAGCTCTTTCGGCAAGTGATATGAAAGTTGCTCAAACAACTGATCATGCAACTTCATTTCGTCATTCCAAGCAGCCTTATCAATAGACGTTACTTTGTCAAATTGCTCTGTACTGAAATTCAAACCAGTCCAGTTAAGATCTGAGTGAGTTGGAGTTGTGCCGAAAATGTTTTCTTGGCCTTTTGCTTTACCTTCGATGCGCTCTAACATCCAAGCTAAAACACGCATGTTTTCGCCATAGCCAGGCCAAACAAACTTACCGGCCTCATCTTTGCGGAACCAGTTAACACAATAAATACTTGGCAACTTAGCGCCTTCAGCAGATAGCTTCTTGCCCATATCCAACCAATGTTGGAAATAGTCGCTCATGTTGTAACCAGCAAATGGCAACATCGCAAATGGATCACGGCGAACAACGCCTTGCTGACCAGCAGCAGCAGCCGTTGTTTCTGAGCCCATTGTTGCGGCCATATATACGCCCTCAACCCAGTTGCGCGCTTCTGTAACAAGCGGCACAGTAGTTGAACGACGACCACCAAAAATAAACGCATCGATAGCAACGCCATCTGGATTGTTCCACTCAGCATCAATCACTGGATTATTTGTTGCTGCCACAGTAAAGCGAGCATTAGGGTGTGATGCTTTGCGACCATTCGTCCAGTCCTTGCCTTGCCAATCAATTAAATGATCAGGGGCTTTATCCGTCATACCTTCCCACCAAACATCACCATCATCAGTTAATGCAACGTTAGTGAAGATCACGTTTTCATTCAATGAAGCCATGCAGTTTGCATTGGTTAATGTGTTTGTGCCTGGGGCAACGCCGAAATAGCCTGCTTCTGGGTTAATCGCGAATAAGCGTGTTTGGCCAGATGCATCTTTACGTGGCTTGATCCAAGCAATATCGTCACCAATTGTTGTCACTTTCCAACCTTGGAAACCTTGCGGTGGAATCAACATAGCAAAGTTTGTTTTGCCGCAAGCTGACGGAAACGCAGCCGCAACGTGATATTTTTTACCTTCTGGTGAAGTTACACCCAAGATCAACATGTGCTCAGCTAACCAACCTTGATCACGGCCCATGGTTGATGCAATACGAAGAGCAAAACACTTCTTACCTAATAAAGCATTGCCACCGTAACCTGAACCGTATGACCATATTTCACGAGTCTCTGGATAGTGCACGATGTACTTAGTTGAATTGCAAGGCCACGCAACATCTTTTTCGCCTGCTTCTAATGGCTTACCAACTGTATGAACACAAGGTACAAACGGACCATCAGTACCCAATACATCAAATACGCCTTTGCCCATGCGTGTCATAACACGCATATTGATAGCAACGTATGGGCTGTCTGAAAGCTCAACACCAATGTGAGCAATTGGGGATCCTAATGGGCCCATTGAGAATGGAACCACATACAAAGTTCTACCCTTCATACAACCAGTAAACAATGGCTGAAGAGTAGTTCTCATTTCAGCTGGGTCCATCCAGTTATTTGTTGGACCAGCATCTTCTTTTTTAGCAGAACAAATGTACGTTCGATCTTCTACGCGAGCAACGTCGCTTGGATCAGAGCACGCTAAGTATGAATTTTTTCTTTTAGCTGCATTTAGCTTTTTTAACGTTCCGGCTTCAACCATATTGGCGCAAAGACGGTCGTATTCTTCCTGGGAACCATCACACCAATAAACGCTATCTGGCTGTGTAAGAGCGGCTATTTCAGCCACCCAATCAATTAGTTTCTGATGTTTAACATAAGATGGCACATTTAAGGTGGCCACGCCCTTCATCGTAGGTTGATTCATGGTTAGTTTAGTGTGATTGGAATACCGTAAGGATACCACTTGGCACCGCTTTTAGCCTTACAAACAGGCTTGCTCCCCGGAAACCCGCATGCCGCCGTTAACTTGAAAAAATCCTGTTAAAAATCGCATTTTTCGCATCTTCTCGCCCTTGTTGATAGGCAACTGGCATTAAAGCCTGATGAGAATAGTCCCAACTTGAGATTTTAATGGGGCTCCTTGGTTGAACATAGCTCAAGCGCAACCCAGGAAGCTCTCGAACAAAGTAATCGGGATATGGATAACGTCGTGTCAGCAATACCAATACTTCTTGCGGCTTTTCACCGGGTGGCGATGGCAACAACCCATCAATTGGCACGTTATCAACAAGCCCACCATCTAAAACTGTTAATCCATTTCGACGCATCACTGGAGTAAAGGGTGGAGTACAAGATGATTGAAGGATTAACTCCACCAACTTTTCCAAATCTTGACACGCCTGAGCGGAAACAAAGATGCGTTGAAATCCTAGTTTTTTCCCTAAAACAGGGTGCAAACTCTTCTTAAAATATTTTTCCAAGTTATAGATTGCCCACCCTAAAGCGACAGCTGATTTCGGGCCAAGCCATGAGGGTATTTGTGCCAAACCCACCATAATTTCTGGGGCTGTTTTTAAACGCGCAAAACCCTCTCCCAACATATTAGTAAGCGCTGCTCGATATAAACGGTGGTGCGGAAAGACTGGTTCTGGGCCAAATAGATTTCCCCAGTTAGCATTTTGATGAACATCTACCAAAGCCTTAGCGTAGTAATCAAGCCCCCACTGCGCCCCCACTTGACCTGGACGAGCATATAAAAGACAAGCCGTTGCAGCCCCAGCGCTTATGGCGACTATTCTTTTGGGTTGTTGCGGGATGTGTTCATTTAAAACGTGCCAGAAACCTGCCTGCCACCAACAACGATTTCCGCCGCCAGCTAAAACAACTTGATCAAATTGCATGGGGGTTATTTGCCGATACAGAAGGTGCTGAAAATTTTGCCAAGTAAATCGTCTGGCAAAAACTGTCCTGTTATTTTTGATAATGCTTCTTGTGCAAGGCGCATCTCTTCAGCAGCTAATTCAACTGAGTACGACTGTTCTTTTAATAACAACAAAGATGCTTGAATGTGAGTTTCAGCCTCAAACAAAGCTTCTATATGTCGCTTTCTAGCCAAGATGCCGCCCTCTGATTCAGGTTGCCACCCAGCGACTGCAAGCAGCTCTTGTTTTAATAGATCTAAACCCTGCCCGGTTTTTGCAGACACATAAAAATGAGTGGCGTCTGGAGTTTGAGCTATGGAACATTGATCAATTTTGTTCCAAATAATTCGTATCGGCACTTTTTTCGCAGCTACTTGTTGAATCTTTTCAATCAGCATTTGATCTGTATCTGAAATTGTAGATCCATGACTTGCATCCATCAGGTGCAATACCAAGTCTGCCTGTTCAACTGATTTCCAAGTTCTTTCAATGCCAATTTGCTCAACACTATCGACTGTCTCGCGAAGGCCCGCCGTGTCAATAATATGCAACGGGATACCATCGATTTGAATCGTTTCTTTCAAGCGATCGCGAGTTGTTCCTGCCACGTCAGTGACGATGGCCACCTCTTCGCCCGCCAACGCATTCATCAATGAGCTTTTGCCAACGTTAGGCTGACCTACTAAAACAATTGTTAAGCCATCGCGAATGATGGATCCTTGTTGAGCAGATTTTTTTACTTCCTGGATATTGAATAAGATTTTTTCAAGTCGATGGAACACGTCGTGCTGCTCGATAAAATCGATTTCTTCTTCAGGAAAATCTAAAGTTGCCTCTGTCAAAGCGCGTAACTCTATAAGCGCTTGCAAAAACACATCAATCTTTTTAGAAAAATCGCCCTTTAAAGATTTTGCCGCACTCTTTGCGGCAAGAGCACTACTAGCATCAATAAGATCTGCAATTGCTTCTGCTTGCGCTAGGTCGATTTTTCCATTTAGAAAAGCCCTCTCGGTGAACTCTCCGGGCTGAGCTAAACGCAATTGAAATTGCTGGCCCAATTTCAAACAGTGGTCCATTAACAAACTTAAGCCAGCTGAGCTACCGTGACATTGCAACTCAAGAACATCTTCGCCTGTATAAGAATGAGGCCCTGGAAACAAAATAGCCAAACCCTCATCAATCAATTCACCATCGTTGTCTTCGAACTTAATTAAAGTTGCATAACGCGGGGCCAAATCCAAATGACAAAGGGCCTTACTAATTTGTAAGACCCCTTTACCGGATAAACGAATAATGCCAACGCTGGCGCGACCCTTCGCGGTTGCTAAAGCAATAATAGGGTCACGTTGCGCGGTCATACTTATGCTGGTTTTTTACTGCCGCCGTAAATTTTATTAATTTGCCATTGCTGTGCAATAGATAAAACGTTATTTACAACCCAGTAAAGAACCAAGCCTGAAGGGAAGAAGAAGAACATGAATGAGAATGCAATTGGCATCAACATCATTAACTTCGCCTGAATTGGATCTGGTGGTGTTGGGTTCAATTTAGTTTGAATGAACATCGACACAGCCATCAAAATTGGCAACAAACCAATTGGGGCGCCAAGCCAAACACCAAATAATGTATCTGGTTTTGATAAGTCTTCAATCCAGCCCACCCAAGGTGCTGCACGCATTTCCACAGATGCCAACAACACCCAATACAAGGCAATAAAAACAGGGATCTGAATCAGAACAGGAAAGCATCCGCCCAATGGGTTAATCTTTTCTTTGCGATACATTTCCATCATCGCTTGATTCAATTTTTGTGGTTCGCCTTTATAGCGCTCTTTCATTTCTAAAAGTCTTGGCTGCACTTCTTTCATTCTGGCCATTGATTTATAACTTGCGGCTGACAATGGGAAGAAAACTAACTTGATCAAAACGGTTAATAAAATAATCGACCAACCCCAGTTGTTTACAACGCCATGAATTTTTTCTAACAACCAGAAAATTGGTTTTGCCAAAATAGTTAACCAGCCATAGTCTTTTACCAACTCAAGACCTGGAGCGATGTTTTCTAAAACTTTTTCTTCTTGAGGGCCAACAAACAACTTAAGAGCCTCTGTTTTTTCTTGGCCAACACCTAAAGCATCTAGTTTTGATTTAACGCCTACGCGGTACTGATTCTTTTCTAACATTTCAACATATAGATCTTTTTGATATGTTGAGGAAGGAATCCACGCAGAAGTAAAGTAGTGCTGAATCATTGCAACCCAAGCTGCCTGTCCAGGAACCTGTGAACCAGGAATCTTTGCCTTACCTTTTTCAATATCGGTAAATTCAACTTTGTTAAATTTATCTGCTTCTGTATAAACGGCCGGACCAGTAAATGTGCTGTAGAAAGAACTTTCTTCAACCTTTCCGTTGAATGAAGGTCTGCCGCCATCACGAACAATTTCTGCGTATAAGGTTGCCTCTAAATTTTGCGCGCTGATGTTTTTAATTACATGCTTTGCATCAACAACATAAGAGTCTTTATTGAGCGTGTATGTTTTTTCTAAGCGAACGCCATTTTTTTCAGCAGTTAAAACAATCGAATTAGCTGCGCTATTTTTACTGGCTGTAAATACTTGTGTGTGGTTTGGCAATTCAAGACCTGACGCCGCTACCAATCCAGTTCTTGCAAAGTACTGGCGTTCTTTGCTGCGATCAAATAACAACACAGGCGATTTGTCTTCTTCCAAATGTTTTAGAAGACGCGCCTTAACAATTGCGCCGCCAAGCGTATCAATTTCTAACTCTAAAACATCATTCTTTAGAGTGATGATTTCACCAGTTTTTTGGCTTGCCGTTGCTGTTGGTGCAGCACTTGTTGCGCCAACTGCTTTTGGTAAATCTTTATTACCTGCTGCTGGTGCAATTACTGCTGCTTCTTTAGCTGGGCTCGGAGAAAACAAAGATGGCTGGCCACTATGCTTTTGCCAGCTATCAAATAGCAAGATTGCTGAAATAGTAAAGATTGCCCAAAGTAGCGTTTTTCTAATGTCCATTGCTTGTTTTCTATATTAATTAGAGTAAGGATGAATTGTAGTGTGAGAAGTATTACTTAGCCTTCTTTTCAGGAACGGGATCTACCCCTCCCTTTGCCCATGGATGACACCTAAATAGTCGCCACAAAGAAAGAAAACTTCCCCGTAATGCTCCGTGTTGTTTCAAAGCTTCTATGGAATAGCATGAGCAAGTTGGATAAAACCGGCATTGCGCACCCCAGTAAGGGCTTAAGGTTATCTGATAAAGCCTTACCAAGCCTTGAAGCAATTTTGAAATCATTTGCCTAGCGCCAGACTTTGCAACTCAGAACGAATTTCTTTTCGCTCAGATTCTCTTAGTCTGTTTTTGGTCTTGTCACCAATTTTCTTCCTTAGACGCAAAACAACTAATTGTTGATTTGTTAAAACGGGTGAAGATCTATATATTTCGCGCATTAAGCGCTTTATTCTGTTTCTATCAACGGCTCTTTTTGCCAGCTTTTTAGGAACAGTTAAAGCAAAACCAACGCCTTCTTCACCAAGAAGATGCGCTGCTATATATTTTGTTGTTTTGGGTCTTTGAGCTAATACTTTTCGTATTACTCCAGGATCAGAAAGACGTGTAGAGCGAGGCAATGACATGCTCGCTCTACAGTTTTCTTGATCTAGCTGTTGTTTAAACAGCGAGGCGTTTACGTCCTTTGGCACGGCGCGCATTCAATACATGGCGTCCACCTTTAGTTTTCATGCGAACACGAAAACCATGGGTACGTTTACGACGGGTTACTGACGGTTGATATGTACGTTTCATAATTATTTCCTAGCTAACCTTAGATTCTCTCTTTTTTAACAGGGGTCGTCAATAGATATTTACAGAATATATTTTTATTCACAATACTATCTTGTTGTTTTTTATAAATTTTCTCACTTATCAACAAGTTATCCACAGCTTATCCACCGACTTATCCTTTGTGGATAACTTTTAAGAGGAACTACAATCAATTTGTGAATATGAATACTTTGATAAATTCCGTTTTAACGACAAATAACAACCTTGAGGCATTTTGGGAGTTTGTAACAAGTTCCTTCTCTAAGGAGCTTTCTCCACAACAATTTAAGACCTGGATTAAGCCGTTATTTGCGCTCAGCTTTAATGATACAGACAACACTCTATCATTGGCGGCCCCCAATCGATTTAAACTAGATTGGGCAAAAAACCAATTTAATCAAAGGTTTATAGAGTTATCTCAAAGTTATTTTGGTCGCCCAGTTACGGTTGAGTGGGTTTTAGATCCCAAAATTAAACTTCTGAATACTGAAGATAAGCAAACAGAGTTTTTAGTTGAGGGTTTAGAAAAAAATACGGCAGCTTCCTCAAACGATACATCTGATGAAACTGCCGAAGTTCCTAGTATTGGCATCGATGGCCGCTCTAGACTGAACCCTAGCTTAACGTTTGACAGTTTTGTAACTGGTAAAGCAAACCAATTGGCTCGCGCCGCGGCCATTCAGGTTGCAAACAACCCAGGTTCATCCTATAACCCCATGTATCTATATGGTGGTGTAGGTTTGGGTAAAACCCACCTTATTCATGCAATTGGCAATCACTTACTTCAAGAGAAGCCAAAAGCAAAAATTCGTTATATCCACGCAGAACAATATGTGTCTGATGTGGTTAAAGCCTATCAACAAAAGTCGTTTGATAAGTTTAAGCAGTACTACCACTCGCTAGACTTGTTATTAATTGACGATATCCAATTTTTTGCCGGCAAACCACGGTCTCAAGAAGAGTTTTTCTATGCCTTCGAGGCCCTCACAGCCAACAAGTCTCAAGTCATTATGACTAGCGACACGTATCCAAAAGAAATTTCTGGCATTGATGATCGCTTGATTTCACGTTTTGACTCTGGACTCACGGTGGCTATTGAGCCACCTGAACTTGAAATGCGCGTAGCCATCTTAATGAAGAAGGCTTTATCAGAGGGTTTACCGTTAACGGAAGACGTTGCCTTTTTTGTTGCAAAACATTTGCGCTCTAACGTGCGTGAGCTTGAGGGCGCTTTAAGAAAGATCCTTGCTTACGTTCGTTTTCATGGCAAAGAGATCACTATTGATGTTGCCAGAGAGGCCTTAAAAGATCTTTTGTCTGTTCAAAATAGACAAATTTCCGTTGAAAATATTCAAAAGACTGTCGCTGATTTTTACAACATAAAAGTGGCAGATATGTACTCCAAAAAACGACCTGCTAATATTGCTAGGCCGAGACAAATAGCAATGTATATTGCTAAAGAATTAACCCAAAAAAGCCTTCCTGAAATAGGTGAGCTTTTTGGGGGTAGGGATCACACAACCGTTTTACATGCTGTACGAAAAATTACCGAAGAAAGATCGCGAGACAATCAGTTAAATCACGAACTTCACGTTCTTGAACAGTCTCTGAAAAACTAGGTTTTGCTTGTGGAAAAGGTTGTTGATATCTTATGTATAACCGTGGGAATAAGTACTTGAATAGTGTGTTGATAGATTGTGGACAATGTATCAATGTCATGAAAAGAGTAAAAGTTATTAAACTTTATCCATAGGCTATCCAAAAGATATCCACAAGGTTTTAATGAATGTAAAATGATGATTAATAAATGTTTTTTTAGTTATCCACAGAATTTAGCTGCTTTATTAACTACTACTATAAATATATATACATATAAACAAATACAGGAATAAGAGCCATGGATCTGGTCAGCACATCAAGAGACAAACTATTAAAGCCACTTCAATTGGTTAGCGGTATTGTTGAACGTCGTCACACATTACCAATTTTGGCGAACCTTTTGTTCAAGAAAAATGGAAACACTGTTTCTTTAATTTCGACAGACATTGAAATTCAAATTACAACGCATGCAGACTTTGGTGTTGGTGCAGATAACGTTAGTACAACTGTTGGTGCAAGAAAACTTGTAGACATTCTTCGTGCTTTACCAGAAGGTCCATTGAACCTTTCTCTTAAAGATAGCAAGATGGTTGTTCAAAGTGGAAAGAGTCGTTTCACTTTACAAACTTTGGCTGCAAATGAATTTCCTATCATGTCAGAATCAACTGATGTTTCTGCAAGTTGGGAGATGTCACAAAAATCATTGAAGCAATTGATCAGCCAAGTGCACTTTGCTATGGCACAACAAGATATTCGTTATTACTTAAACGGTATGTTGTTTGTTTTAGAAAACCAAAGAATTATGGCTGTAGCAACTGATGGTCACCGTCTTGCATATAGTCACGTAGATTTAGATAAAGCACCAACTGGAAATGGTCAGAAACAAGAAGTCATCATTCCAAGAAAAACAATTCTTGAGTTACAACATTTGTTAGAAGACTCAGATGAGCCAGTGATTGTTTCTTTAGCAAACAATCAAGTTAAATTTAATTTTGGCAATGTTGAATTACTTTCTAAATTAGTTGAAGGTAAGTTCCCAGATTTCCAAAGAGTTATTCCAAAAGGTCAAAACAACACATTAGTTGTTAGTCGTGAAGCTTTGCAATCATCATTACAAAGAGCGGCTATTTTGACGACTGACAAATTCAAAGGTGTTCGTTGTGTTCTTTCTGATAACTGCTTAACAATTCAATCTACAAACGCAGAACAAGAAGAAGCACAAGAAGACATCGAAACCCAATACGCTGGCGACAAGATTGATATTGGTTTTAACGTGTCTTATTTGTTAGATGTTTTAGCAAATTTAAAAAATGAATCAATTCAAATTAGTTTGGGCGACTCTAACAGCAGCGCTGTTATTACTTTGCCAGAACAAGAAGGTTTCAAGTACGTAGTAATGCCAATGCGCATTTAATAGTTTTATAAGAAAAGAATATCAATGACTGTTGAAGCAAATCCACAAGAACAACAATACGGTGCATCATCGATTCAGATCCTAGAGGGTCTTGAAGCTGTTCGTAAAAGACCTGGTATGTACATCGGTGACACATCCGATGGAACAGGTTTACATCATTTAGTTTTTGAAGTTTTAGATAACTCAATTGACGAAGCATTAGCTGGTCACTGTTCTGAAATTACAGTCACAATCCACACAGATAATTCAATTTCTATTATCGACAACGGTCGTGGTGTTCCAACAGGTATTAAATACGACGACAAACACGATCCAAAACGAAGCGCTGCAGAAATTGTGATGACAGAGCTTCATGCTGGCGGTAAGTTTGACCAGAACAGTTATAAAGTTTCTGGCGGTTTACATGGTGTGGGTGTCAGTTGCGTTAATGCTTTATCTAAATGGTTACGTTTAACAGTTAAACGCGATGGCAAAGTGCATTTCATGGAATTTGCTCGTGGCGTTGTTCAAAACCGTGAGCTTGTAGAAGAAGCCGGTAACATGACCTCACCAATCAAAATGATTGGTGACACAGATAAACGCGGTACAGAAGTTCACTTTTTAGCCGATGTTGAGATTTTCGGAAATGTTGAGTATCACTACGAAATTCTTTCAAAACGTATCAGAGAACTTTCTTTCCTAAACAATGGTGTTCATATTCGTTTGATCGATCAACGGTCAGGGAAAGAAGAGAACTTTGCGTTTTCAGGCGGTGTTAAAGGTTTTGTTGATTACATCAACAAGAGCAAAACAGTATTACACCCAAATATTTTCTATGCGGAAGGTGAGCGCCCTTCAGATTTAGGTGGAACGATTACTGCAGAAGTTGCAATGCAGTGGAATGATGGTTTTAATGAACAAGTTCTTTGTTTTACAAATAACATTCCTCAAAGAGATGGCGGTACCCACTTAACTGGTTTGCGCGCGGCCATGACTCGAGTTATCAATAAATATATTGATGAAGAAGAGCTGGCAAAAAAAGCTAAGGTTGAAATTACTGGCGACGATATGCGCGAGGGTTTAACTTGCGTCCTCTCGGTTAAGGTTCCTGAGCCTAAGTTCTCAAGCCAAACAAAAGATAAGCTGGTATCAAGCGAGGTACGTGGACCGGTTGAAGAAATTGTTAGCTCATTGTTAACAGACTATCTTCAAGAAAACCCTCAAGACGCAAAGATTATTTGCGCCAAAATTATTGAAGCAGCTCGTGCGCGTGAAGCAGCGAGAAAAGCCAGAGACATGACTCGCCGTAAAGGCCTTTTAGATGGCTTAGGTTTACCTGGTAAGTTGGCTGATTGCCAAGAAAAAGACCCAGCTAATTCTGAATTGTTTATTGTCGAGGGCGACTCAGCGGGTGGCTCAGCAAAACAAGGGCGCGACAGAAAGTTTCAAGCGATTTTGCCTCTTAAAGGAAAAATCCTTAACGTAGAAAAGGCCCGCTTTGACAAAATGTTGAGCAGCCAAGAGGTTGTTACTTTAATTACAGCCTTGGGTACCGGTATTGGCAAGGAAGAGTACAACGCCGATAAATTACGCTATCACCGCATCATCATCATGACCGACGCGGACGTTGACGGAAGCCACATTAGAACTTTATTGCTGACATTCTTCTATCGTCAAATGCCAGAGTTGGTTGAACGCGGCCATATTTATATCGCTCAACCACCTTTGTACAAAGTTAAGCAGGGTAAGAATGAGCAATACATTAAAGATGATGTTGCACTCAATGCCTATCTTCTTAACCTAGCATTAGAAAACGCAACGATTGTGCTTGCTGATGGCAAGTTAATTGACAACGAGCGCTTAACAAGCCTATCTTCTGACTATCAGACATTACAAAGTATTGTTGATCGCCTATCAAGAAGCATGGATGAAGGATCTTTGCGAGCCATTGCAAATGGCGTTCGCTTGAACTTAGATACTGAGGCCAGCGCAAGCAAATCTGCCACAGAGTTAAGCGAATACTTTGCTAAACAAACAGACAAAATAGTTAAGCCACAAATCATTGTTCAAAAAGATGAGCGTACTGAGCGTTTCCGTTTGATGATTTCTCGTCAAGTTCACGGCAACACAAAGTTATCAATCATTGATTCAGACTTTGTTCACGGCGCTGATTACGAGACTTTAGAGAAGGCTTCTGCAGCACTCACGAATGTTTTGGGTTCTGGTGCAACAGTTAAGCGTGGTGATCCTGATAAAAATGTT
>ERZ1034363.1395-NODE-1395-length-13782-cov-9.336082_pt1 | contig 13782 bp, 16 predicted proteins | sample MGYA00520616_ERZ1034363 | MGnify/ENA primary metagenome ERZ1034363 (study PRJEB33736, sample SAMEA104284506) | Azolla filiculoides | biome: Urban; feature: Water surface; material: Ditch water | place: Netherlands | collected 2015-10-28 | depth 0-0.1 m ...
GTGCCACCCTCCTCGGACTAATCCGGCACCATGGCGTTGATCCACATCACTTTCTGGCGAAGACACATAACTTCGAGAATCTGTCGTCTATGCTGATAACCGCACCAGCGTTGGCAGATACCTTGAAGCAATTACCCGGCCGGCGCATTATTTTTTCTAATGCACCCAAAACCTATACGCATGAAGTATTGCGGCTCACCGGTCTCACACCGCTATTCGATGCTATCTATACGGTTGAGTCATTCGGCTTTCAACCCAAACCGTTGCGCAGCGGCTTCCAGAAACTGCTTCGCAAGGAACGCATTCAACCGGGCCAAGCCATCATGATTGAAGATAGCCTGCCCAATCTGGTGATGGCCAAACGCCTTGGCATGCACACGCTGTGGGTCACACGATCGTTACGCAACAGCCCGTGGGTAGACCACAAGCTGCGCAGCATTATTAACCTACGTCACCTGGTTGGCTGGAGCCAGCGCGCTACCTGTGGTGCGAAATAGGTCAGAATCATATCGGCACCGGCGCGTTTGAAACCGAGCATGCTTTCCATAACAACTTTCTGCTCATCCAGCCAGCCATTCTGAGCGGCTGCTTTCAGCATCGCGTACTCGCCACTTACCTGATACACCGCCGTTGGCCGAGCGAATTCATCCTTGATCCGCCGCACAATGTCCAGATACGGCATACCGGGTTTAATCATCACAATATCAGCGCCTTCAGCCAGATCCAGCGCCACTTCATGCAGCGCCTCGTTACTATTGGCCGGATCCATCTGGTAAGTCATCTTATTGCCCTTGCCAAGCTGACCAGCAGAGCCGACTGCATCCCGGAAAGGGCCATAAAACGCTGATGCATATTTGGCGCTGTATGCCATGATGCGGGTATTCACATAGCCGGCAGCTTCCAGTGCTGATCGAATGCGCCCAATGCGGCCGTCCATCATGTCTGAAGGCGCCACCATATCAACGCCTGCAGCAGCCTGCATGACCGCTTGCTTGACCAGCATATCAAGGGTGACATCGTTGAGCACATAGCCATCAGCATCAATGATGCCGTCCTGGCCATGCGAAGTGTAAGGATCGAGTGCAACATCAGTAATCACGGCCAACTCGGGAAACTTGGCTTTTATGGCCTTAACAACCCGCGGGACAAGACCATCCGGATTTGCGGCTTCTGCACCATCCAGAGTCTTGAGTGACACATCGATTACGGGAAAAAGAGCGATGGCTGGAATGCCCAACGCAACCACTTCTTCCAGATGGGTTATCAGCGTATCCGGTGAATAACGATGCACCCCTGGCATGGAGGCCACGGCTTCTTGCAGGCCTTTGCCTTCGCGCACAAAAACTGGATAAATCAAGTCATCCACCCTCAGGTGATGTTCACGTACAAGGCGACGTGTTGACTCATCTGCCCGAACACGGCGTGGGCGCACGAAAGGAAATCCGGAATTAGTCGGCATCTTTATCTTCCACACTTACTTCTTCAGGCAGCGCATCCGCGCCCGTTTCTTTTGATGAATTGTCGCATAGACCCAGCCAGCCCTTCATCACGGTTGCCGCTTCAGCGACACCGGTTCGTTTTAGACTAGAAAACAACTGCACACTCACCGGGCAGCCCAAGTCAGCAAGATCCGCTTTCACTTGCCGCAGCATTTTGGTTTGCTCCTGTCGACTGACTTTATCTGCTTTAGACAAAAGCACGTGCACAGCGCGACCGGTAGGCGCAAACCATTCCAGCATCTGCCAATCCATCTCAGTGAGTGGGCGGCGAATGTCCATAATAATGACCAATCCCTTGAGTTGCTCCCGCGTCTGTAGGTAAGGGCCCAGCAAACCGTCCCATTGTTTGCGCACATCCTCAGGCGCCTTGGCAAAACCATAGCCTGGCAAATCCACAAAATAGCGATCCGGAGCCACCGAAAAATAATTCAAATGCTGGGTGCGGCCGGGCGTCTTGGATACATAAGCCAGACGGGTCTTCCCAGCCAGCGTATTAATCGCGGATGATTTGCCGGCATTGGACCGCCCGACAAAAGCAACCTCTGCAACCGCATCGCCCGGCGCATCGCGCAAACGAGCTACCGTCGTCAGGAACTCGGTGCGGGGGAAAGGATGCGAATGCCCAGGGTTTTTAGGGGGCGCCACAGCGGGATTCACCGGCTTTTCAGATCTTTTAGCTGGTGCTGCCTTTTTTTTAGGCAATGCTTTGGCGCCGATTTTCACAGGAGATTTCAAAGTTTGGGAATTAGACACAGTACGCCTCGTTCAGGTTGTATTAGAATAACAGCCTTAACCGACTAATTACCCTGTGATTCCCAAGGAATCGCATTCTTCCTATTAGGAGTGTGGACATGATTCGTGCTGTCGCATTCGCCCTGATGTGCTCCGTCAGTGCCCTGTCACTGGCTGCTGAGCCTGCGGCCCCTACAGCTGCAACTCCGGCAGCTGCCGATGCTTCTGCTATCGCTAAGAACGTGTGTGCCGCGTGCCATGGCGTTGATGGCAACAGCAGCATTCCAGTCAATCCAAGCCTGGCTGGTCAGCATGCTTCGTATCTGCTCAAGCAACTGAACAACTTCAAGGCCTCTGCTGATGGCAAACCGGCATTGCGTCAGAATGCTGTCATGAACGGCATGGCCGCGCCACTCTCAGAAGCAGAAATGAAGGCGCTGGCTCAATATTTTTCCAAGCAAACACTGACGCCGGACGTTGCCAAAGATGACAAGCTGGTTGCCCAGGGTCGCAAACTCTGGCGTGCTGGCGACCTCAAGAAGGGCATCCCAGCTTGTGCTGGTTGCCACGGTGTTGCCGGGGCCGGTCTGCCTGCGCAATATCCGACACTTGCCGGTCAGCACCCTGAGTACGTGATTACGCAGCTCAAGAATTTCCGTGAAGGCATCCGTGCCAATGATCCAGAAGGCGTCATGCGTACCATCGCCGCCAAAATGACGGATCCGCAAATGGCTGCCGTAGCAGAATACGCAGCAGGTCTGCGTCAGTAATATCGGTCTTTCCGACCATCGAAAAGGGCAGCTTAATCGCTGCCCTTTTTTTATCTATCGTTCAACGACCACACAATAAATCCAGCTCGGCTGTATCGAATCCAGCGGCACTTCTTGCCGCCTCGTTCAGAGGTGGCCGCGGTCGCGGCACATCGTAGCTAACAATCAATGATTGATAGGTATCGGACACGGGCAGATTTTCCGATGCGCAAAGCTTACGGAACCATAAATCACCTAATGCAACGTGCCGCACTTCATCACGCGCGATCACCGATAAAGCGCGGAGCGTGGGTTTATCACCAATCCCCTGAAAGGCTCTAAAAATCGGTGGCAGGGCATCAAGCCCCCTGGCCTCCATTAACCGTGGCACCAGCGCCATACGCGCTAGAACATCCTGCGCCGTTTCGTTAGCCAGATTCCACAGGCCAGTATGCGCAGGCAAATCACCATAGGCGTAGCCGAGGTCATGCAAACGAGCTTCGATCAATTTGAAGTGGTAAGACTCTTCAATGGCCACGCCAATCCAATCTCTGACAAACAACATCCCGAGCGCTTTAAAGCGCCAGGCTGCATCCAGCGCCAGATTGATCGCATTAAACTCGATATGGGCAATCGCGTGTAGCAATGCTGCCCGCCCTTCACGATCGATCGCTTTGCGAAAGGGCAATGATTCAGGGGGTATGCAGATAGGCCGCGCTGGGCGACCGATGTCAGCACAGTCCGGAACCGGCCGTCCAGCGATCTCAGGTAGCTGCCCCAGGCATAAATCCAGGTAGCACGGGATCAATTCATCTACTGCCTGACACTTTTGCTCCGTAGCAGATGCGTACCAGGCCACTTCTAGTTGCGCGAACAGATCAGGCATTAGCGCAGGGGGCGATCAGGCCTTGGCATAAAGTTAACGACAGCGCGGCCATCCTCGTGCTGCTTGGCTGCCATCTTCCAAGCATGCCCCTGTACCAGCTCAAACGTCAGCGGGTAACGTCCTTCAGCATCACGAGGCCATTGCGCAATGACTGCATTCCAGAAACGCTTTGTGGTGAGGCCGTGAGCGGCAAAATGCGTGGCAACGCAAGAACCCATGTTTTTTAGTTCGCGCAATGCCTGCCAGGGATCGGCGTACGTCAGCGTCAACGTTTCCATATCCATGACTGGATCAGAAAAACCGCCATGCACCAGCATGTCACCCACGTCGTGCATATCGGTAAATGACAGCGTGCGATCAACAGAACCGGGCGCGGCAAGCTGCGTCGCCAAGCGCAACTCTTTCAGGGTGTCGGGGCCAAATAAGCTGAACATCAGCAAGCCGCCGACTCGTAAAACACGATTGAATTCCTTAAAGGTCTCTGGCAAATCATCGAGCCAATGCAACGCGGCATTAGACCAGATCAGATCCATACACTGTCCGGATACCGGCAACGCATTCAAATCTGCGCCGACACGCATGGCTCTGGCGTTTCTGCCCTGATTGAGCAATCGCCTGAAAAATCCGGTTGCTGCAAGGTCGATGCATCGACCTTGCCTCAGCAATACCTGACTGCTATCAACCCCCAGCCATTGCGCTTCAGGGTAACGATGACAAAGCATCGGGCGATCTGCCCCCATCCCGCAACCCGCATCCAGAATCTGCAGTGGCTCAAGGCGCACCATATCCAGACGCTCGCCCATGCGGCGGGCCATTTCCCGATACAGAAAATCACTCCCGCTGAACCCGGGCGCCGCACGATCAAAGGCACGACGAATCCGGCTGCGCCGGAAACGGGGCGCCTCCCCCGTTGGCATCAGACGCCTTTCAAGCCCAGCGTGGCAAACAGTTTCTGGTCACGCGATGTGTCGGGGTTACCCGTGGTGAGCAACTGCTCGCCGTAAAAAATCGAATTTGCGCCCGCAAAAAAACATAGCGCTTGCAGTTCATCTGACATTTCCTGACGGCCTGCCGATAAACGCACCCATGAAGTTGGCATCGTGATGCGAGCCGCGGCGATCATGCGCACGAACTCGATACCATCGACCGGGTCAACGCCCGCCATCGGCGTACCCGGGATCGGCACCAGATTATTGATGGGCACGGAATCAGGCACCGGATCAAGATTGGCCAATTGTGCAATCAGCGCTGCCCGATTCTTGCGGTTTTCACCCATGCCGACAATGCCGCCGGAACAAACGTGTATGCCGGCCTGACGAACTTGGTCCAGTGTATCGAGGCGATCTTCATGCGTATGCGTGCTGATCACCTCACTGTAAAACTCGGCGTCAGTGTCGAGATTATGATTGTAGTAATCCAGACCAGCCGTCGCCAGCTTTTCTGCCTGACCGGGTTTAAGCATGCCCAAGGTCACGCAGGTTTCAAGGCCCAGAGCTTTGACTTCCTGCACCATGTCGACGACCTTATCGAGGTCTTTATCTTTCGGGCCGCGCCAGGCAGCGCCCATGCAGAAGCGCGACGAACCAGCAGCTTTAGCGGCTTTGGCGGCAGCGATCACGTCATCTGTGGACAACAATGCTTCTCGTTCCAGATTGGTGTCGTAACGCGCCGATTGTGAGCAGTAGCCACAATCTTCCGAGCAACCGCCTGTCTTGATCGAAAGCAGTGTCGAACGCTGTACGGCATTTTCATCAAAGTGTTCGGCGTGCACGGCATGTGCCTTGGCCAGCAATGCCATAAACGGCATTTCAACCAGTTCCAGCACGGCTTCAGTCGACCAGCGACCCGTTCCACGTATTGACGCTTCTGCGCCATTTTTCTTCTGACGTGGCGGAACAAAATTCAGGGGAATATTCTCTGTTTGCATAGGAAACCTCTCAATAGGAGGTAGATTGCTTTAGTAAAGGCATAATTATGCCCGAAGCACCCGAACCTCGCCGCATAGCTGATAAATACTGTCTTGAACCAAGTGCCACTCCATCGAACCAACGATCTTTCGCTGACGCAACGCCTGCGCCATGCGATGAGACATGCCGGTGCTTTACTGGGCCACGCGCTACTTCCTCAGACCTGTGTGCTATGCAGCCTGCCCAGCGGCGACAAACCAGTCTGTGGCGCCTGTACCAAGGATTTGCCACGCCTGACCGGACAACAATGCCCACGCTGTGCGCTACCCCTACAGGGCAACGCTAACGGTATCCAAATAACTTGCCCTGATTGCGCCCACCACCTGCCGGCCTTTGATACGGCATCAGCCGTCTGGTCTTATGGTTTTCCCGTTGACACGCTGATCCAGGACTTTAAGTACGGGCACCACCTCTATCTCGCCGGTTTTTTCGGCCAGCATCTGGCGCGAACACTGATAAAACAATGGGGTACCGCGCGTGGAAACGCCCAGCCAGATCTGATTGTTCCTATGCCGCTACACCCCAATCGCCTCAAAGATCGAGGCTTCAATCAGGCGGCAGAAATTGCGCGCCATGCGGGTAAACATCTGGGGCTGCCGTGGTGTAGTGATGCACTGATCCGTTTGTATGACACGGCACCGCAGGCTGGATTGCGCCGGGAAGAGCGCTGGGCTAATCTGCGTGGGGCCTTCTCTTGTCCTAAACCACTCTCTGGGGCTCGGATTTTGTTGGTCGATGACGTGCTCACTACGGGCGCTAGCTTGTCGGCCTGTGCCGAAGTGTTACGTCATGCGGGGGCTACCCGTATCGATGTTGCCGTTCTTGCCCGTACGCCCGAACCGGGCCATGCCAAATAAATCTTATGACGACCCAACAACGCCGCCCCGCCATTGTTCTGATGCATCCGGAAATTCCGCCCAATACCGGCAACCTCATTCGCGTCTCTGCGGCAACGGGCTTCGAACTTCATCTAGTCCGCCCGCTCGGGTTTGATGTAGACGATCGATCATTGCGCCGTGCCGGTCTGGATTATCACGATCAGGCTTTCCTCCAGGTGCATGAGGACTGGGAATCCTGCATCGCCCAACTCACCGATAACCGAGCTGATGGCCCAAAGCGACGTTTTTTCGCGATGACGACCAAAGGCAGTCGGCCATACCATGAGGTTAAATTTCAGCCTGATGACGTTATTGTGCTGGGCTGCGAAACAAAAGGACTGCCCCCCGAAATTCTGGCGACCTTCGATAGCAACCACCGTTTACGCATTCCGATGCGGCCAGATATACGCAGCCTTAACCTGGCCAACTCTGCTTCAATTGTCGTATTTGAGATGTGGCGCCAGAACGGTTTTGTTGGCGCCCTTTAAGGCAATTACTCGGGGCGCTGTGCTCGGCTCATCAATTGCGTCACCGCGTCTTTTGCAGCCAGCTCGCCGGCAATAACAGCGGCAACCGCACGGGCAATCGGCATATCAACGGCCAGATCCACCGAAAGTCGCGCTACTTCCCGTGCTGTGCCGACACCCTCGGCCACATGGCCCAGAGCATCCAGCGTTTCCTGCAAAGTCTTGCCAGAGCCTAATGCCAGGCCAACCTGACGGTTACGAGACAAATCACCCGTACAGGTCAAAATCAGATCGCCCAAACCGGCCAGACCCGTGAGTGTTTCACGTTGGCCGCCCAAGCGCTCGCACAATCGAGCGATTTCAGCCAGGCCACGTGTCATCAAAGCTGCCCGGGCGTTATGCCCCAAGGATAGCCCATCGGAGATACCGGTGGCGATGGCCAAAACGTTTTTAACGGCACCGCCTACCTCAACACCAACAACATCACCCGAGGCGTAAAGACGCAGATTCGATGTGTGCAACCAATCGGCTAATTTCTCAGCCAGTGCCAGGTTCGCCGAACCCAGCGTCACCGCTGTCGGCAAGCCCTTGGCAACTTCTTGAGCAAAGCTTGGGCCAGACAGAGCAGCCGCAGGCACATCGCCAAGCACATCACGAATAACCTGATGTGGCAGCAAACCGGTTTGCGGTTCAAAGCCCTTGCAGACCCAGACCAGCGGCGGCAATGCCTTCCCCGCAGCCAATGACTGCAATGCAACGAGGGTGCTACGCAAGCCGGCTACAGGCGTCGCCAACACCAGCACATCCGAATCCAGAAGCGCCGCCAGATCACCTGTCGCTTTTAATGAAATCGGCAACAGAATATCCGGCAAAAACCGCTGGTTAACATGCGCCGTGTTAATGCTCTCAACCACCTCTGGTTCGCGGGCCCAGATGGTGACCTGATGGCGCTGCGCCCAATTGGCAGCTAGCGCCGTTCCCCAAGCGCCGGCGGCTAATACGCCAATCCGGCGCTGGATTTCGGTGGCCTGGCTCATGCGCATTCCCGCTTGGCGAATTACTGGACCGTTGCCGGTGCTTCAACTTCGCCAGCTGCATGCTGCTCGGTTTCAGCCATCGCGTCAAAGTTAACCGGCTGCAGCACTACGGGTGGGAAACCGGCACGGGTAGAGGCATCAGACACGGCTTCACGAGCATACGGGAACAGCACGTTCGGAATAGCAGAACCCAGGAAAGGACGCATCGCCTCTTCTGGAATGCCCGCAACACGGAAAATGCCTGCCTGTTGCAGTTCGATCAGAAAATACACCTTGCTCTCGACCTTGGCCGTAACAGTGACCTGCAGGATGCCTTCAAATACATCTTCGCCCAACTGGGTAAAGGCCGTCTTGAACTGAACACCGACTTCTGGGGCTTGCTGTTGCAAAAAGACTTCAGCACCGCCTGGCACTTCGAGCGACATATCGCGCACATACAGCTTTTCAATGGCAAACATCGGCTGAACTGGCGCTTGCTGTTCAGTTGCTGCCTGCTCGTTGCTTTGATCGTTTTCAGCCATGGTAATAAACCCTTGTTATTAGATTAGAAATTATTTGAGGAGCGGCTCAAGCCCGCCGGCACGATCCAGCGCTGCCAGGTCGTCGAAACCACCTACGTGCGTCTCGCCGATATAAATCTGCGGCACCGTCCGGCGATTCGTTCGCGCCATCATGGCATCCCGCTCTTCCGGATTGAGATCAATCCGGATCTTTTCGATCTCGGTCACGCCTTTGCTATTGAGCAGTTGCTCAGCCCGGACGCAATAAGGGCATACGGCCGTACAGTACATCAGCACTTTTGGCATAAATTAAGCCTTGCTTGGGGCTTTGCCCCGCTTAAGTGGCAAACCAGCTTTTTCCCAGGCTTGAATGCCGCCATCGATCTGGCTGACATTCTCAAATCCGGCTTTGCTCAGCAAACGGCAAGCAGCAGCGGAGCGCTGACCAGCGGCGCAAACCACCACAATCGGCTTTTTGCGGTACTTTTCCAGCTTGGCGAGCTGGTTCGGCAGCTCCTTGAGTGGAATAAACTGGCTGCCCTGAATGTGTTCAATGGCAACTTCATGCTCTTCGCGCACGTCAACCATTACCCCGCCCTCCTTGTCGGTCAAGGCGATGGCCACCTGCGGCGATACGCCTTTACCACCGGGTTGAACTACCTGGCGGACCAGAAGCGCGCCCGAAATCAGTGCAATTGCCAAAAGGCCAAGGTTTACAGGCTGTAGAAAGAAATCCATGTTTTTTCCAGAAAATACGAAGTCAGGGGCTCGGCAGCTAGAGTCAGCGCCTCCGGCATTATAGAATAGCGGACTGATTCATTTATACCGGATGAATGGAATTATCCCTATGAAAAAAATTGTGCTGCTGCGCCACGGCGAATCCTCGTGGAATAAAGAAAACCGTTTCACCGGTTGGACCGATGTCGATCTAACCGAAAAGGGTGTAGAAGAAGCCCGCCAGGCGGGCCGTCTGATGAAGGAAGCTGGTTTTGAATTTGACCAGGCTTACTCCTCAGTGCTTAAGCGCGCAATGCGCACGCTCTGGCTCTCACTGGAAGAAATGGACCGTCTGTGGATTCCGATTCAGCGCAGCTGGCGCCTGAATGAGCGCCACTACGGCGCCCTGCAGGGTCTGAACAAGGCCGAGACAGCGGCCAAATATGGCGATGACCAGGTTCTCGTCTGGCGCCGCAGTTACGACACCCCACCACCAGAGCTGGCATTTGACGATCCGCGTCACCCGCGCTTCGATGCCCGCTACGGCGAAACTTTCTCGGGTCTGAGCGAAAAAGAGTTGCCTATGACCGAATGCCTGAAAGACACCGTGGCCCGTTTCGTCCCGTTCTGGGAAGGCACGATTGCGCCGGCCGTTAAGGCAGGCAAGAGCGTCATCGTAGCGGCTCACGGTAATTCGATCCGTGCGCTGGTCAAGTATCTGGACAACATCTCCGATGCCGACATCGTTGAACTGAATATTCCAACAGGTATTCCGCTGGTCTACGAACTCGACGACGAAACGCTCAAGCCAATCCGTAGCTACTACCTGGGCGACCAGGAAGCTGCTGCCGCTGCCGCAGCCGCTGTAGCACAACAAGCTGCCAAGAAATAATCGCCGTCTCCCGACGACAGGAACCCCATCATGCCAAGCCAGACCCCACCGACCGATCCAAAATCCAAGCAGGCCAAGCCCAATTGGATGCGTACGGCCAGTGTCGGTCTTGCCGGCGTGGTGGCCGGCATCCTGATCGCGCTGCAGCTACCAGCGTTCGCTGAAAAAGCCGCGACGCCTAGCCAAACGGCTGGCTTACCGATTCAGGATCTACGTACTTTTGCCGAAGTCTTCAATGCCATTAAGCAGGGTTATGTAGAGCCGGTTGAAGATAAGAAGCTCATCAACAATGCCATCTCCGGCATGGTGTCCAATCTGGATCCGCATTCAACCTATCTCGATGCCGAAGCGTTCAAAGAGCTGCAAGTCGGCACCCATGGCGAATTCGGTGGCCTCGGTATTGAAGTGGGGATGGAAGATGGCTTCGTTAAAGTTATTGCTCCCATCGAAGATACGCCAGCTGCCCGTGCGGGTTTAAAAACTGGCGATCTGATCGTTAAGATCGATGACACCTCAGTCAAAGGCCTGACGCTCAACGACGCCGTTAAAAAACTACGCGGCAAACCAAAGACTCAGGTCACGCTAACCATCGCCCGTAAAGGCATGAATAAACCGCTGATCGTGACACTGACACGTGAAGTCATCAAAGTGCAGTCGGTCAAATTCAAAATGCTCGAACCGGGCTATGGCTACGTCCGTATCACCCAGTTTCAGGAAAACACGATCAGTGCATTGGTTAATGCTGTTAACCAACTCTATAAGAATGGCCCACTCAAAGGCCTGATCCTTGATCTGCGCAATGACCCGGGCGGCCTACTCAATGCTGCCGTGGGTGTTTCTGCCGTCTTCCTGCCGGCCGATGAACTGGTGGTCTCTACGGATGGCCGTGCACCGGATGCTAAGCACAAGTTCTATGCCAAGCCAGAAGATTACCAACATGGCCGTGAAGACGAACTACGCAACCTGCCATCTGGCATCAAAACAGTACCGATGATTGTTCTAGTCAACGGTGGTTCGGCCTCGGCTTCTGAAATTGTCGCGGGCGCTTTGCAAGACTATAAACGCGCTACCGTACTCGGCACCCAAACCTTCGGTAAGGGTTCCGTACAGACAGTTCTGCCGCTACCGGGCAATACCGCCATCAAGATCACCACCGCACGCTATTACACGCCAAAAGGCCGCTCGATTCAGGCCAAGGGCATTGAGCCAGATGTCGAAGTTGAAGAAACGCCGGGCGCCAAGAAAAATGGTCTGCGTGAAGCAGATCTGGGTGGCCACCTGATCAACGAAAAAGACAAAGACGCCAAAGACAGCAAACCTGAAACTGATAAAGCCAATGGGAAGAATGGCAAAAACGGTAGCAAGGAGGATGACAGCGACCCTGGCCTGGCTATCGCCGACTACACATCCGCCAAGGATCGCCAGTTCGTTGAAGCCATCAAGCGTCTCGGCGGCAAACCGCCAGCAGCTGTTAGCAAGGATGCAAAGGCCAGCGCTGACGAATCAACTGCTTCCGACAAATCGGCCAAGCCCGCACAGTAAGTGACAATGAACGACCAGCAACTGCTGCGCTATAGCCGGCACATTCTGGTCGACGAAATTGGCATAGAAGGCCAGGAGAAACTCCTGGCCAGCCATGCGCTCATTGTCGGCGCAGGTGGGCTGGGTTCTCCGGCAGCACTCTATCTGGCCAGTGCCGGGGTTGGCACCATCAGCATTGCTGATGGTGATGTCGTTGAGCTGAGCAACCTGCAACGCCAGATCCTGCACATCGAAGCCCGTATCGGCCAAGAAAAAACAACTAGCGCTCAGGCAGCCCTCACTATCGTTAACCCGGATTGCCGTGTGCTGCCCTTGCCCAGACTGGAAGGCGCTGCATTAATCGAGGCCGTAGCTAAAGCCGATATCGTTCTAGATTGCAGCGACAATTTCACAACTCGTTATGCGCTGAATCAAGCCTGTGTTTCACTAAAAAAACCCTTAGTTTCCGGTGCCGCCATCAAGCTCACAGGTCAGCTATTTGTCATGGATCCACGCCAGGACAACGTGCCTTGCTATGCCTGCCTATACCCAGAAGACACTACAGAAGAAGATCTGCGCTGCGCTACGACCGGTATTTTGGCGCCGCTAACCGGTGTGATCGGTTGCATGCAAGCCGTTGAGGCCATCAAATTACTCGCTGGATTTGGCACAGCCGCTAACGGACTGCAACGCTACGATGCACTGACAGGCATGTGGTCTAAATCAGGCATCAGCAAAGACCCCTGCTGCCCTACCTGTAACGCTTAACGCGAATTGCGAAGCGCAGTAATCCGTAAGTCTGACCCAACCATCCGTACATCCTGAAACTTCCAGTCTGTCTTCTGATCCAGACTGGTCAGGTTCAAATCGTCGAACCATCCACGTGCATCACTCCCCAAGAGCGTTGGGGCCATGTACAGCAGCAGCTCATCAACTAGACTCGCTTTGAGGAATGCGCCGCTGAGCCGTGAGCCGGCCTCAAGATGCGCTTCATTGACGCCACGTTGCGCCAGATGTTGTAACAGCACTTCTAGATCCACACGCCCATCTGTATTAGGTAGCACAACGATTTCCGCGCCGGCAACTTCTAGCGCTGCTTGCTTGGCCGAGTCTGTCGACGCCGTTGCAATAAGGCACCCGCCTTGAAGAATTTTGGCGGTCGTCGGCGTACGCAAATGACTATCAACCACGACACGCAATGGTGCTGTTAGCGGTATCGGCTGGCCCGCTTGTCCGATTGGCGCATCTACATCACGTACCGTTAACACCGGGTCATCAGCAAACACTGTGCCGATACCAGTAATAATGGCTTGCGCCCGCGCCCTAAAGTGATGGCCGTCGGCACGCGCTTCAGGGCCTGTAATCCACTGGCTCTGGCCATTGGCCAAAGCACTGCGGCCATCCAGACTCCCCGCCATCTTGAGACGCACCCAGGGCAAGCCCTGGCGCATGCGTTTTACAAACCCTACATTCAGCGCTTCTGTCTCGGCGGCCATCAGTGGTGCGGCAACCTCGATACCAGCGGCCTGGAGCAGCGCGAAGCCTTTACCGGCTACCAGGGGGTTCGGATCTTCCATCGCGGCTACCACGCGTCTGATACCGGCCTTGATCAAGGCCTCTGCACAAGGGGGGGTTTTACCATGATGCGCACAAGGTTCGAGCGTGACATAAGCGGTGGCACCCTTTACGTCATTGCCACGGTGTTCGGCATTTCGCAGCGCCATGACCTCCGCATGTGGCTCACCCGCACGCTCATGCCAGCCTTCACCGATCATCTGGTTTTCTTTAACCAGTACACAGCCCACCCGTGGGTTAACACCTGTTGTACAAAGCCCATGTGCTGCCAATTGAAGTGCTTGTGCCATCCAGGCTGCATCAGCAGCGGTAGGTGTCTGGATTTTTACATCGGGCATATACGTTAACCCGTCGCTGGCTCA
>ERZ1034363.1397-NODE-1397-length-13758-cov-2.757693_pt1 | contig 13758 bp, 12 predicted proteins | sample MGYA00520616_ERZ1034363 | MGnify/ENA primary metagenome ERZ1034363 (study PRJEB33736, sample SAMEA104284506) | Azolla filiculoides | biome: Urban; feature: Water surface; material: Ditch water | place: Netherlands | collected 2015-10-28 | depth 0-0.1 m ...
TATAAAATTAGGTTGAAAAAATGTTCTGCAAAAGTTGTCTATGCTATACTAAACACGTTTTTTTTACCAGAACACCTTGTAAAAACAGCAGTATTTAACCCAATAGTAGTGCTTTCTGAATTTTGGCTTCAATGACAATATACTTTAATAATAAGATAGGATCCAGTGTTCTGATGGCGATTTCCATTTCAAAATGAACCATTTTCAGTATCGCTTTATTTTCGGCTTTGGTGGTGATTAATTGTAATGTCTTGGTCACAATCTGGTACGTGGACCGATTGTATTTTCGGGTTTTTGAGTTGAATCTTTTAAAACGTTGTGCGCTTAAGGAGTTTCGCAATTCCCGTTTTTTCATCAGGACTTCATCTATAAAATCAAATGTATATTGGCGGGAGGCTCTAATCCAAAAATCAAAATCTTCATAACACAAATTTTCATCATACCCGTTTAATGCCTCATGAACGGTTCTTTTGACCATGGCCGATACGGAGCAAACATTATTTTGTAAACTCAATAACCCCAAATAAATATCTCCGGTGGGTTGCGCTTTTATTCTTTTTTTGTTTTGGTCCACCTCAAAAAAATATTTAAAATGCGTATCGTCTTCAAAAATCAATTCTACGTTTCCGTAAACAATACCTAAATTGTCGTAAGTACTGGTTCTAAAGGCTTCGAGTTGCAATTCGACTGCATTTGTATTTAGGATATCATCGGCGGCTAAATCAATAATATAATCTCCTTTTGATACAGCAAAAGCAGCATTAAACGATTTGGTGTTGCCTTTATTAGTGGTATTTTCGATAAACACAATTTCAGGATGCTGGCGCAACCACTCTTTAATGACAGTACTCGAGCCATCATTACTGCAATCATCAACAATAATCAGCTCAATATTGGGATAGGTTTGGTCAATGACGGATTGCAAGGCTAGTGGTACAAATTTTTCGTGGTTGTAACACAGGCAAATGATTGAAACTAATGGATTGTAATTCATTTATGCAGAGAAGTGTTTATATTTGAAGCTAAAATAGTAATTAATTAAATGAGTGAAACAAAAAGAGCGCGTAAGATAGCTTTAGTGGGTGACTGCTTGGCGGGCGGCGGTGCCGAAAAGGTGCAGGCTGTTTTATCTGTTTTTTTTGAAAGCAAAGGCTTTTCGGTTCATAATATCATTTTTATCGATGACATTACTTATCCGTATTCCGGTGCATTGTTGAACTTGGGCAAATTAAAAGCGAATACGATTTATGATAAGTTGAAAAGGCTGTATGTGCTGAGAAACTATTTCAGAAAATACCAATTTGATTGTATTATTGATTTTAGATATCGGGTAAATACAGGAAACGAATTATTGATTGCCCACGGGGTGTATAACAGACCGACAATTTATACGATTCATAGCGGTATTACTGATTTTTATATTCCAAAAAACAAAGCAATTGCAACGCTTATCTATGGCAAACATCAGTTGGTTACCGTAAGTAAAGCCATCGAAAAGCGACTGAAACAGCAACTTTCAATACCGATTAGCACGATTTATAATCCGTTTGAAATAGAGAAAATAAAAGTATTAAGCGAGCAGTTTACCCCTGAAGAAACCTCATTTATTGTTGCAGTAGGCAGGATGAATGACAGAGTGAAACAGTTTGATAAATTGATTTTGGCTTACGGTAATTCTGTTTTACCACAACAAAATATTAAATTAGTAATCATTGGTTCCGGTCAATATTTAGCGGAATTAAAGGAACTTGTTGTTCAAAAAAAACTGGAGAATGAGGTTGTTTTCAAAGGCTATCAGAACAATCCGCACGGATATCAAAAAAACGCCCTTTTTAGTGTGGTTTCAAGTGTACAGGAAGGGTTTTCTAATGTAATTGTCGAAAGTATGATTGTGGGAACTCCAGTAGTTTCTTTTGATTGTTTTGCAGGACCTAACGAAATAATAACCGACAAATACAACGGCTTATTGGTGGAAGACCAAAATAGTATTAAATTGACACAAGCAATGAATACTATGGTAAATGATAGTGAGTTATATCAGTATTGCAAACGAAATACAACAGCCAGTGTGGCTCATTTCGCTGTTGAGACCATAGGGAATCAATGGCTAAATTTTTTAAAACTAAAGGATGAGAACTAATCTTAACGATATACAATTACTGCACATTCCGGTTGTTGAAGACACTCGAGGCAATTTGGGAGTGATTCAAAAAGGGTTTTTACCATTTGATTTCAAACGGGTGTATTACCTTTTTGATGTGCCCAGCAATGCTTTTCGTGGCGGACATTCCCACATTCACCAACACGAAATTATTATTGCTTTGAGCGGCAGTTTTGAGGTGGTACTTCAAAACGGAACCGAGAAAAAAGCATTTTTACTCAATAAACCCAATTTAGGATTGCACGTGCCTACGGGGATTTGGCGCGAATTACAAAACTTTTCTTCGGGTTCTGTTTGTCTTGTTTTAGCATCAGATGTGTTTGATGAAGCTGATTATATTCGGGATTACGACGCTTTTTTAGAATCGGTAAAATGAAAATTTTATACATAACCCCAACACTTTCAGGCGAAGGTGGCTTAGTCAGAGTACTTGCGTTAAAAGCAAATTATCTCTCGGCTGTCAAGGGCTATGAAGTTCATATACTGACTCAAAACACGGATAACGCTCCTTTATTTTACGATTTTGATGCTAAAATTATACGGCATGATATGATTTTAAAAGGGAATCGAATTCAGTTTTTAAGGAACTACAAGAATGCAATCAATCATGTAATACAGCAAATAAATCCGGATATTATTATGGTCTGTGACGGGTTGAAAGGTTTTTTTGTTCCCTGGATAATCAATACGGATATTCCCATTGTTTTTGAAACGCATGGTTCTATTTTTAATTTGGAAAAACCAGGTAGTAATCCTGTTGTTACAAAGTTTAGGTTTCAATTGCTGAATTATTTAAAACGAAAAGCAGCCGGGAAATTCGATCGCTTTATTGTGTTATCCGAAGAGGCTAAAAAAGAGTGGAATCTAAAAAACAGTCAAATTATCCCTAATCCCAATTGGTTTGAAGAGCATAAAAGAGCTAGTTTAAAAAACAAAAAAGCAATTGCCGTTTGCCGACACAGTTACGAAAAAGGAGTTGACCGCTTGTTGCTAATCTGGCAAAAAGTAATTCAGATTTATCCGGATTGGGAACTCGATATTTATGGTAGCAGCGAGGGAAACAAGACGTTCCATAAGTTGGCTGCTGATTTAGGAATTAGTAATGAAGTCCATTTTCTGGAACCTGTTCAGAACATTCAAGAGCAATATATTGACGCTTCTCTTTTCTTGATGTGCTCCAGAACCGAGGGCTTCCCTATGGCATTGATAGAAGCCATGGATTGTGGTTTGCCTTGTGTAGCTTATGACTGTCCTTGCGGTCCCAGAGCTATCATCACCAATAAGGAGAATGGATTTTTGATCAAGAATAATGACAGTGATGAATTTTTGAAAACAGTCATTCAGCTGATAGCCGATAAAGAATTGGCCGTTAACATAGGAAATAATGCTGCTGCAGCTGTCAAAAAATACAATAGAAATGAAATTATGGAAACTTGGGAAACTCTTTTTACTACCCTAACCGCCAATAAAAACAGTTAATATTGCGCTATGCAAAAAAATACAACCTACATATCCGTTGGCGATTTTTTGGACGTGTATCATAAAATCCGTGAAAAAGGACTTCGTTATTTGATGTCTAAAGTTAAACTGTTGCCTACAGCCAGAATCGAGTCAAAATGGGATTCGTATGCTTCAACCTCCGATTTTTGGCTGATTCCCGCTATTCAACATTCCTGGAATAAAATGATTTCGGGACATCCTGAAATGGAATATGAAGAGTATGTAGCCCAAAAATACCTTTCCAATAAACGCAATTTAAAATTACTTTCTATAGGATGCGGGGAAGGTTTTCATGATAGAAATTTTGCAAAACAAGGTTGTTTTTCTCTAATAGACGGTATAGATATTTCTCCGGAAAGCATCAAAAATGCGGTGCAATCCGCCAAAGAAAATAATGTGGATATTAATTATTTTCAAGGTGATTTCAAAAAAATGAAGCTGGATAGCAATTCGTATGATGTAATTTTATTTTCGTCGAGCCTGCATCATTTTAAGGATGTTGAAGCTACTTTACAACATGATGTAAAACCCTTGTTGAAACCAGACGGAATTGTAGTCGTCTATGAATTTACGGGGCCTAACCGGTTGCAATGGACTAATGAACAATTAGACAAAGCGAATGAGTTGTTGCGTAATTTGCCACGAAAATTTAAAATGTTATCCGATAAATCATCGGTAAAAAAGAGAGTTTACAGACCGGGATTGCTGAGAATGTTACTCGTTGATCCTTCTGAAGCGATAGATTCTGAATCGATTGTTCCCAGTTTAAATAAACATTTTAAAGTGCTTGAACAAACCGATTTGGGCTGGAATATTTTGCACATACTTTTAAAAGGAATTGCCCAAAATTTTCTCAATGAGGAGCCGGAAACCCAAAAAGTAATTGATTTTTTGATAGCAGAAGAAGCTGATTTTGTAAAAAAACAATTGAAATCAGATGCTATTTTTGGAGTTTATCAAAATAAGAACTTGCTTTAATTTTGCAAAAATAACCCAATTTGTAAACGTCAAATACCAAAAGGGAAGGTTGGCCGGAAACTAAATTTGAAGTAATCGTCGCCTCCTTTTTTTCAAAAAACCAAGCGACAATCCGAACCAATCGCAGTTTTTTTAATACAGAATAAGCCGAGATTAGTTTACTGTCAGTCGTTTCAATGCTTTTGGAATCATGAAGAAAAGCTAAGTTTTCTAAAGCTGTTTTGGTTTTCTCTAAAAACTGTTTCGAGCTTTCTAATCCCAGATGATAAGTCGCGTTATCGATATGTTTTACTACAACTCCCTTTTTTTTCAAATCAGACAAAAATACCAAATCTTCATAGCCATATTGGGTAATTGATTCCTCAAATGGATTTGAAATAAACACATTTTTTTTGATTAATAGATTTGATGTTAAGGCGTTTCCGTTAGGATTGGCATTTCGTTTTTCAACCGATAGTGATTCTCGTGCAGTACCGTAAACCCAGCGCAAAACGTTCTCTTCAGTAGGTCTTTCGGGCTGGTACACAATTCCGCCAAAAGCCACAGTTCCTGATTGATTTTGAATAAATTGGAGGTAGTTTTTTATAAAATCAGCATTCTTGGGAAATGTATCGCAATCCAGAATTAAAAGCCAGTCGTAAGTCGCTTTTTCGGCAAGAGCATTGCAATTTCTTCCCCTTCCTAAATTAAATACATTCGATGAAAAAGTGCCGTTTTCTAATGTATTGATAGCTTGATTTTCAGTAATACATGTTGTCGAAGCATCGTCTTGACACAGGATTTCAAAGGGAATATGTAATGCAACACATTGCTGATGCAGTTCTGCTGCGAGCGGGAACGCATTGTAATCATAAACCGGAATGAGGATGGAAAGCATTATGCTGTTCTTTGAACCACTTCAAAGATTCGGGCATCTTCACATTTCAATGTTTTAGATGGGAATTTCATCAACAAGGCATAATCGTGAGTTGCCATAAGAATTGTTTTTCCGTTGGCATTAATTTTTCTCAGGACTTCCAGCACTTCAGAACTCGTTTGTGGGTCTAAGTTTCCTGTTGGTTCATCAGCAAGAATAAGTTCCGGGTCGTTCAATAAAGCTCTTGCGATGGCAACACGTTGTTGTTCACCGCCAGAAAGCTGATGTGGCATTTTATTAGCAAAATCTTTCATGCCTACTTTGTCTAATACTTCTTCTATTTTTCGAGACATTTCGTCATTGTCAGTCCAGCCTGTTGCTTTCAAAACGAATAGCATATTGTCTTTCACGCTGCGGTCCGGAAGCAATTTGAAATCTTGAAAAACAATCCCGATTTTTCGTCTCAAAAACGGAATATCATCTTCTTTTAATGTGGCCAAATCAAAATCAACCACATGACCTTCTCCTTCTGTAAGAGGCAAATCAGCGTATAAAGTTTTCATCAAACTACTTTTTCCAGAGCCGGTTTTTCCAATGATGTAAATGAATTCACCATGATTTACGTCTAAATTTATGTGAGATAAAATAGTATTTCCTTCTTGAGAAATAGCAACGTTTTTTAAAGATAGTACGGTCTGTGACATAATTTGTGTTTGTTTATGTGGTAAAAGTAATTATCAATTGTCAATTATCAATTATCACAGCAAAAAAAAATAGTTTTTTTTTCGAAAGGACGAAGCAATGTTTCCTTTTTTTATTTTTTGTTAAAATAATTGTTCATAATAAAAACCAAAAGCGTTTCGTTATAGACCATAGAAAATGATACATTTGACTATTAAACAAAAATCACAATGCATAAACTTCCCAGATTTTTATTTTTCCTTATTTTTATAGGATTTGCTCCCATTTCAGCTCAAAAATCAACGATTTACACACACGATTTAAAGGATTTTAACACGGCGCTTACGTTATACAATGATAAGCAATACACCTCGGCTAAACTTATTTTCGAAAAAGTAAAAGCAACCGCAACTACTGAGGAAATTCAGTCGGATTGTGCTTATTATGCTGCAAATTGTGCCATTCGTACCAATCAGTCAAATGCCGATGAATTGATGGAGCGTTTTGTTGCAGATTATCCAACAAGTGTGAAACAAAACCAAGCCTATGTTGAAGTGGCCCATTTTTATTTCAATCAGGGAAATTATCCAAAAGCCCTTGAATGGTTTGATAAAGTAGACGAAAGCAATTTGAGCAGAAGTGACAACGATATCTATAATATTCAAAATGGGTACTTTTTTTTTAATTCCAAAAACAAAAAAGAAGCGACTCTTTATTTTAATAAAGTCGTGAATTCAGCCGAATATGGTTCGCAGGCCAAATATTACTTAGGTTTTATGGCGTATGAAGGTGATGATTATAAGGAAGCTACAAAGTATTTTGATGCAGTTTCCGGAGAAGAAAAATACAAAGAAAAGCTTTCGTATTATCAGGCGGATATGAATTTTAAGTTGGGAAATTTCCAAAAAGCAATAGATTTAGGCGAGAAAGCAATGGCTAAATCAACTCCTTTAGAAAAATCGGAGCTGAATAAAATTATTGGCGAAAGCTATTTTAATTTAAAAAAATACGACAAAGCCATTCCGTATTTAGAAAACTACAAAGGGAAAAAAGGAAAGTGGAATAATACTGATTTTTATCAATTGGGATTCGCTTATTACGAACAAAAAGAATACGATAAAGCCATTTCACAATTCAATAAAATCATTGGCGGAAAAGATTTTGTCGCTCAAAACGGGTATTATCATTTAGGGCAGAGTTATTTGAATTTGAATAAAAAACAGGAAGCTTTGAATGCGTTCAAAAATGCTTCCGAAATGGATTTTGATGCTTCGTTAAAACAAGAAGCGAGCTTGAATTATGCTAAATTAAGTTATGAAATTGGGAATTCTTACCAAAGTGTTCCTGTTGTTTTAATGGATTTTATCAAAAAATATCCCAATAATGCCAACAATTCAGAACTGGAAAGACTCTTGATTGACTCCTATATTTCTTCAAAAAACTACAAAGAAGCCTTAGTTTTATTAGAAAAAAACAGCGCTCCGGAAAATAAGGCAGCGTACCAAAAAGTGCTTTTTTACAGCGGTTTAGAATTATACACAGACGGGGATTATGAACAAGCGTTGCGCCTGTTTACTAAAGCGACTACAGTGCAAAAAGACGCTGCAATTACTGCAAGAGCCACGTTTTGGAAAGGAGAAACCGAATATGTTTTGGATGATTTCAAAAATGCGTTATTGAGTTTCAAACAGTTCTCGGCTTCATCTGGAGCGGCAGCAACACCAGAATTCAAAAATTACAATTATAATATTGCCTACACTTATTTTAAACTAAAAGAGTACGATCAAGCGGGGAATTATTTTCAAAATCAGATTGAAAAAGGAACCGCCGATAAAGTGCGACTTCATGATTCGTATTTGCGTTTAGCAGACTGCCGATTTGTAACTTCAAAATATTGGCCGGCCATGGAAGCGTATGTGAAAGTAATCGAATTGAAAAGTGTAGATGCGGATTATGCATATTTTCAAAAAGCAATTTGCTATGGATTTGTGTCTAAAAATGAGAAGAAAATAGAAGAACTTAATTTGTTCTTACAACTGTATCCAAAATCAGAATACCGCGATGATGCTATGTTTGAATTAGGAAATACTTATGTTGCCGAAAACAAACAGGATTTAGCCATCAAAACATACGACAAATTGAATGCTGAATTCAAAAATGGTTCGTTTACCTCGAAAGCGGTTTTACGCCAAGGTTTGATTTATTACAATTCGGATAAAGATGAGCAAGCGTTGGTTAAATTCAAAAAAGTAGCGGCTGATTTTCCTAAATCTCCGGAGGCATTAGAAGCAGTTTCTACAGCGAGATTAATTTATGTAGACAACGGCAGAGTAGATGAATATGCAACTTGGGTTCGCACTTTAGATTTCGTGGCTGTAACGGATGCAGATTTAGATAATGACACTTATGAAGCCGCCGAAAAGCAATTTCAACAAAGCAATACCAAACAGGCGATTTCAGGATTCAGCAGTTACATTTCAGCGTTTCCAAAAGGAATTCATGCATTGAAAGCTAATTTTTATTTGGCTCAATCTTATTTTTCGGATGGCTCAGAAAGCAAATCGATTCCTAATTATGAATATGTAATTGCAGAACCGCGCAATGAATTTACGGAACAATCATTAGTGCGATTGGCTCAGATTTTCTTAAAAAATAAAGAGTGTGATAAAGCGATTTTGGTTTTATCCCGTTTAGAAAATGAAGCTGATTTTCCTCAAAACAAGACATTTGCACAATCAAATTTGATGAAATGTTATTATGAGAGTAAGGAATATCAAAATTCAGTTGTGTATGCTGAAAAAGTATTAGCAAATCCAAAAACAGACGATAATGTAAAAAGCGATGCGCAAATAATTATAGCAAGAGCTGCGATACAAACGGGTGACGAAACGAAAGCAAGATTGGCTTACGCTAAATTACTTGGAATTGCAAAAGGAGAATTAGCTGCCGAAGCCTTGTATTATGATGCGTATTTCAAAAATAAAGATTCAAAATTTGAGTTATCTAATGATGCAGTGCAAAAGTTAGCAAAGAATTATTCGGGATATCGTTTTTTTGGAGCCAAAGGATTAGTACTTATGGCAAAAAACTATTACGGATTGAAAGACAGTTTTCAAGCGACTTATATTTTGGATAATGTGATTCAAAATTTCACTGATTTTCCAGATGTAGTAACAGAAGCACAATCTGAATTGGATGCGATTAAAGCAGAAGAATCCAAAACAAATTCATCGATTATCAAGTAAAGAATTCAGGGAATCGGATTAAGAAAACAAGAAGAATCGGCATGAAATTTTTAAAATAATCGAAAGCCAAAAAACAAAGAGAATGAATATATCTTTTTACATCGTTGATGTTTTTGCAGAGAAAAAATACGCAGGCAATCAATTGGCAGTTTTCCTGGAGGCTGATGCTTTAAGTGCCGAAGAGATGCAAAAAATTGCCCGTGAAATCAACTTTGCGGAAAGTACCTTTATCACGAAGCTTGAACCTGAAAATAACGCCGCGGAAATTAGAATTTTTACTCCAGAGTACGAAATGAAGTTTGCAGGACATCCAATTATAGGAACTTCTTGGGTTTTGATGAATAAAATATTTGAAAATCAACCCGAAAAAATTACGTTATCAGTTCCAATTGGTGAAATTCCAATTCATCAAGCGGACGATTTAGTTTGGTTACAGGCTGCTCAACCTCAGTTTTTTGATATCTTTTCAGCAGAAGGTATTTTATCCTTCAGCAATTTAAGCAGTGTTGATTTTGATGCTGAATATCCCGTTCAGGAAGTGAGCACAGGAAGCGCATTTGTAATTGTTCCTCTCAAAAATAAAAATGCATTAGAGAATTTAGTTCTGGATAAGGTTAAAATGGATGAATGGTTGCTGGCTCATTGTAAAACAAATTTCAGAGCCTTGTATTTTTATTGTTTAGAAGAAAAAAATCTTATCAGCAGAATGTTGTATTTAGAAGACAATCAACTCAAAGAAGATGCAGCGACAGGAAGTGCCAGTACTTGTTTACAGGCTTTTCTTTTAAAATATTACGCTCCGGAAATTCAAATTATCAATCATCAGGGAGATTTTATAAACAGACCATCTCGAATTTATTTTGACGGAAAATTAACTGAAAATCATTTTGATATTAAGATTGGCGGGAAAACGCAATTTATTGCAAAAGGCGAATGGGAAGTTTAAATTCCGGGATAAGAGTTATAAATAAAAGTAAAAAAAAAGTAAAAGAGATAACTGGAAAGGAAAGAGATAAAGACAATTTGTAAAGTATTATTTCTTTCTTCTTTTATCAAAAAAAACAATAAAAATGAAAATCAATTTCCCAAATAAAATAATTGTAAGTCTGTTACTTATTGCGTTTCAATTTTCGTTTGCACAAAAGAAAGAGCAAATAGGAACCGAAACGGTGAATGTGGTGAAGCCATACACGCCAACCATTTCGGACGCTTTCAAAGTTAAGGAAACACCTTCTTTGAACGATGAGGCAACGGCCAAAAAAGAAACGGTAAAGTATACAGTTTTCTCTTTTCCCGTGGCTTCGACTTTTACGCCATCCAAAGGAAAGGCGGAAGGTGTTGAAAAAGAAAAGCAACAACATTTATTTAAAAATTATGCAACATTTGCCGGTGGAAATTACGGGACTTTGAATGCTGAATTATTTGTTACCGAAGATTTGAATGCCAATGATTATGTAGCCGGAATGTTTCGCCATCTTTCGTCGCAAGGCGGAATAAAAAAGGTCGAATTAGATGATGCTTTTTTTGACACTTCGATTGATTTGACGTATGGTTCAAATTCGACTGATTTTTCATGGAATTTTGATTTGGGATATCAAAATCAAATATACAATTGGTATGGTTTGCCAACGGGTTTTGGTGATGGATTGATTCCTTATGACAGAAATGCTTTGGTTTCAGGCATACAGCCGCAACAAACCTACAATACGATTACTTTAGGGGGAAAAATGGATTTTAATAACAGTTTTTTTAAGGAAGCCAGCTTAAAATTCAATCATTTTTCGGATGCTTACGGATCTTCGGAAAACAGGTTTTATGTGAAACCATCTTTTCAAATTGAAATGATGGATAAATCCATAAAAACAAATGTAATTGTGGATTATTTGGGTGGAAGTTTCGAAAAAAATTATTGGAACACCAATACAAAAAAGATAGAATATGGTTTTACTAATTTTGGAATTGCCCCAAGTTTTGAAATGCAGCAAGACGATTGGACGCTTCATTTTGGTGCCGGAATATTTTATAGTTTAGATACAAAAAACAGCAATAATAAGTTTTTCATTTATCCGCAAATTAATGCTTCATACAAAGTCGTGGGCGATTTAATGATTTTTTATGCCGGAGCCGAAGGGAGTTTAGAGCAAAATTCTTATATGGATTTTGTGAATGAAAATCCATTTGTTTCGCCAACATTAAGTATTTCGCCAACAGACAAACAATATGATATTTTTGCCGGTTTAAAAGGAAAATTAGCCAATAATGTCAGCTATAATATTCGGGGTTCTTATGTGAATGAAAGAAATAAAGCGTTGTATAAAAGCAATGATTATAATGAAAGCAGCACGAATGAAGATTATGCTTTTGGAAATTCACTGCAAGTCGTTTATGATGATATGAAAACAGTGCGTTTCTTTGGAGAGTTAAAAGCTGATTTTTCTGAAAATATTACTTTTGGAATCAATGGAACTTTTAGCAGTTTTACAAATGATGTACAACAAGAAGCCTGGAATTTACCAACAATTAAACTGAATTCAAATCTTGATTTTGATATTACTAAAAAATGGTATGCAGGAGTGAATGTGTTTTATGTTGGGGAACGAAAAGATCAAAAATTAAACACCGATATTGTTTATCTGATAAATTCAATTCCAATTACATTGAAGTCGTATTTTGATTTGAATGCTCATGTTGGATTTAAATACAGCGATAGATTAACGGTTTTTTTGAGAGGTAATAATATTGCAAATCAAGCGTATGAAAAATGGCTGAATTATCCGGTGCAAGGCTTACAAGTAGTTGTAGGAGCGAATTATAAATTTGATTTCTAAAAAATAAATATCCGAAAAGACACTAAGTTTTATGATGAAGTGTTTAAAAAAATTTGCGACTTTTCGGTAAGAAAAAATATGACTTTTAAACAAAAAATACATACCTACTACCTTCAATTAGTTCAAGACCGAATCGATGTTTTCAGAGATATGATTGTGGCACTTACCGAAGATTCTAAGAATGACGCTAAAGGTTCAGCCGGAGATAAGCACGAAACGGCATTGTCTATGATGCATATCGAACAGGAAAAACTCAATCGTAAATTGAGAGAAGTTTTGGATCAAAAAAATCTTTTAGACAAAATTGATTCTGCCACAATTGCCACAACTATAATTGTAGGTAGTTTGGTCAAAGCCAATGGAATTTATTTGTATTTAAGTGTCGCACTTCCCAAAATTAGTGTCGAAGGAATTAATATTATTGCATTGTCTCCACAATCGCCGTTGGGAAATAAATTAATGGGAAATGCAATTGGCTTTTCTTTCGAAATTAATGGAACGAAGTATTTGATTGAAAGTATTGAATAAAATCCGTTTTACTTTCATTAGTTGTATCCGAGTTCTATTCTTCAGAACTAATTACTATTTCAATATAGTTTCTTAACAAAGAAATCAAATCTAACATAATGTTAAATTAACATCTTCTTTCACAAAAAACTATCGAAATCATTAAAATAAAACATCATTCCCTAATAAAACTTTCGTAATTTTGCCAGCCTAAAAGTTTGACTTTAAAACGAATTAAAATTATGAGCAAAACAATGACAGTCGACATCTTGTCGAGTATTAAAGGAGCACAGCCTTCAGAGTCCGTGAACAAATTATTTGATGTGATAAAAAATGCACTTCCATCAAATGATAATGCTGCAAATACTGTCAATTATAATTGTGTTTCTGTAAATAATTTAAGAGAAGATGTTGTGATAGAGAGTTCGGCTATGGAGAGACAACTCATTTTGGAAAACTTCCCGAACAAAAAAAATGGTTTTTTAGTAGTTGCTAAAGTTATAGAAGGATAAAATGGATTCTCAAATAAAAAAAATACACCAACAATTGGTGACAAAACAAATTACTTGCACCGCTTTGGTACAAGAAAAATTAGGCTTACTTAAGCAAAATACGTATAACTCTGTCAATTCTTTGTTGGATACTTTGGCGCTGGATTTAGCAGCTAAGGTGGATGCTAAAATTGCAAAAGGAGAAACTATAGGTTTGTTGGAAGGGATTCCGTTTGGAATTAAAGATGTATATATGCTGCAGGGAACTTACACTACGGCAAGTTCTGAATTGTTAAGAAATTATAAATCGCCATACACTGCTACTGCCATTCAAAAATTATTGGATGCCGGTGCTATTCCGTTAGTAAAAGAAAATTGTGATAGTTTTGGTCACGGTTCATCCAGTGAAAACACCATTTTTGGAGCGGTGAAAAACGCCATCAATCCAGAATTAGTTGCTGGAGGTTCAAGCGGAGGTTCTGCAGTTAACGTTGCCAAAGATTATACCGTT
>ERZ1034363.1398-NODE-1398-length-13757-cov-5.395102_pt1 | contig 13757 bp, 7 predicted proteins | sample MGYA00520616_ERZ1034363 | MGnify/ENA primary metagenome ERZ1034363 (study PRJEB33736, sample SAMEA104284506) | Azolla filiculoides | biome: Urban; feature: Water surface; material: Ditch water | place: Netherlands | collected 2015-10-28 | depth 0-0.1 m ...
CAGATCCGAGTTGCCGCGGCTGGTCAAAAAGCTGCAGATGGCGGCGATGATGTGCGTGGAATTGTTTGTGGAGCTAGCAATTTTGAAGTTGGAGACAAAGTTGTAGTTTGTTTGCCGGGCGCGGTATTGCCAGGAGACTTCAAAATCGCTGCAAGAAGCACCTATGGTCACATCAGTGATGGCATGATGGCATCTGCTCGCGAGCTAAATCTCAGCGAGGACCATGCTGGAATCATTCGTTTACATGAACTTGGGCTTGATCCAAAAATCGGCACCGATGCACTTGAGCTTTTGCAGCTAACAGAAGAGGCCGCTGAGGTCAACGTCACACCAGATCGCGGATACTGTTTCTCGATTCGTGGAATTGCTCGCGAATACTCTCACGCAACTGGTGCAGAATTCCGTGACCCAATCGGAAACGCTCACCCTGAATCAACCAGTGGTTTCAATTTAAAGATTGAAGACCAGTCCCCAGTTCGTGGTCGCCAAGGTTGCCACCGTTTTGTGTTGCGATCGGTAAAAAACGTAGACACCAAGCGCCCAACGCCGCCATGGATGGTGGCGCGCCTCAAGCTAGCCGGCATGCGTTCAATTTCATTGATTGTAGATGTCACCAATTACGTCATGCTTGAGCTTGGTCAACCGCTGCACGCCTACGATGCTGACAAGCTTCAAGGTGGCATCACCGTGCGCAGAGCCCACGCGGGTGAAACAATAAAGACCCTCGATGGCCAAGAGCGAAAGCTGCACAGCGAAGATCTAGTTATCGCCGACGAAGCGGGTGCAATCGGCATTGCCGGCGTAATGGGTGGAGAGCGCACAGAAGTATCTGATACAACTGTGAACGTCATGATTGAAGCCGCAAACTTCGATCCAATTTCTATTGCCCGCTCAGCTCGTCGTCACAAGCTTCCTTCAGAAGCATCCAAGCGATACGAACGAGGTGTCGACAATAACGTTGCCGAGTACGCCGCAGCGAGAGTTGTTCAGCTTCTAGAAGTTCAGGCTCTTGGCACATCGGAACCGTTTGGTGCCGATTTCCGTGAACACTACGAAGCAACCCCAATTTGGTTGCCGGTTAATTTTGCGACAGAACTTGTGGGTGTTGAATATTCTGCGCAAGAGACTGTTTCGATTCTCAATCAGATTGGTTGCGTGGTTGCAACAGTCGATGGGGGCTACGAAGTCATTGCGCCAAGTTGGCGCCCAGACCTAACTCACAAAACAGATTTAGTCGAAGAGATAGCTCGAATTGGCGGTTACGAGCGAATCCCATCTCGTTTGCCAGTTGCTCCTCCAGGGCGCGGTTTGAACACAAAGCAAAAGAATCGTCGTGCAGTTGTAAATGCGCTAGCAGGTTCTGGCCACGTAGAGGTGCTCACATACCCGTTTGTATCTGATCGTCAGAATCAAATGTTTGCTGCAACAAAAATTGCAACAGTTAAATTGGCGAACCCACTTCAAGGTGACGCAGACGAAATGCGTGTTTCAATCTTGCCGGGCCTAATTGATGCAGCTAAGCGAAACCTTTCACGTGGGTTGACAGATCTTGCAATTTTCGAAGAGGGCTCCGTTTTCCTTCCTGCAGCATCGGTTAGCGCAAATGCAGATCTTCCAGTTGGAAATCAGCGTCCAAGTGAAGCCCAGCTAGCAATTCTGAACGGCACTGTTCCTGCGCAACCGCACCATGTTGCTGGTCTGTTCACTGGTAATCGAATCTCGCAGCAGGTAGCCACTAGATCAGTTGAAGCTGGCTACGCTGATGCAATTCACGCTGCTCGTGTTTTGGCAAAAGCAGTTGGAGTTGTTATCGAACTTCGTCAGGCAACTCCAGCTGGTTTTCATCCGGGTAGAACTGCCGAAATAATTGCCAACCTAAATGGGCAGCAAATTGTCATCGGTGTCGCAGGGGAGCTAGACCCAACACTTACTGCAAGCCAAGACCTTCCTCGCAGGGTTGGCGCTTTTGAGATCAATCTGGAGCTGCTATTTTCCACCGCACCTGCTGTAATCCAAGCTGGCTTGGTGCTTACCATGCCCGCGGCAACTCAAGACCTATCGCTGGTTGTGGAATCCCATGTTCCAGCCGCAAGTCTTCTTTCAGCAATTCGCGAGGGGGCCGCAGAGCTACTTGAGCGCGTGGTCTTGGTAGACGACTACCGGGGTTCAAATGTTGCAGAGGGGTACAAGTCTTTGACATTCGCGCTGCGATTCCGAGCAGCAGATAGAACACTCACTCAGGTAGAAGCTTCTGAGGCAAGAGACAAAGCTGTCGAGCTGGCTCACCAAAGATTCGGTGCAACGATCAGGGCCTAATGGCCTCTGAAACTAAAGATAGGAACGCAATGACATTTTCAGTTGCCGTAGCCGGCGCAAGCGGCAACGTCGGCGGAGAACTTCTGCGACTAATTGCCCAGCACCCAGAGCTTGAACTCAAGACTGTAACTGCCAGCAGCATGGTGGGGCAAAAGGTTTCAACCCTGCACCCGCATGTTCCAGTTTTTGCTGACGTGGTTTTTCAAGAAAACAACGCCCAGACGCTTGCCGGTCACGACATTGTCTTTCTGGCACTACCGCACTCAAAATCTGCTGAAGTAGCTAAGTGGCTAAGCGATGACGCGCTCGTAATTGATTGTGGTGCCGATTTTCGTCTTGAATCTGAATCTGATTGGAAAAAGTTCTATGGCGGCGAGCACGCCGGCACCTGGACTTACGGAATGCCAGAACTTCTTATTGGTGGTCAAAATAAGCAGCGTGAATTACTCAAGGGCGCAAAAAGAATTGCCGTTCCCGGTTGCAACGTAACTGCAATCACAATTGGTCTGGCCCCGGCTTTAGCCGCCGGTCTTGTCGAAAACACCGATATCGTCAGTGTGCTAACAGTGGGCACCTCGGGTGCAGGTCGCGGCGCGACCGAAAAACTATTTGAGATTGAGCCAACAGGCTCCGCTGATGCGTATCAAGTTGGAGGCATTCATCGACACACTCCAGAAATTGAGCAGAATCTTTCCAAGTCCGCAGGTGCTCAAGTTCAAATTAACTTCACTCCGGTCCTGGCTTCGGTTGAACGCGGAATTCTTGCAGTGAATACTGCAAAGTTGGCTCACGGTGTAGATATCGCAATGGTCCAAGCTGTTTATGACAACGCATATCGTCACGAACAATTTATAAAGATTTCAGCACCAGGCACTTTTCCAAGTACGGCAGAAACCATCGGAGATAATTTCGCACTAATCGGTCTTGCCGTCGATACGCACGCAAATAGGCTCATCTCTGTCTGCGCAATTGACAACCTGGTGAAGGGCACGGGCGGTGCAGCAATCCAATCTATGAACATCGCACTTGGTCTTACTGAAAACACCGGTTTGACAAACATCAGCCTTGCAAAGAAAGTTTCAAGCTTATGACAGAGACAGTTGCAAAAGGTTTTGTTGCCGGTGCAGTGCATGCGGGGCTCAAGAAATCTGGAAATCTTGATTTAGCCTTGGTGGTAAATCAAGGTCCCTTAAATTCAGCGGCTGTTGTCTTCACAACCAATCGCTGCCAGGCTAATCCAATTATTTGGTCAAAAGAAGTAATCAAAGATGGTCAGGTTTCTGCAATCATTTTGAACTCCGGTGGCGCTAATTGCTATACCGGCCCCGAGGGGTTCCAAACCACCCACGCCACCGCAGAAAAGGTCGCCGAAGTGCTAGGCGTTAATGCTGGTGATGTTCTAGTTTGCTCAACCGGATTAATTGGTGATCAGCTTGATCGTGAAAAGCTTCTTGCTGGAACTTCCGCTGCTGCGGCAAACCTAAACTCTTCAAACGGTGCGGTTGCAGCACAGGCAATCATGACAACAGACTCCAAGCCAAAAACTGCCGAGCTCATCCACCCAGATGGCTGGATAATCGGCGCCATGGCAAAGGGTGCCGGCATGTTGGCGCCGGGTCTGGCAACCATGCTTGTGGTAATTACTACCGATGCAGCCCTCGATAGCAAAGCACTTGATCAGGCCTTGCGTGCAGCCACACGCGTATCTTTTGACAGGCTTGATTCAGACGGTTGCATGTCAACCAATGACCAGGTCACTTTAATGGCATCAGGGGCCAGTGCCATCTCACCAACTCAAGATGAATTCACAGTCGCCCTAACTCAAATTTGCATTTCACTTGCTACTCAGCTTCAGCAAGATGCCGAAGGTTCTTCGCATGACATCACAATTTCTGTTTCCGGCGCTGCCTCTGAAGAAGATGCCGAAGAGGTCGGCCGATCTGTGGCTAGAAACAACCTTTTCAAAGCCGCTATCTACGGAAATGACCCTAACTGGGGTCGCATTCTTGCAGCCGTAGGTGTTACACATGCTGAGTTTGACCCTTACAACATTGATGTCTCAATTAATGGAATTAGTGTTTCGAAAAAGGGACAACCAGATCAACCTCGTGAGATGGTCGACCTAAAACCACGTGCTGTCGATATTCAAATCAACTTAAATTCGGGCAGTCACTCGGCCGCCATCTACACCAACGACCTGACACACGAATACGTAACAGAGAACAGCGAATACTCAAGTTAATGATTCCTAAAGAACAGCAAGATCAAGCGATTGCCGCTATCAAGGCGGGCACGCTCATCGAGTCATTGCCATGGCTGCAAAAGTTTCACGGCAAAGTTGTCGTGGTTAAATTTGGCGGCAACGCAATGGTGGATGCCGAATTACAAAAGGCATTTGCCGAAGACATGGCCTATCTCCGATGGGTGGGAATCAGGCCTGTGGTTGTCCACGGCGGTGGCCCTCAAATCTCAGCACGACTTGCCGAGCTTGGAATCGAAAGCGAATTCCGCGGAGGCTTCCGTGTTACCACTGATGAGACCATCTCAGTTGTCCGTGATGTTTTGCGAGAGCAAATTTCTGCCCAACTCGCAGACCTAATCCAAGCTGCCGGCGCAGAAACATCAATCATGTCTGGTGAAGATGCCAATCTGTTCCGCGCAGAAAAAACAATTCTTGAATCAAAAGATGGGCCAGTAGATATTGGTCTTGTTGGCGAAGTGACCCAAGTAAATCCGCGCATCGTTTTAGAGGCGCTAGAAGCGGGCCGCATTCCTGTGGTTTCAACTGTTGCTCCAACAACGTCAGGCGAATTGCTAAACGTAAATGCCGACCTAGCTGCCGCTGCTCTGGCTGTTGCGCTCGGTGCAGAAAAATTGATGGTGCTAACAGATGTTCCAGGCCTCTACAGTGACTGGCCAAATCGTGATTCGCTGGTTTCCGAAATTACAACAACAGAGCTCGAGGCTCTAATTCCAAGTCTTGAATCCGGCATGATTCCAAAGATGCAATCTTGTTTGAAAGCAGTGCAGGGCGGTGTCCCAACCGCCCACGTAATTGACGGCAGAACACCACACAGCATTTTGCTTGAAATTTTCACGGTTACCGGTGTCGGTACCATCGTGCTTCCATAAAGAATATTCATCAAAAGAAACGGGTAAGAAATGGTTCGCCACTTTTTGAAAGACGACGACATCACACCTGCAGAGCAGGCACAGATAATCAGTCGCGCCATTGCCTTAAAACAAGAGCCATACTCCCTGCGCCCTTTTGCCGGACCCAAAACAGTCGCTTTGATTTTTGACAAGACCTCAACTCGCACCAGAGTTTCATTTGCCGTAGGCGTGTCCGACCTTGGTGGTGCACCATTAATTATTGACAGCCAAACAAGTCAAATGGGTGGCAAAGAATCAGTTGCCGATACAGCTCGTGTTCTTGGCCGTCAGGTTGCTCAAATTGTTTGGCGCACATATGCTCACCAAGGCCTTGAAGAGATGGCGCAGTTTGCTGGTGTGCCGGTAATCAATTCACTAAGTGACGATTACCACCCCTGTCAGATCCTTGCCGACCTAATGACCATTCAAGAGCACAAGGGAAAGCTTGCTGGCTTGAAATTGGCTTATGTTGGAGACGCCAGCAACAACATGGCTAACAGTTATTTAATTGGGGGAGCCACGGCTGGAATGCACGTTGCTGTTGCAGGTCCGGCTAGTTACCTTCCAGATTCACATATCGTGGCTCGTGCCGAATTAATTTCAAGTAACACCGGAGGGTCAATTTCGGTTCATGGTGATCCTGCTGCTGCAATTGCTGGTGCCGATGTGGTGGTAACCGATACCTGGATTTCTATGGGTCAAGAAGCAGAGAAAGAGCAACGCATTCGTGACTTTGCCGGGTACACAATCAATGAAGAGCTATTCGCGCACGCAAAGCCGGATGCAATCTTCATGCATTGCCTTCCTGCTTACCGGGGCTACGAGGTTTCCGAGCAAGTATTAGATGGGCCTCGCTCAGTAATTTGGGATGAGGCTGAAAATCGCCTGCACGCCCAGAAGGCACTTATGTCTTGGCTTGCCGAGCAGCACTAAGCAACTCCCATCAGAAAATAAGCCTCTAACTAAGATTGACAACATGAACGCATCAACAAATTCCGGCTCAAATGCACTCTGGGGCAGCCGTTTCGAAGGTGGACCCTCAGACGCATTGGTGGCGCTTAGCCGCTCGGTGCATTTTGACTGGCGCCTCGCCAGCTACGACATCGCCGGAACTCGCGCTCACATCAAGGCCCTGCAGTCCGCTGGCTACCTAACCGTAGCCGAGCTTGAAAAGCTAGACCGCAGCCTACTTGAGCTACTTGATCGTGTGCAGCAAGGCAGTTTTCAGCCAAAACCCACCGACGAAGACGTACACTCGGCGCTAGAACGCGGACTAATTGAAATTGCCGGTGCCGAACTTGGCGGAAAAGTACGAGCCGGGCGAAGCCGAAACGACCAAATCGCAACTTTGATTCGCACATACCTGCTTGATCAGGCGGCTGTCATCCATGGCCAAGTGCTAGAACTGATCGAGGTCTTGGTTACTAGAGCCGAGGAGCACCTCGGCGTTGCAATGCCTGGCCGCACACATTTTCAGCATGCCCAGCCGGTTGCGCTCTCGCATCACCTGCTAGCGCACGCTTGGCCATTGGTTCGCGATCTTGAGCGCCTGCACGATTGGCGCAAACGAGCCAATCTTTCGCCTTATGGCGCTGGAGCCCTGGCCGGTAACACCCTGGGTCTTGACCCAAACTTGGTAGCCCAAGAGCTTGGCTTAGCCGGGCCAACCCCAAATTCAATAGACGCCACTGCCAGCCGCGATGTTGTGGCCGAATTTGCTTTCATCGCAAGCTTGATTGGCATCAATCTGTCGCGCTTCTCTGAAGAAATCATCATCTGGGCCAGCGCCGAGTTCAATTACATCAAGCTCCACGATTCCTACTCAACCGGGTCGTCAATCATGCCGCAAAAGAAGAACCCCGATATCGCTGAGCTTGCTCGTGGCAAGGCAGGTCGCTTAATTGGTGACCTAACTGGCCTGTTGGCCACCCTAAAAGGCTTGCCTTTGGCATACAACCGTGACCTACAAGAAGACAAAGAGCCGGTTTTTGACGCAGTAGACACTTTGACAGTGCTGCTACCAGCCTTCACCGGCATGGTGGCAACCCTGCAGTTCAACCGTGATCGGCTAGAGCTGCTCGCCCCAGCGGGCTTCTCACTTGCCACTGATGTAGCTGAGTGGTTGGTCAAGCAAAAGGTGGCCTTCCGCGATGCCCACGAAATCACTGGAAAGTTGGTTTCTTACTGTGAAGCGCACAACCTCGAATTACACGAGGTTCCAGATGCCGAAATGGCAGCTATTTCGCCTTCACTCACTCCCGACGTTCGTGATGTCCTTACCGTAGGCGGTTCAATTAAGGCTCGAGCCGGTGCCGGTGGTACTGCTTTGCCTAGGGTCTTAGATCAAATCGCCATCCTACGTAAAATTGCGCCAAAGCGTGAGGCTTAACAATGTCACTCAAAAACCAAGCTAACGACTCAACTTTTAAAGATTTGCTCGATGAGCTGCAGTGGCGCGGTCTTATTGCCCTCTCTACCGATGAAGATGCTCTGCGCAAAGCGCTTAACGAAACCAAAATCACTTACTACATAGGTTTCGACCCAACGGCACCAAGTCTTCATCTAGGAAATCTTGTACAACTATTGTTCATGCGCCGATTGCAGCTTGCGGGGCACAAGCCGCTAGCTCTTATTGGTGGATCCACAGGTTTAGTGGGGGATCCACGCCCAACTGCAGAGCGAACCCTAAACACCAAAGAAACCGTGGCCGAATGGGTTGAAAAACTAGGCAAACAGGCTTCCAGGTTCCTATCTTTTGAAGGTGGCAACGCCGCCCGCCTGGTCAATAACCTTGACTGGACAGCACCTTTGAGCGCAATCGACTTCCTTCGCGATATCGGAAAATACTTCCGTGTTGGCACAATGCTCAGCAAAGACGCGGTATCTGCTCGCTTGAATTCTGAACATGGCATTAGCTATACCGAGTTCAGCTACCAAATTCTTCAAGGATATGACTTCCTTGAGCTCTACCGCCGCTACGACTGCACCCTTCAGATGGGCGGCAGTGACCAGTGGGGCAACCTAACTTCGGGTACAGACCTAATCCGCAAGGCGGAGGGTAAATCTGTACACATTATGGCAACTCCTCTAATCACCAGCAGTGACGGCAAGAAATTCGGCAAATCAGAAGGCAATGCCATATGGCTAGACGAAGAGCTAACCAGCCCTTACGCCTTCTACCAATACTGGCTAAATGTCACCGATGAGGACCTTGAAGATCGACTAAAGGTATTCACCTTCCTTACCAAGGCCCAAGTTGAAGACGTGGTGGCAGAGCACAAGGCGGCTCCGCATCTTCGCGGTGGTCAAAAACGCCTGGCTCTTGAAATTACAACATTGGTTCACTCAGCCGAGGCGGCCCAAGGGGCAATAGACGCTTCGGCAGCACTATTCGGCCAAGGTGATCTTGAAGCACTAGATATCGCAACATTGCACTCGGCGCTGGGGGAGTTGCCAAACACAACTGCCTCAATTGGCACACCTATAACTCAACTTCTTATTGATACAGGTCTGGTTGAAAGCATCTCGGCCGGACGCCGTGCCATAAAAGAAGGCGGCGTCTACGTCAACAATCAAAAAATTGATGACGAAATGGCCGTTTTAAACCAGCTTTTGCACTCTAAATACGCTGTTTTACGTCGTGGAAAAAAGACCCTTGCGGGCGTATTCACCTTATAAACACTGGTATTCACCGCAGATTTGAAGAAGTTCAAAAAATATTTAAAGTTTTTTTGAAAAAAAGCCCATTTCGATTTGACTTCATCGTTATATGAACGTAATGTAATACCTCGTTGCCCAAAGTTTGGAACCTTCTGCTTAGAAGTCCGGCTCAAGAGCAACAAAACCCTTAGATTCAGGCAAAAAAGCCTTGCGGCTTTTTATTGCTGTGTCTAAGATTTAAATCTCTTACCACGATTTTTTCAAAGCTTGCATTTGACACGCTGAGAATATGTGGTAAGTTTGTGAAGTTGCTCTGTAGACCATCGCGAGAGAAATCCGCAGACGCATCCGATCCTTGAGAACTCAACAGTGTGCACTATGTCGATACCAAGAACCTCTTGGTTATTTAGGCTTGCCTAAATAGTCAGAGAAAATATTGGATTAGACAGATTGTCAGACAATCTGATTTAGTCAGATCAAACTAATGCCCCCATTTTCCGGGGGTTTTGTTAAGTTTGCCTCTTGCTTGCAAGGGGCTATTAACTTTTACGGAGAGTTTGATCCTGGCTCAGGACGAACGCTGGCGGCGTGCTTAACACATGCAAGTCGAACGATGAAGCTGGAGCTTGCTCCGGTGGATTAGTGGCGAACGGGTGAGTAACACGTGAGCAATCTGCCCTTGACTCTGGGATAACTGCGGGAAACTGTAGCTAATACCGGATACGACACCTTGGGGCATCCCAGGGTGTGGAAAGAATTTCGGTCAAGGATGAGCTCGCGGCCTATCAGCTAGTTGGTGAGGTAATGGCTCACCAAGGCGACGACGGGTAGCCGGCCTGAGAGGGTGACCGGCCACACTGGAACTGAGACACGGTCCAGACTCCTACGGGAGGCAGCAGTGGGGAATATTGCACAATGGGCGAAAGCCTGATGCAGCAACGCCGCGTGAGGGATGAAGGCCTTCGGGTTGTAAACCTCTTTTAGCAGGGAAGAAGCGAAAGTGACGGTACCTGCAGAAAAAGCACCGGCTAACTACGTGCCAGCAGCCGCGGTAATACGTAGGGTGCAAGCGTTGTCCGGAATTATTGGGCGTAAAGAGCTCGTAGGCGGTTTGTCGCGTCTGCTGTGAAAATCCGAGGCTCAACCTCGGACCTGCAGTGGGTACGGGCAAACTAGAGTGCGGTAGGGGAGATGGGAATTCCTGGTGTAGCGGTGGAATGCGCAGATATCAGGAGGAACACCGATGGCGAAGGCACATCTCTGGGCCGTAACTGACGCTGAGGAGCGAAAGCGTGGGGAGCGAACAGGATTAGATACCCTGGTAGTCCACGCCGTAAACGGTGGGTGCTAGTTGTGGGCCACATTCCACGTGGTCTGTGACGAAGTTAACACATTAAGCACCCCGCCTGGGGAGTACGGTCGCAAGACTAAAACTCAAAGGAATTGACGGGGGCCCGCACAAGCGGCGGAGCATGCGGATTAATTCGATGCAACGCGAAGAACCTTACCAAGGCTTGACATATACCGGAAAAGCGTAGAAATACGCTCCCCGCAAGGTCGGTATACAGGTGGTGCATGGTTGTCGTCAGCTCGTGTCGTGAGATGTTGGGTTAAGTCCCGCAACGAGCGCAACCCTCGTCCTATGTTGCCAGCACGTAATGGTGGGAACTCATGGGAGACTGCCGGGGTCAACTCGGAGGAAGGTGGGGATGACGTCAAATCATCATGCCCCTTATGTCTTGGGCTTCACGCATGCTACAATGGCCGATACAAAGGGCTGCGATACCGCAAGGTGGAGCGAATCCCATAAAGTCGGTCTCAGTTCGGATTGGGGTCTGCAACTCGACCCCATGAAGTCGGAGTCGCTAGTAATCGTAGATCAGCAACGCTACGGTGAATACGTTCCCGGGCCTTGTACACACCGCCCGTCAAGTCACGAAAGTCGGTAACACCCGAAGCCGGTGGCCTAACCGTAAGGAAGGAGCCGTCGAAGGTGGGATCGGTGATTGGGACTAAGTCGTAACAAGGTAGCCGTACCGGAAGGTGCGGCTGGATCACCTCCTTTCTAAGGAGCATCTCGAGAAGCTTGCTTCTCATAAGAGATCCAGATCTAGAACAAACGTTTCTAGCTGGGTAGCTCAAGGGTGGAATATCGAATAGTAAGCAGCCGAATTTAGCGGCTCTAGTACGACCCTTGTGGTCTGGAACGAGCTTCTCTAGGAATCTGCTTTTGCACACTGTTGGGTCCTGAAGGACCGGGTAAAACCGCCTTCAAGACCGATTGCTTCGATTGAATTTATTCATGAGATGCAGCGGACTGGACCACACAAGCTAGTGAACCAGCGCCTAAAAGCGCCAGGCCTAGTCTCTGGAGTGGTACCGCCCGTACTTTGAGAACTACATAGTGGACGCGAGCATCTTAAAAATTAAAGATCTCTGAACAATGTTCAGTGGTCTCTTAGATATCAAGTTCTTAAGAGTAAACGGTGGATGCCTTGGCATTGGGAGCCGAAGAAGGACGTAGTAATCTGCGATAAGCCTCGGGGAGTCGATAAACAGACTTTGATCCGAGGATCTCCGAATGGGGAAACCCAGCTGGACTCGATCCAGTTATTCCTGCCTGAATATATAGGGCAGGTAAAGGGAACGTGGGGAAGTGAAACATCTCAGTACCCACAGGAAGAGAAAACAAAAGTGATTCCGTTAGTAGTGGCGAGCGAACCCGGAAGAGGCTAAACCGATCATGTGTGATAGCCGGTAGGCGTTGCATGGTCGGGGTTGCGGGACTTTTCAGTTGTTCTACCGAACAGCAACAGTAGAAAGCAATGTAGACGAATGGTCTTGAAAGGCCAGTCATAGAGGGTGCCAACCCCGTAGTCGAAACGTTGTGGACGCTGGAGAAGGATCCCAAGTAGTACGGAACCCGTGAAATTCTGTGCGAATCTGTCAGGACCACCTGATAAGCCTAAATACTACCCAATGACCGATAGCGGACAAGTACCGTGAGGGAAAGGTGAAAAGTACCGCGGGAGCGGAGTGAAATAGTACCTGAAACCGTTTACTTACAAACCGTTGGAGCCAGCTTGTTCTGGTGACAGCGTGCCTTTTGAAGAATGAGCCTGAGAGTTAGCGATATGTGGCGAGGTTAACCCGTGTGGGGTAGCCGTAGCGAAAGCGAGTGTGAATAGCGCGAATGAGTCGCATGTCCTAGACCCGAAGCGAAGTGATCTACCCATGGCCAGGTTGAAGCGACGGTAAGACGTCGTGGAGGACCGAACCCACTTCAGTTGAAAATGGAGGGGATGAGCTGTGGGTAGGGGTGAAAGGCCAATCAAACTTCGTGATAGCTGGTTCTCTCCGAAATGCATTTAGGTGCAGCGTTGCGTGTTTCTTATTGGAGGTAGAGCTACTGGATTGCCGATGGGCCCTACAAGGTTACTGACGTAAGCCAAACTCCGAATGCCAATAAGTGAGAGCGCAGCAGTGAGACTGTGGGGGATAAGCTTCATAGTCGAGAGGGAAACAACCCAGACTACCAACTAAGGTCCCAAAGCGTGTGCTAAGTGGAAAAGGATGTGGAGTTGCATAGACAACCAGGAGGTTGGCTTAGAAGCAGCCACCCTTGAAAGAGTGCGTAATAGCTCACTGGTCAAGTGATTCCGCGCCGACAATGTAACGGGGCTCAAGCACACCACCGAAGTTGTAGCATTTGTACCATTGCCAGGCCGTAAGGTCCAGGCGTACAGATGGGTAGGAGAGCGTCGTGTGGCGAGCGAAGCGGCGGAGTAATCCAGCCGTGGATGCCACACGAGTGAGAATTCAGGCATGAGTAGCGAAAGGCGGGTGAGAAACCCGCCGTCCGAAAGACCAAGGGTTCCAGGGCCAGGTTAATCCGCCCTGGGTAAGTCGGGACCTAAGGCGAGGCCGACAGGCGTAGTCGATGGACAACGGGTTGACATTCCCGTACCGGCGAAGAACCGCCCAAACTAATCAAGTAATGCTAAGTCTTTGAAGCTGTTATTGATCCCTTCGGGGTGAGGTTTCAGTGAATAACACGACCCTATGCTTGTGCGGTTAACGTATTAACAGGTGTGACGCAGGAAGGTAGCCTCCGCGGGGCGATGGTTGTCCCCGTTTAAGGATGTAGGGCGAGTCATAGGCAAATCCGTGACTCACATAGCCTGAGATCTGATGATGAGACCGCAAGGTCGAAGTGGGTGATCCTATGCTGCCAAGAAAAGCATCGACGTGAGGTTCTAGCTGCCCGTACCCCAAACCGACTCAGGTGGTCAGGTAGAGAATACTAAGGATATCGAGAGAACCACGGTTAAGGAACTCGGCAAAATGCCCCCGTAACTTCGGGAGAAGGGGGGCCAGAGTCGTGTAGGAATTTACTTCCGAAGCGATGTATGGCCGCAGAGACCAGTTGGAAGCGACTGTTTACTAAAAACACAGGTCCGTGCGAAGTTGCAAAACGATGTATACGGACTGACGCCTGCCCGGTGCTGGAAGGTTAAGAGGAACGGTTAGCCGTAAGGCGAAGCTGAGAATTTAAGCCCCAGTAAACGGCGGTGGTAACTATAACCATCCTAAGGTAGCGAAATTCCTTGTCGGGTAAGTTCCGACCT
>ERZ1034363.1399-NODE-1399-length-13750-cov-2.589775_pt1 | contig 13750 bp, 13 predicted proteins | sample MGYA00520616_ERZ1034363 | MGnify/ENA primary metagenome ERZ1034363 (study PRJEB33736, sample SAMEA104284506) | Azolla filiculoides | biome: Urban; feature: Water surface; material: Ditch water | place: Netherlands | collected 2015-10-28 | depth 0-0.1 m ...
CTCCAACATATCTTTATCTAAGTTAGCCGAAAAATTCGTGTTGTAAGCCCCTGGAATTTTAATCGAAATGATTGCTACAATCAAACTGAAAGCAAATCCTAATAAAAGATAGCCTGTAATAGCATCGACAATTACTTTAACTGTAACAGTAGCTGTAGAAGAAACCTGCTTGATTAAGCTTAAAACCAAAAATATAAAGAAGAAAAAATTAAGAGCTCGAAAAATAATATTTACCATTTGAAATTTACTAAAGAAAGCTACCCACAGTGCCAATGTTAAAAAAACAGAAATACTTATCAAAGAATTTTTGTCGTTTTTAAGCGATAAAACAGCAAAGAAAAAAATGCCTGTGATAGCAATAGAAAAAAGCAAATTAAGATAGGTTCCAGGAAAAACCGGAAAAACAAAAACAGTAAGGATAGTGAAAAAGAGTAAAAATCCGTTAGCCACAGCAGATTTATTTTTTCTATTATCTGTTGGAAAGCTATTTTCGAGACTTTTTAAAATGGATTGTTTCATGCTTTGCGAAATGAATATTTTAAAAGAGATCCATTATGAAAAGTTTTCTAAAAAGTTTTTTTATAATTCATCTCTATTTCAAAGATAAATAAAATTGTTGTTTGCAAAACAGCGGAAATTTAAAAAAATCATTGTGAAATACAGAAATTATTTTGAATAAATCCTAATATAAAAACATAAAAAAAGGTTCCACTTCTAAATTAAGTGGAACCCCGAAATTGCTTATTTATTTTAGATAATCACATTTTACAGCACCAATTTGGCCAATTTCATTTTCATTTTGATGGATCTTCTTTTTTGTTTGAAACTTTTATTTTTCTTTTTATAGTCCTCGTCATTGCCAAACAATCTGTCCATATCTTTGTCATTTTGATCAAAAATACGGTCGATTTCTTTGTCTCTGTCGGCTTTAGATTTGTTTGATTTGTCATTTTTTTCTAAATCAGCCAGCATTTTACTATTCAGATTATCGTAATCTTTTTTCTGTTTGGCATCCAAGGTTAATCCATTTGTATTATTCAAATCTGCCGCTAATGCTGCTTTATTTTTGTATTGCGCTGACATTTCGGTTACACTGAATACAAGAAGAAACGCTAAAAACCCTAATACTTTTTTCATTTTTGTTTAATTTATAGTTATTATTTATTTTTAATTTTATTTCATTCCAAAAATGGTCAATTCTGCTTTGCCATTTAGGAATCCTTTGGTATCGTACCAAAAATCAATTGCTTTTAGTTTGCGTTTACCTCCTTGTAGGTCAATAACTCTACTTTCGCCACCTTCTTTAATTTCGCTACGTAAATTAATTTCTTCTGGTCTTCCATCTTCATAACGAACCACCATTTTTTGAATATTTACAGGGGAGTTTCTCACCTTAATTTTTAATTTTCGATAAGAATCGTGTGGCCCTCTAATTTCCATAGCATCGTGGTCAGCGTTATGAGTAGCTTGCATGGTTCCTAATATTCGCCATGAACCTACGTTGTTGTTACCGTTATGATTATTACGGTTTTGTGCTTGTAAAACAATACTGGTTGCTATAAACAAAAATGCGAGAATAATTTTTTTTGATACTGTTTTCATATTTTGTTTTTTTTAAATTAAATAATTATTTAGTCCTTCTCAACAAGAGCAATTTCATATTTATCTTTGCCGTCCACTTGCACGGGTTGATAATAGGTTTCTCCGAATTTAACATAAGTTACATCTCCAATGGTAACTTCTTCACCACCCTCAGGAATTTTATCTACAATAGTTCCAGCGGTTGGAGCCACAACGGTATATCCTCCATCCGATTTTTCATAATAGGTATTTCCGTAGTAATAGTTATTTACAGTTCCTGTATTGACTGTTTCAGCACCTTCAGGAATATTGACAACCGTTCCTCCTACTGGAGCTGCGACAGCGGTATAGCCTCCATTTCCTGCTTGATACCAAACTCCGTTGTCATAATGATAAGGATCTGGATGATCTGCTACGCTAACAATTATTGCTGTTACAGCGAGAGTTGTAATGAAGAATCCCCAAGGATGCCAAACAGGTCCCCACATATAAGGGCGATATGGTCTTGGATAATAAGGATGGTAACAATTATAATGATAACCGCCGTAATGGTAGGGTGCTCTATTATAATGAATATTATTGTTGCGTCTAACGGAGGTGTTTCGACTGTTATTTATCTTGATATCTTTGCTGTTATCAACGTTGATATTGACATTGTTGTTTTTTATGTTTTTGTTGTTGCTTCCAATATTATTGGTGTTCCCTACTTTATTATTATTGCCTACATTTTTCTTGCTGGAAACATTGTTTTTGCTAGAAACCTTTTTCTTGCTGTTTGAACTTGTGCTAGGTCTTTTGGAATCCAATTTATTAGAACTTGAACTTGTTGATGGTCTTGAAATGGATTTATTAGCCGATGAATTATTTGAAGGTCTCTTAGCTGTTGGTTTGTTCCCCGAATTACTTGGTCTTGCAGTCGATTTTTGTGGAGTCGATCTTTGAGGTGCTGACCTTTGATGATTTTGTGCTATAATGTCCGTTTGAACAAATAGCATTGCAAATACCATAACAGCTATGATAATTTGATTTGATGTTTTAAGAAAATTTTTCATTTATTTTATTTTTAGTTTGACAATTATAAATTTTAGTATTAATTTTTATTTTGAAGGCGGAAACATGGCATTTATTTGGAAACGAACAATAAAATTGCCTTTTGTTGGACCGCTAACCACGTATTCTGGGGTGAGAGACATGCTTAAATTTTTAGCAAAAACTTTGGTAATTCCTAATGATATTGGAATAGTATAATCATCATTTCCCCAATCGAAATTCATTATTGGACTAAAAGCTAGAACAACTCCTTTAGCAATTACTTTATTTACAATCGGTTGAAACAATATAAAATTTTTGGATTGTCTATCAGCATCGCCAGCAAAACTCCAATATTGTTGAAACAAGACTCCATATTGTAGCCCTTTGGTTTTGGTATTCAAAACAACACCAGAAATTCCCGAACTCCATTTTCCTGTACCTAGAACTTTTGGCGATGCGGTTGGCATAATCAATCCTGTTCCTACTCCAAGTAGTCCCCATTTTTGTTTAAATGCGACCACATCTAACAAAATAACATCACTAATTCCCGTGGCATCTAATGATGCTGTATTTGGAAATGTTTGACTAATTACTGGCACTTCTAATCTATAGATGGTGTACACTTTTGATGGGGCTTTGCTTTTAAAAAAAGGCAACCCCAAAGTGCCTGTAGGTTGAACGATTCTTGAGGTAATATTTATTTGATTTGCGTCATTATCTTTCCAAGTGTAATTAGGCTGTACTTGCAATTTGGTTACAAATGCCAATGGGTTTGTAGCATTTGCAGCCGCTGCCGCTATTTCATCTGCTGGTTTTTCTTGTGCATATAGAAAGGCACTTACCATAAAAAATAAAATAGCTAGTTTTTTCATTTTAAATAATTAAAATATAATTCCGCTTCTCAAACCGATAAAGGCTGCATCCCCATTGGATACCCCTCCACGTGAAGCGAGCCCAGGTTGTATCCATTGAAAATCGACCCCTAATGAAAACCAAGGAGTTAAAAACGCATTATAATAGGTTTCAATTCCCGCTTCTCCAGCTGCTGTTTTAAGGATTGTTGGAATGTTTAATTCAGAGATTCCATCACTAAAAGAGTAATTGAAATAACCTATTCCCCAATGATCCATCGGACGTTTTGCAAAAGGAGCTTTTCCTCCAAGTCCTAAAACAAAACCATAATCTACTGGGGAACCTTCGCCATCCGTCATAATAACCTGACCATATAAACCGAAGTTTTGTTTTTTATTGGTTGGTGATTGCCATAAAGCTTGTTCAAAATAATAGCCTAAAGTCCAGCGATTGCTTTTTTTCTGAGAAGTTTGGTTTGGATTTAGAATATCGAAAACATCATCTGTGTTGTAAACATCTTTTGTACTGGCTACACCTAATATTCCTTGCTTCCCTTTTAATCCAGCAATATGAACTATTACATCAGCTGAACCAAAAAAGGTAACTCCATTTTGAAAACGATCACTAAAACCTATTTTATTCAAACTACTATTGGCATCATATACCATAAAAGTCAAATCTCTCTTTTCGCTATTAGACATATAAGCAGCTCCAAAAATATCTGGAGTTGTTATCCCATTTGGTGCGGTAATAAAAGCAGTATTTTGAAAACCTGTTCTACCACCACCCCCTGAAAAAGTAGAGAAATTGGTTAAATCTCTGGTGCTCATTTTTCCTATAACCACTTTATCCGTTTTAGATAAAAATTGAACAAGATACACTGATCCATCAAATCGATCAGCTCCTTCAATTCCGGGATAAGCCAGACCTGTATTTACTGGTAAAAGTGTGCCTCCATTTCCGTTAACACTATTTCCCATATTGTACTCCATATGAGCAATGGCGAAAAAACCTTTCCACAACCCTAATTTTTCTCCATTAAGCAGAGTAGCAAATCCCCATTTGGCACCAAATTGAAAATCTTTATCTCCTTCCCCAGAAACCATACCTTGATAATAATTCGTAAGCGAACTCTTGATCGTAATTCCTGATTTTTTAAGGCTTGTTCTCGCTCCACCCCAATCGCCAGTAAGCTGTTTTCTGGTCCAAATCGTTTCTGCTTTAGCCTCAGTTGTTTTTGCTGCAGCTAATGAATCAGCTGAAGCATTAACGTCTTCAGGTGTAATATCCGTTTGTGCACTTACACTAAATGAAGCAAATAAAAACAGTAGAAAAACAAATGATTTTAATTTTAAATGACCTTTTTTCATAATTGAATGTTAGTTTGAAATATGAATATTCTTTTGATTGTAAGGTATTAGCGTTATTATTTTAAATACTTAATTTCCGTTTTTCCAATAGTTCCATTGAATGAAAATGGTGCTAAATCGTAATAATCTAAGGCTACTGGTGAGTCTAAATCGGTTCCGATATCGAAAGTGGCATTTGAACCAAAGTGTAATGACATAGCTGCAGGAACATTTCCTTTGGCTACCACTTCTCCGTTAATTCGCAAAGTGATGTCCATAGGTCCTCCAATTTTATCGACTAATCTGGATTCTACTTCGATTTTAGATTTACCTACAGGCAATTTTTTACTGGCTTTCACTTTCGTACGTTGCACTTCGAATAAGTTGAATTCATAGCTTAGAATTCCGTCTTTAACATAGCAAGTAACCCCTCCTGAAAATCCACAAAGTGCATACAAAACTCCATTTGCCTTGGCTGGAGCATCAATTTCCATAGAAACTAAACTACTGTTTTTACCCAATTTTGGAGCAGCCGATTCTGGCATCAAGGTAATTGGCGCATCAAAAGACCATTCGGTTGCTGTAGGAGCAGGTGCATCTTCGGGATGAAACATTGCGGTTGACCACATACCTCCACCAATAGGTAAATTTTTATATTTTTTAGATTCATCAATGAACAAGGCTTTCATTTCTTCCAACTTTTGTGGATTTTTTGCAGCCAAATCATTGGCTTGACTCCAATCTTCGTCAATATTATACAATTGCCAAGGATCAGTCAAAGGCGACCACTCTTTTATCCCTTTTGGCAATCCACCTACCCATGGTTCTCTCAAACCTTTAGCACTAGCAAACCAACCGTCTTTATACACACCACGGCTTCCCATAATGTCAAAAAATTGAATAGTACGTGTTCCTTTTGCTTTAGCATTAGCAAAGGTATAGGCCATACTAGTACCGTGAATTGGGTCTTGTTGAAAACCGTTAACTACTTTTGGAGCTGTGATTTTTGTTATATCATAAATAGTAGGTACAATATCGATAACATGATGAAATTGAGAACGAGGTGTGGCATCATGTTGTATTCCTTTTGGCCATGAAACTGCCATTGGTTGACGAATTCCTCCAAAATAAGAACCTTGCAGTTTTGTACCTTGATAAGGGGTGCTTCCTGCCCAAGCCCAACCGGCGTTATACATATTATCTGTTTTTGGTCCGCCAAGCGCATCCAAACCTCCTAATTCTTCTAAAGCCGTTAGGTGTTGCGAAATTTTGGTTGGAATACCATTTTGAGCCAATTGCTCACTAATAGTTCCGTTCAATCCTTCTGATGACGAACCGTTGTCACCCCAAATGTAGAATATAAGGGTGTTATCTAATTTTCCTTGTTTTTCAATTTCATCAATTACAAGACCTGCATTATAATCGGCGTGTTCTGCGAAACCTGCAAAAACTTCCATCAAACGACGTTGAAATGGTTTTTCAGATTCTGGAATAGATTCCCAAGAAGCCATAGTTTCTGGACGAGGCGTTAGTTTTGCGTTTTGTGGAATCCATCCTTTTGCTTTAGCATTTTTGAAAACGCGTTCGCGGTATTTGTCCCAACCATCGTCAAATTTTCCTTTGTATTTATCAGCCCATTCTTTAAAAATTTGATGAGGACCATGTGCAGCACCTGGTGCCCAATACATAAAGAAGGGTTTTTCAGGAGCATAGGCTTTTTGTTCGCGCAACCATTTGATAGCATCTTGTGCAATATCTTCGGTAACGTGGTATGGTTTTTTAGGGTCGTGGTGCAAAGGTGCTTGCGTTGTATTACGAGTCATTACGGGTTCGTATTGTGATACTTCTCCGGCAAGGAATCCATAAAAATACTCAAAGCCATAGCCTGTTGGCCAATAATCGAATGGTCCTTTGTTTGTAATTTGTTCTTCGGGTGTGTTGTGCCATTTTCCCCAAGCTCCGGTGTTGTATCCATAGTTTTTAAGTACTTCGGCAACTGTGGCAGAGGTTTTAGGAATGGTGCCGCTAAAACCATCAAAATCATTTGCAATGGCAGAGATTTGACCATTTCCAACAAAAGTGTGGTTTCTTCCTGTTAACAATGAAGCTCGGGTTGGCGAGCACATGGCTGTAGAATGAAAACGATTATAAGAGATTCCTTGATTTGCGACTCTACTTAATGTAGGCGTGTTGATTTCTCCTCCATAAGTTGAAGGAGTTCCAGGACCAAGGTCATCCATAAGGATAATTAAAATGTTGGGAGTCCCTTCGGCAAGGCGTTTGGGTTCCACTCTTTTTTTATAGGTTGACTCTTGAATAGTTAGTCCAGCTTTAGATCCTGAAGGAGCTGGAGGAAAAGGCAAAACATCCTGTGCCTGCACTGATCCAGAAAAGAATACTAAAAACAGTACACTTTTTACGATAAGATTGTTTCTTAGTCCCATAATTGTTTGTCTTTTGTTAATTGTTATTTGTCTTTTGTTATTTAACTCTTGAAAATAGGATATCATAGGTTTCTCCTGTAACAGCTTGAAAATACTTTCCTGCCAGCATATCTTTTTCAGGAAAATAAGTCAAATTATAAATGGACCCTGGATAATTTTCGTCTCGTAATTCAATGTATATTTTTAAAACACCTTTAGTATTTGTCCAACTGGCTTTACTGACATTAATTGATTTGGGATTAAAATAGCCTGCTTTCAATTTCCCCTCCTTAGCGACTTCTGAAATTTTAATTTTATAATCTGCATCGGTTCGAACCCAATTGCCCAGAAGTATTTTCTGGTTGTTCTCTTTGGTTTTTTGTTGTGTTTGATCTGTTTTAAAACTGAGAGTAATTAAAATCACTAATGCTAAACCTATATATTTTAAAAAAGTGTTGTTTGTATTCATTTTCTTGTTTTCTAAATAGCTATATACGATGGATTAAAAACTAGGATCACTAAAATTTAGGCTTTACCTATTTTTTAGCCTTAATTTGCATTAGTAACTCTTTTTGTTTTTGCAACTCCTCAAGTTGTTTTTCCTGTTCCTTTTTATTTTCTTTTATGGCATCCTGAGTTTTTTCTAAATCTTTTTCTAAATCTTCCCCATCTTCAACAAGATCCTTTTGTTTTTTCTCTAATTCTCTCACTTCTTCTTCTTGAAGAGCAATTTTCAAATCAATAGTATTCATTGCTGAGAAACCATTCAATTTAATTAGCAAGTTGAATGCTCCGTACTCATCTATATCCGATTTTCCTCCTTTTGCATCATTAATCACAGATTCTTCGGCTCCTGGTTGAATACCTGGTTCGGTAAGTATAAGCGAAACAATGCTAACCTCTTTTTCCTAATTACTCTTTTTTTCAATTTTCATGTAACCATCCACCGCCTCTTTTCTTACTTTTGGAAACACCGTATTTTTTACTTCCCAAAAATCACCATCTTCTTTTACTTTCACTTTCATTTTTTTTAACTGTTCTCTCATAGTGCTTTCTACCAAATCTTTATTAGAAGCAATCTCTATAGTATATCCTGGCGCCTTTTTCCCTTCATAATCTACCATTTCTTCATTTGGCCTAGCTTCTGATATATCTATCTGCTGTGCATTTGATATGTGCGCAATAAAAAGCAAGGAAATAATTAGTAACTTTTTCATCTTGGGTTTGTTTTTTTGTTTATTTTTATTCTATTCTATTTTCATTCCTTTACCTGAAAGCAACAAAGATGTTTTGAACTCTTTGGTTGTCATCTCCAATAGTGTTACTTTTTTTGTTTCCACTATCCACACTTCGCCATAATCAATATCTGGAGTGGTTGGCAAAAAAACGGTGGTTTTTTCATTCGTGGTTTTGATAAGAAACCCTGGTTTCCAAGCACCATCTAATTCTACAAGAACTGGAGGTCGTACATCCTCTTCCGGCTGTAATTTTGCAGTCATTTTGGCTTTGTATTTGGAATAGGTCGGAATGTATAGCAAAACATTATTCTCAATCCATTCCTTCATTTTGCCAATCATTGCAAAACGAGCCAATAAACCACAAATAAAAAATAATACCACAACGAGAAAAAGAGTCACAAAAGGCACCCATTTTTTGTCACCAGCATTATCTAAACCAAGAATTTCCGTGAGTTTATGTCCGTATTTATACAATTTGGTATAGACACTTTTGAAAATACTTAACAAAATAAAAATTGGTAGAAACAACACAATGCCTGAGATTACTGTGTCTTTTATTTTTTTGATGGTTTTCTTCATACAGCTTTTTTAGTTTTATCGAATTTTAAATGAAATTAATCTTTTTGTATTCTATCTTTAATTTTGTTCACTAGGATTCTTTTCAGAAAAGCAAAAAATATTAATCCAATTCCAGACAAAAGAACCGCAAAACCAATCAGGTTACTGATGCTTTCGGAACCTGCATAAACATCCATTATGCTTTTAATTCCAGTTATTAATGTGAAAACTCCTAACAGCGCCACAACCCACCATAACGACCATTGTTTTCTGGCGTTCCAACTTCCGGATATTACCATCCAACCCACAATTGCGGTCAGTAAACCAAATAAAACGGTAATGGCTTTAATGGTAATTAGCATTTTGGTAATCATTAGTAAACCAATGATTATCATTGCACAACTGCCTAACATTATGGAAATACTGCGCTCTTCATTAGCCATGGAAAACCAGGAAATAAAACCAACCAAGCCTGTAACCAGAACAATTGCTCCGAGCCAAAGTGCTACCGCCGCTAGAACTGCATTAGGATTTTTGAAAATCACTACACTTAATCCAATCAATAAAATACCTTGAAGGAGTAAAACCCACCAGTTTCTGAACAAAAATGATTGTGCCATAATTATTTATTTTTAATTAAATCTACTTTTACACTATTGATTTTTCCATCAAATTTATAAGGCGCTTTTTCGTGATAACGCATCGAAACCGAACCTCCTAAATCTTTACCAACATCAAAGGTTTCACTCGCAGTAAAAGCTGCTGGAACCGCTCTTTTTATTTCACAAACAGAATAAGGTTTTCCATCCAAAGTGATGGTCACTGTTCCTGGTCCTCCAGGTTTAGGAATAGCAGTCAAAAGTTCTACTGTGTGTTTGCCTGCTGGAATTTTTTGCCCTTCAGTCGAAAAATATCTTTCGATAATCAACATATTGTATTCAAAGAATAATTTTCCGTTTTCCATAAAACAGGTCACTCCTCCTCCATCGCCACCCATTGCGAAAAGCACTCCGGAAGTGTTGTCTTTGACTTCCATATCTATCACCACTTTAGTACTTCTTTTTCCTATTCCTGGCGCACTAAACTCTGGCATTCTTTCGGTATTTTCATCAAAAGTCCAAGAAGTATATGGAGAGGCAATTACATCCTCTGGATGCAAACGCAACCAAATTCCGGCACCTTCTGGAAATGCTAAATTATCTTTTGCTTCTTGAGAGTAAATGCCTTGCAATTCTTTTAGTTTTTCAGGATTTTTGGCAGCAAGATTGTTAAATTGTGAAAAGTCTTCTTTGATGTTATACAACTCCCAAACATCTTTTGTAGAATCCCATTTATCTAATCCCGGTTGCGCAGGAATCCAAGGATATAATGGTCCAAAAGTACAAGCGTACCAACCGTCTTTATACACACCACGACTTCCGTTATTGTCAAAAAATTGTGTTTTAGAAACCTCAGGAGCTTTAGGATTTGCAAAAGTATATTTCATACTTACTCCATCTATTTTCATTTGTTTGATTCCGTTTACCATCTTCGGAGGTGTAATATTCAACACATCATAAATAGTTGGAACAATATCATTTACGTGATGAAATTGTTGGCGGTATATTTTGTCGGATTTTATTCCTTTAGGCCAACTTACCACCATCATATTTTGAGTTCCTCCAAAATGAGAAGCTATTAATTTGGTATATTTAAAGGGAGTATTTCCTGCCCAAGCCCAAGAAGCGTGGTAATTGTTTTCTAAAAATGGTCCACCTAGTGCATCCAATCCTCCCACTTTATCGAGTGCGGCCATTTGGTCTTGGATGGTATTTGAAACACCATTTTGAGCTAATAGTTCACTGATGGAACCATTTTGACCTTCGGCACTTGAGCCGTTATCACCCCAAATGAAAAACACTAAAGTATTTTCTTTTTGACCATTATCCTCAATAGTTTTTAAAACTCTTCCTATTTCCATATCGGCATGCTCCACAAATCCTGCAAACACTTCCATCATTCTAGTTTGAAATGCTCTTTCTGATTGCGGAATACTTTCCCAAGAAGGTTGTGTTTTATCTCTAGGTGTTAGTTTTGTATTCGCTGGAATTACGCCTAACTCTTTTTGTCGTTTGAAGGTTTTTTCACGATAGGCATCCCAACCATCATCAAATTTACCTTTGTATTTATCCGCCCATTCTTTCATAATATGATGAGGAGCGTGTCCTGCTCCAGGTGCAAAATATAAAAGGAAAGGTTTGTCGGCAGCAAAGGCTTTGTGTTGATTTAACCAACTTATGGCATTGTCTGCTAAGTCGGTCGTTAAATGGTATTCTTTACCATCTTTAGTTGTTTTAGGAGGCTCAACAGGAGTAAAATCATTCACTAAGCGAGGTTCGTATTGTGAGGTTTCACCAGCCAGAAAGCCGTAAAAATGTTCAAATCCATAATTATTAGGCCAATATTCGAAAGGTCCGGCGGCTGTAGTTTGATTGGCCGGAGTATTGTGCCATTTCCCAAAGGCAGATGTGCTGTATCCATAATTTTTAAGTACTTCAGCAACAGTGGCTGCTTCTTTGGGAATAATTCCTGTAAAACCATCCCAGTCAACAGCTCTTTCTGCAATTGTTCCATTGCCCACTCTGGTATGATTTCTCCCTGTTAGAATTGAAGCTCTTGTGGGTGAACAAATGGCAGTTGTATGAAACTCATTATACCCAATTCCTTCATTGTACACTTTTGAAAATGTAGGTGTGTTTATAGCTCCTCCAAAAGTAGATGCCGTCCCAAAACCCACATCGTCCATCAAAACTATCAAAATATTGGGTGCATCTTTTGGTAAATGTGCGGGTTGTGCTCTTCTAATGTGCTTGCTCTCAGCAAGAGTTTCGTTGGTTACACTTGCACTTGGTACAGTAGGAAAAGGCAAGACTTCTTGCGCATTGATTCGCAAAGATAAAAGCAATATCAATAAGCTGCTTTTAGCAAATAAATAGAATGATGATTTCATAACTTATTGTTTTTTTAAATTTTTGAAATGAAATTTTGAGATAAAGTAATTTCTTTTGGTAATTAATAGAGATTACAATGTTAAGGCGTTCGCCCTAGAAATTGAAGTAATGGTTGTAGTGATTTACCTAATCGCTACATTATTTACAATTAAAAAAACAACTTAACTACTTAAAAATCAAGTAAAATAAATGGTTTTGAAAGAGAATTCAAAAAATGAAGTTGTGTAATGAAATTACAAATGACCACAATAATTGATGCGACTGTAATTCCTAATTGGATTTTTTGATATCAAAAAATTCAGAAGGAGTTTTGCCAGTTCTCTTTTTTATAGCAATATTAAAGGCAGATCTGGAACTAAAACCCACTTGATTTCCTAGGGACTCCAAAGTGAATTTTAAATGCTTTGGAGAGGTTTTCAATAAATTGGACAGGTAATCAATTCTAAAATCATTGATCCATTCATTAAAATTGGTTTGGTATTCTTCATTAATAAATGAAGATAGTAGATAAACCGGGATATTTATTTCTGATGATAAATCATTGATGCTGTACCCTATTTTTGTATAAGGAGCATTTTGATTAAAATGAGACTCTATTGCTTCTTTAAAAATAGCTTTTTGTTCTAAAGTCAAATTGGCTGCCTTTTTTTCTTTTTTTAAATTGGGTAGGTTCTTCGAATTTTGCAGGCTTTGATTTATTCCATAAAGTAATGATGGATTAAAAAGCAAGCTCATAGAAACAAACAAAATAATACCTGAAAGACTGTATAAAATTTGTTGAGTAAGATCCATAAATCTCGAAAGATGAAAAAAATATTCTATTAACAATAGTATACAGATAACAGATGTTACAGTTATAAAGGAAAAAAGCCACTTAAAAATCTTGGAGTCTTGTGGTTTCATTTCTTTACCAATTCTCCTTCTCCATTTAAACAATAAAATAAATTCTGCAATTGTGATCAATATTCCAAAACTAAGTCGTGCTATAGTTCCCCAACCTTGAGGAAGAATCACATCGGGTTCTAATGAAATTAATGTTTTATCTAATTGTGTTTTTCTAATGAAAATAAGCTTGTCAGCAGAGGGTTCAATATATAAAGGAATTAAAATAATGAAATAAAGAAGTGCTGGTAAGAATAACATTAAACAAACTTTATCGAACTTTTTGTAAGGAAATAAAATGGATCTTATATATAAAAAAGAAAAAGCCGGAGCACAAAAAGCCACCCATCCAGCTGATCTCCACAAATAAGGATAAGTCAGAAAAAAAGAGGTTGTAGTTAACCCATAATTAATGGATACAATAGATATTGTAAATAAAAAAGCGGCAAGAAGTCGAGAAGAAAAAGATTCTGTTTTATTTTCAAAATAAAGGACAATAGCAACCAGAATGCCAATGATTCCAACAACAAAAACAAAAATAAAATTCCAGTCTGTAGTTTGATTCATATCCTAATGTTCTTTATAACCCATTTAAAAAAATGTATTCAAATTACAATGGTGTAAATTTATAAAAAAACAATTATGAAACAGAAAAAAATAAAGAATATTCCTCTACTAGTTCTTAACTACATTTAAAAAAAGGGATTAACTTTTTAATTAAAGTTAATCCCCTATATTTTTTACTAACAAATTTTTTAGGATGGTGTCTAAAATAAATTCTATTTGCCAATAGTATTTTTTTTAAACTACTCCACTCACAATGGTCTTTTCGTCTTAGCCATTAA
>ERZ1034363.1402-NODE-1402-length-13739-cov-3.912897_pt1 | contig 13739 bp, 19 predicted proteins | sample MGYA00520616_ERZ1034363 | MGnify/ENA primary metagenome ERZ1034363 (study PRJEB33736, sample SAMEA104284506) | Azolla filiculoides | biome: Urban; feature: Water surface; material: Ditch water | place: Netherlands | collected 2015-10-28 | depth 0-0.1 m ...
AGAGAAAAAGCCTATCCGCTACCATGAGCAAATTGCAGGCAAAAACTTTACACAATTTTTTTATTTGCTAGCTGCTTTAATGGTTGGATTTTTGTTACTCATCAAATATTTAGAAGTCAGAACCTGGGATTAAGAGTGAGATAAGTAATGATTAAAATGCTAAATACAAAAAAACTAACTTGGTTATTTATCTTCCTGGCAATTATAAGCTTAGCGGGAGGAGCCTATGAAATGAATCGAATTCTTGAAATTCAAGCATTCAATGATGCCGTTTTGCACGCGAAGTCCCCCAAAACAGATATGCAAAGCTTTCAAGCAAAATACGCTACAGCATACTGGTTAGCAAAGAATGAACGCTATAAAGAATCGACTTTGCTTTATACGCATTTACTAGAGAAAGCGAACGACAAGCAAAAAGCAGCTATCCAACACAACCTTGGAAATATTTACTTTTTACGTGGCATAGCTATTAACGGCACGAACATGACAGTTGGTAAAGAGACTGAATATTTGTTTAGACAAGCTAAAAACTTATATCAACAATCACTCAAAATTGATAATAGCAACTGGGGCACTCGCCACAATTTAGACCGGTTGATTATGTTGCTACCAGGCACACCTACACCAGGTGTGGGGGAATCAGATTCCCCAGGCCTCATTATGGGTAATATTCCTGTTGGCTTACCTTAAACCGAATCATACCGAATGAAAAAACTAATTACTTTTCTACGAAGTCGCCGCGATGTCAGCATGCTTGCTGCTGCTTTTTTGCTTCTCATTATTGCAGCATTCAAACCGACGATTCCTTTACCTCGCAATATCTACAGCTATATATTAGTCGTTGATATTTCACAAAGTATGAACGTTGAAGATGCTACTCTCAACGGAAAGAGAACAAGTCGCATTGCTTACACCCAAGCAATGCTTCACCAAGTAATTGCCAATATGCCTTGTGATACTCGAGTAAGTATCGGCCTATTTGCTGGCGTAAGTATCGCGGCCTTATACAACCCAATTGAAGTTTGTAGTAACTATGCCGCCATACAAGACACCATTGACCACTTAGACTGGCGTACTGCATGGTCAGGCAACAGTCGCTTACGCGATAGTATGCTGACCCTAGCAAGGGTCTTGCGAGCATTTCCTGAGCCGGCTCAGGTAGTTTATTTCAGCGATGGTGAAGAAGCACCTAAACTACATGCTTTTAACACCAAAGACTTAACTAATTTTCAAGGTGGTAACGGCTGGTTATTTGTGGGCATTGGTAGCATAGAAGGTGCTCCAATTCCAAAATATGATGAGAAAAATCAGCTGATTGGTTATTGGTCAAATGATAGTTTTGCCATGCAACCAGGTATCGCGCAGATTTCAGAAGCTAACCTAGGGGTACGTGATAATAACGTTGCGGGTGGAACTGGCGATCGCTTCATCTCAAAACTACAAGAAGACTACCTCAAGGACTTATCTAAAGAAGTCAGCGGTGATTATGTGCGTGGCGATAGCTTACAAAGCATTTTAACTGCTATGAAACATCAAAAACCTGCACGTACCGATATCGCCCCTTATGGGATTCATTGGATACTAGCAAGCATTGCTGCATTATTAGTCCTTGTCACCTATCTACCAAAAAATCCTTTGCAGGCAATACGCAAGGCCTTGTTAGCTCAATTAGCTTCAGGACGATTTAATATTCGTCGCAAAAAATAATACTTAACACTAAGATTTGTTTTTACGCATTTGCTCAGCTAACTGCCAAATTAGAAATATACGCCAACGTCTAAAAACATCAACATCGACTCGATCAGGCAGAATAATGATTGTTTGCACCCAGAAACAATCAGGCACTTTAAAATTAAGAATTGTTACAAACGGAAAAACTACAGTGCTCGGCAAAACTCCTCAACATAATTTTTTGATCTTTATCTAAATAAACAGCACGCCAAGATGCAGGAAAAATTACAAGTGCATCACGTGCTATATAAAAACCTGAGACAAGCACCATCACTAAAATAGTAATCGTCTTCATCCATAAAGCAATCGCTAAAATCAAAACGATGCAACAACCAATAAGGCTTAACAAGCCTAATAAGTAAGCTAAGTAAAAAGAGGGCTTTAAATCTAAAAGACTAGGCTTCACGTTATAATGATTATTTAGTTTTTTGGTTTTGAACAATCTCTATCATGACACAAATGCAAACTTTCTTGAGCACACAAGGCGCTATATTCGAAGGCGACGCCCTGATTCATTTTGGTAATCCAAATATTGAGAGACAAGCAACGGATAAAGACATCATCACAGCACTGTCGCACATGGCGATTTTAGAAATCGATGGCGAAGATGCAATAACATTTCTACAAGGTCAATTAACCAACGATATTAAGCAACTCAATGGCACTAATAGCCAATATTCTGGCTACTGCAACCCTAAAGGCAGATTGCTTGCATTGTTCCTTGCTTTCGCTCATCAAGATCATCTGCACTTACAGCTCCCTCTTTGCTTAACTGAAGCAATTTCAAAGCGCCTCAGAATGTATGTCATGCGTTCTAAAGTCACAATTAAAGACAAGTCGGATCAAATTATCAGCGTAGGCATTGCAGGTCCTAACGCAGAATCAAAATTAAAAGCGTTATTCAACGTAGCCCCAAAAGCAGGATATGAACTCATTACATTGGAAGATGCGACCCTGCTCCGCTTGCCAGGCGATTTTCCACGTTACCAAGTATTTATTCATCAGGTTAATTTAGAGAAAATTTGGCAGGCATTAAGCTCAGACACTCAAAAAGTAGGTAAGGGTGTTTGGGATTACTTAGAGATACAAGCTGGTATTCCTGAAATCACAACAGCTACACAAGAAGCTTTTGTGCCTCAAATGGTAAACCTTGATGCACTTGACGGCATTAACTTCAAGAAAGGCTGCTATACGGGCCAGGAAATCGTAGCTCGGACACATTACCTTGGCAAAGTAAAACGCCGAACCCAAATCGCCCACATTGATATAGAAGATCAGCCCAAGAGTGGCGACATTGTTACCCTAAAGAACACCGAAGAGGCTATCGGTCAAATTGTACGAAGTGCTGTAGCACCGAATGGCGGTTTTGATGTATTAGTTGAAATGCGTCTAGAAAATTTTGAATCAGATAAAGACAGCATTAGCTGTAATGGCAGCCTATTAGCGTTTAAAACGCTACCCTACCCATTAAATTAACGCTTAGCAGCCCTAACAACAGGCTCCGATGGCTTAACCGGTGGTTGAATCGACGGTGCAACAGGATTAGGTTTCGCTAGATTGTTCTCATCTATTAGCTGATAGAAAACTTCATCTTGCTTAACCATCCCTAATTCACTTCTGGCACGCTCTTCAATGGCAGCGTAACCTTGTTTAAGGTCATGTACTTCAGCATCCATGCTATCGTTACGCGACTTAAGCTTATCGTTACTTTCTTTTTCTTGCTCTATTTGCTGACTTAAATTCCAAACCCAAAGCCAACTCCCTTTACCAAGCCACAGTGGGTACTGTAGCAAGGCTATTAATATGACAAAAATAAGAGTGAGCGCTTTCAATTAGGTATCAGCAATATTAAAACTTAACGTTTTAAATTATAAAAAGCACCCATGCCTGCATAACTTGTTGCATCACCTAACTCTTCTTCAATACGCAACAGCTGGTTGTACTTAGCAATACGCTCTGAACGTGACAATGAACCCGTCTTAATTTGAAGAGCGTTAGTTGCAACTGAAATATCGGCAATAGTTGTGTCTTCAGTCTCACCAGATCTATGTGAAATCACTGAAGTGTAACCAGCACGTTTTGCTGTCTCAATTGTTTGGAAAGTTTCGGTTAAAGTACCAATTTGGTTTACTTTAATCAGCACAGAATTACCTACACCCTTAGCGATACCTTCACGTAAGATTTTGGCGTTAGTCACAAACAAGTCATCGCCCACTAGTTGAACATTTTTACCCATACGGTCAGTGAGTAACTTCCAACCTTCCCAATCATGTTCACTCATGCCATCTTCAATGCTGATAATTGGATATTTATCCACCCAAGCACCTAAATAATCAACGAACTGGGCTGACGTAAGCTCTAAACCTTCTGACTCTAAATGGTATTTACCATCTTTGTAGAATTCTGAACTTGCGCAATCCAAACCTAGCAGAACATCACGACCAGGCTCATATCCAGCAGCTGTAATCGCTTCAAGAATATATTGAATTGCTGACTCATTTGACGGCAAGTCTGGTGCAAAACCACCCTCATCACCCACTGTTGTTGCCAAGCCTTGTTTATGAAGAATCTTATTCAAAGCATGGAATACTTCAGCACCACAACGCAAAGCTTCACGGAAAGTTGGAAGGCCTGCTGGGATAATCATAAACTCTTGCATATCTACGCTGTTTGCAGCGTGAGCGCCACCGTTGATAATGTTCATCATTGGTGTTGGTAATTGCATTTGACCTGAACCACCAAGATAACGATAAAGTGGCAAACCTGACTCTTCAGCTGCAGCACGCGCACATGCCATAGAAACAGCCAAGATTGCGTTTGCACCCAAACGTGCTTTATTGTCAGTACCGTCCAATTCAATTAAGGTTTGGTCAATAAAACTTTGTTCTTCTGCATCTAGACCAATAATCGCTTCACAGATTTCGGTATTAATATTCTCAACCGCTTGCAATACACCTTTACCTAAGTAACGATCTTTATCGCCATCACGTAGCTCAACGGCCTCTTTGGTACCAGTCGACGCACCAGAAGGCACAGCCGCACGTCCAATAATGCCAGACTCAAGCAAAACGTCCGCTTCAACAGTTGGATTGCCGCGTGAATCCATAATCTCGCGGGCGATAATATCTACAATTGCGCTCATGCTTTCTTCCTTGAAATAAATCTAATAATTAATTAAAGCGTTTGTTCAATAAAGCCGTGTTTTTTAGCAACTCGATCTAAATCCACTAAGGCTTCTAACAACTCTTTCATTCTTGGCAACGGCCAAGCGTTTGGACCATCAGATAAAGCTTTTGCTGGATCAGGATGTGTTTCCATAAACAAGCCAGCAATACCACTTGCTACTGCCGCACGAGCTAAAACAGGCACGTGTTCACGTTGTCCGCCGCTCTTATCACCCTGACCACCAGGTTGCTGCACAGAATGCGTGGCATCAAAAACGACCGGGCAATTTGTTTCACGCATAATAGCTAAGCCGCGCATATCTGAAATTAGTGTGTTATATCCAAAAGATGTGCCACGATCACAAACCATAATCGTATCTGCACCACCATTCGCCTCTTTAGCTTTTTGCACAACTTGCTTCATATCACCTGGCGCTAAGAATTGACCTTTTTTGATATTCACAGGCTTACCGCAAGTTGCGACCGCCGTAATAAAATCAGTTTGGCGACATAAAAATGCAGGTGTTTGTAATACATCAACAACCGCAGCAACATCTTTAACTTGTTCTTCAGTATGCACATCAGTCAAGATTGGCACACCGATTTGACGACGTACTTCATCCAAAATACGCAAACCTTCTTCCATACCAAAACCACGGAAAGTTTTATTAGAACTACGATTTGCTTTGTCGTAAGAAGATTTATAAATAAATGGAATGCCAACGCTTGCACAAATTTCTTTAAGCCGCCCAGCAGTATCAATCGCCATTTGCTCAGACTCAATGACACAAGGACCAGCGATTAGAAAAATTGGATGTTCAATACCAACATCAAATCCACATAACTTCATTATTTAGCACCTTTATATTTCAACGCAGCCTCAATATAAGACTTGAAGAGCGGATGGCCCGTACGAGGATTAGACGTAAATTCGGGATGGAATTGGCAAGCAACAAACCAAGGATGTACGTTTTGTGGCAATTCAACCATTTCACATAAATCTTCAGTCGGCGTACGTGCTGAAATGACCAATCCGGCTGCCTTTAACTTATCAACGTAATGATTATTGACTTCATAACGATGACGATGACGCTCATTCACTTCAGTGCCATAAATACTTGAGGCAAGCGTATTAGGTTCAATTGGACAGCGCTGCGCACCAAGACGCATCGTTCCACCTAAATCAGAACTCTCATCTCGTACTTCAACCTTACCATCAGCCGTTTTCCACTCAGTAATTAAACCAACTAATGGATGTGGGCCGTCAGGATTAAATTCTGTACTGTTTGCGTCTTTTAAGTTGGCTACATGACGTGCGTACTCAATAACAGCCAACTGCATACCTAAGCAAATGCCAAGGTAAGGCTTTTTATTTTCGCGCGCAAACTGAATTGCTTTGATTTTCCCTTCGGTGCCGCGCTTACCAAATCCGCCTGGTACCAAAATGGCATCCATCGGTTTTAACGCATCAGTACCATCACGTTCAATATCTTCCGAATCCATATAATGGATGCGCACTTTTGACTGTGTGTGAATGCCTGCGTGAATCAAGGCTTCCGTCAGTGATTTATAAGATTCGGTTAAATCTACGTATTTACCAACAAAGGCAATATTCACTTCTTGTTTAGGGTTTGCTAGAGCATCAACAATTTTGTTCCAACTAGACAAATCAGCTGGCTTTGGTGAGAGCTTCAATTTATTACAAACAATGTCGTCCAAATGCTGCTCATGCAAGAAGCCAGGAATTTGATAAATAGAACTAGCATCAATCGCAGAAATTACTGCCTCAGGGGCAACATTAGTGAACAAAGCGATCTTATGACGCTCATCTTCAGGAATCGCTCTGTCGGCACGACAAAGCAAGATGTCAGGCTGAATACCAATCTCACGCAATTCTTTTACGGAGTGTTGTGTTGGTTTAGTTTTAAGTTCGCCAGCTGTTGGTATCCAAGGCAACAAGGTCAAATGGATATAACACGTATTGTCGCGCCCTTCTTCAAAGCCCATTTGGCGAATTGCTTCCAGGAAAGGAAGAGATTCAATATCGCCGACTGTACCACCCACTTCAACGATTGCAACTTCAGCGCCCTCAGCGCCACGCTTCACGTGATTTTTAATTTCATCGGTAATATGCGGAATAACTTGAACAGTTTTACCAAGATATTCGCCGCGACGTTCTTTCTTGATCACGGTTTCATAAATTTGACCAGCAGTGAAGTTATTACGCTTGCCCATGCGAGAGCTAATAAAACGCTCGTAATGACCTAAGTCCAAATCGGTTTCAGCGCCATCATCAGTCACAAACACTTCACCGTGCTGAAATGGACTCATAGTGCCTGGATCAACGTTAATGTAAGGATCAAGCTTAAGCATGGTTACTTTGATACCACGCGATTCGAGAATAGCGCCGAGCGACGCTGCTGCGATGCCCTTGCCTAATGAAGAAACAACGCCGCCAGTAACAAACACGAATTTGGTCATGAAAATACTTTTCTAGATATTGCAGACAAGAGCTAACTTGATCGTTATTTTACTGGAAACCGTGTGTTGTCACAAACCATGTTTTTAGCTTTTTTATTCCAGAAATAATCTGGAAATATGGCAAATACAACTCGAATAGGCAAAAAAATGGCGAGATCTAATCTCGCCATAAAGTTGGTATCGTTAGATACCATTTGGAGGTAATACAAGGAGATAACTCATTCATGTAAATAAGCTAATGATTCACATTTAACCATGAGTGTGTAACCAGAATATTTCACATTGTTATTAGTTTGTATCAGATTCAAAAAAAGAAAGCTTTTGTTCTCGCTTACGTTTTTTCAATTGCGCTTCAGCACTACTCGCTGAAGATCGGTCAGGATAGCCTTTAGAGGCCAAGATTCGAATAGGAGGGTTTGCACGTGTATATCTTGCACCCTTGCCTGATAAATGGGCTGCAAATCGAGATTCTAAATTATTAGTGATGCCCGCGTAATAAGCTCCGTTACGACATTCCAATAAATAAAGAAACCAAGGCATTAAAGTCGATCACAAAAGGAAAAGTACAAATTAAAACGGCTCGTTAAACGAGCCGTTTTAATTAAACGATATTGCTAAACACTAAAAGGAATTAAGCCTTTTGAATGTTTGATGCTTGTTTGCCCTTAGGGCCATCAGTTACATCAAAGCTAACACGTTCATTTTCTTTCAAGCTCTTGTAGCCGCTATCAACGATAGCTGAGAAATGAGCGAAAAGGTCATCGCCGCCTTCATCTGGAGTGATAAAGCCGAAGCCTTTAGAGTCATTAAACCATTTAACGGTACCTGTTGCCATTGCATACTTCCTTACTAAAACTAGGGGAGGCGCCCCAAAAGTTTGTACTTCACGAACTAAAAGCCAGCTACGCCAACCAAAAAAAGATCAAAGTAAAAACGCCCAAACAACTTTGTACTAGGGTAATTAATGCAAGTCAAGCATTAATTTTCAAACAATCCCTGTTTATTACAAAAAAACAACACTACAATAACGCTGACAGAGGCTTTAAGCCTATTATTAAGATATAAAAATAAGTGAATTTATTTTAAGTATTTCTTTGATCATAATCATTTGCAAATGCATGATTAACGTCAGCATGCCCCTGCTCATCATTTCTAACGGCCTTAATCACATCAACTAATTTCGAATCGGCTGGCAAGTTCCAATAATCTAAAGCAATTTGAGGTGCAGCTACATTTAATTCAGGATTGGCTTCAACTTGCTCTAAATAAGCCGTGTAGCTAATCACCGCCTCTTCTTCAAAATATCCTACTAAGCGATGACAAGTTCTTGGGGCAAATACATACATCACAAAATACAAATTCCAAAATACGGCCTGCACAATCAAAATTAATAATCGCTCAAAAATATTCGGTTGAGCCACTTTAATAAAAGTCATCAAATGCATGCGCTCGTTTTCAGCCTCATCCAATAGAACTTTAATCCAACCCCTATCCTCCTGCATTCTGCGCAAACAAGTTAAATGCTGCCACATGCCAGCCACCATACCTGGCACAGCCGCGACAGTTTCTAAGACCACTGCACGATGCCCATATCTTTTTGCAAAAAAAGTATCCGCAAAAAAACGTAACATTTTAGTAAATGCTTTAGCAAAATAATCGCTCGTATTTACAGGCGTATGGTGAAAACTCATAGGATACAAACTACCTTTCTAAATTTTAGATCTTACAAACTCAATATGTGATCGCAACTCATAAAGATATTGGGAATAACTGATTGGTAATTTAATCAATCTAGCTCTCGATTCTATTTGATCTAATTTCTGAAGATAATAGTCACGATCAAGCCTACCCTGCTCCTGATTTAGTTGCGTTTCCAGATAGCGAAGTTCACCGTAATATCTAAACAATCGCCAGCGCATAAAAGTTCTATAAGCCAAAGGAATGATTTTTGAAAGTGGAAGCAATATCGCCAACAAAGGCACAATCACAATCAATGTCCGACTAATAAAAGTGGACGCCCAAAAAGGCAAATACTTATCTAAAAAGGGTGGCCCATTACGATAAAAATTATCAGCTTGAGCACTCAATGGAAAATCCGACCCCTGCATCGAAGGGAAAGCATCTTTAACATTTAAGATACCTGGTCCATTATGAATCTGTTTAATAATCTTCATCATTAAATAAAGCAATGCTGGATGCATGTTTTCACTTTTAACTAGCATTGTCGTTGGGGCAACTAAATGAACACTTTTAGATGGAATGTTGCGAGCAATATCAATAGAACTTTCAGGAAGAACTAAATGATGTAAATAAGAATTTTGACGAGACAGTGCTTCAGCATCATCCAAACTAATTAAATGAACTCTAGGATTCTTAAGAGCACGCTTAACAAGCATAGAATCGCTCATATCAACAATAATAGCCGCATCAATTTTGCCCCCATTGAGTGCATCAACTGCATCGTCACCCGTAAGTTCAGATAAATAAGCATTGCGTGTATTAACCCCGCTAGCGCCTAAAAGTGTCATCGCCAACACATGAGATCCATCACCTTGAGGTCCAACAGCAATCCGCTTACCTTTCAATTTTGAAAGATGTCCAAGCTGCTCCGCACAACGACATAATATCCAAGCAGGTTCATAATAAAGACTACCCAAAGACTGCAATACCCCAGCACCTTCAGCGCGAGCAACGCCATCCTGAACAAAAGCTAAATCAACGCCAGAAGACTCATCTTTAAGCTGTCTAATGTCTTCAACATCACCTGCAGACTCTCTAATTTCCAACTCAACACCATGTTGCTTCAATAACGCACCGTATATAGCAGCATATGCACGATTATTAACAGAGGCGCCGCCTGCTGAAATAACGATCTTTTTAGGAGGTGCAGGATTGATGTAATGAATGGCTAAAAAAACAGCTAGCAAAATAAGTAATGCATAAGGCAATACTTCTTTCAAAAACTCTTTGGCTAACAAGCCAGAGATTTTTTGAAAGCCTTTGTCGAACTTTTGTTTCATTCAGCAAACTTTCTTATTCGCAAATCAGTTAGCTCATTATATTGCGATTACGACTTCAATTCGAAATTTATGATCAATAAAAAAGGGAGCGTCAGCTCCCTTTTTTAAATCAAACGTTTTATCAGTAAGCTAGCTACAGCCGCAGCCACCCTTGCAATCTTTACAGCAAGTGCTTCGCTTTAACAAAGCATAAGCTGGGCAGACTTTCATCACACCTGTTACGAGTGGAATCAAACCCAACCAACCCCATGCACCGATATTGTGAGTGATTGCCAATGTCACTAAAACACTACCAATCACAAGTCTAACGTTACGTTCAGAACAACCTATATTACATTTCATAATTCAACTCCTTAATTAACCCAAAAGGGTAAAACTCAACTCAAAGATTAAATTTATTTAAGGTTTGCATTTATAAATAGCAAAAGTACGTTTACCGAACTCAGGCATCTCATCCTTAACGATAGTATCGCCACCAATATCCAAAGCACTATTGCGAGCGAGCTGCACCAAGTTATCCTCTACAGCATCAACGCTACGGCTAATGAAACCAACTTTCGTCAATACACTAACTGTAGCTTTGCCTTTAGATTCACAACTTGCTACCTGATTTGCATCTGCAACAGATACACGTTCAGACCCTTGTTTAACTTCTATCAATTGACTTGCACATCCAGAAAAAACCATTACAAACGCAGAAAATACCAATACGTTTTTATACAACTTCATCGAGATGTCCCGTCAAATAATTAATAGAAAAGTTAAACGATAAAAATAATTATCAAAGTCTAATTATTTTGCAGCTGGTTTTTTTACAGCAGGTTTCTTAGCTGCAACTGGTTTTTTAGCTGCTGGTTTTTTTACAGCAGGTTTCTTAGCTGCAACTGGCTTAGCTACAACGGCAGCATTAGCAACTGGTTTTGCAACTGGCTTAGCTGCAGGCTTGCTTGAAAAAATACCAAAAATAAAAGAAAAAAGTTTTTTCATGTGAATCTCCAAATGATTTTTTTAATTAATTAGAAAGTGTCTTAAATTGTTTTTAGCCACCACCAATTCCGCAACAATAAACTTTTTTAAAAAATAAAGCTACGTATTAATGTATTAAAGATATAAAAAATATTTAATTTAATGATTTAAATTAAGACTATTTTTTTATTTTAATGATGTGAATTTATAGCATTCAAATATGCAATCTAATAACCAAAATTAATTAAATTAAAACTAAGTTTTTTGACGATTTGATGTAATAACTTCTTGTGAGGCTAAAATAATTTCCCTGAGAAAACAGAGCAGTCCAAGCGTAAGAGAAAGCATAGCCGTAATAAAAGCGATTAGAACAAAGTGAGGCAAGTTCACATGAAACTCAGCACTAATAAAAACTGAAGCAATAGATAATGCGACACATAAACCAGCAAAAATAAATAGTCCTACAGACCAGCGCATCCACCTTGTTCTTCTAACGATAATATCCAGCTCAGCTGAACACTGATAAAACTGCTCATCCCCCATCACATTAATTGCCCTTGCTCGATCAATTGAGCGGCCAAGACGATTCACTAATACACCAAGAATTGAACCGATACCTGTAAGCATAAATACCGGTGCAACAGCGTCACGAATCGCAAGCGAAACATTTTGAACATCGACTGGAGAATGTAACATCGTTAGCACCAATCAGGATTAGGTAATTGATGAAATACTTCTTTAAGCCCCTCTGACCAGCCCTTACGAACAACAGCATAATAGGCATCATTTTCAGTAATACGCTGAAGACAATTTCCATGAAAAGTATCTTTACGATAAAGCATTAAATCTATCGGCGCAGCGACTGAAATATTACTGCGTATGGTTGAATCAAAAGAAATTAGCACACACTTCACAGCATCCATCATCTCGGTATCATGCTTAATCACACGATCGATAATAGGCTTGCCGTATTTAGTTTCGCCTATCTGAAAATAGGGTGTTTCTTGGCTAGGCTCAATAAAATTACCTGCGTTATACACATTAAATAATCTTGGCTTTTCGCCTTTAATTTGCCCTGCCACAATAATGCTCGCAGAAAAATCCGCGTTATGATTTTTAAGATGTTCAGCATCACGCTCAAAGGCAAAACGCACTTCATCACCCACTAAACTTGCCACATGAAATAAGCTACTGACATTATTAATATGATCACCTTCATCACGATCAATTGCTTCACGCAAACGATTCACCACCAATTGCGTAATCGCCAAATTGCCTGCTGTCAGTAAAGTAATCATGCGCTCGCCAGGCACTTCAAAATGATGCATCTTAGGAAAAATTGCCACCTGATCAACACCTGCATTTGTACGAGTGTCTGATGCCAACACCAGCCCCTCGTCAAGCAATAAAGCAACGCAATAAGTCATTTCTTTTCTCCGTCCTATCTATATTATTTTTATACTTTTAGTATTTATTGTTGTACTTGTTCAATTTGCTTTCTCAACTCGCGATTGCTGCCGCCGCCTCCGAGTTGCCAGACATTGACGCCTGCTTGCATCGTTTCCATACCACCACCAACCCGCACACCACTAACAGGACAGGCATCGTGATAATCCAAACCAGTGGCCAATCGAACATGCGCACTATCGGCCAAACATCTATTTGAAACATCCACACTCACCCAACCGATTCCATCCAACCAAGCATCTGCCCATGCATGGCTTTCTAGTAAATGACCATCGTCAGTAAATAAATACCCGCTGACATAACGCGCTGGCGTTACTAAACTTCGGCAACAAGCAATAAAGATATGTGCATGGTCCTGGCAAACGCCTGTCCTGGCCGAAACTGCTTGTGCCGCAGTTGTGTAGAACACGGTGCACCCTTTCACATAAGGCACCTGATCAATAATTGTTGCGCTCAGTTTTTCAAGATCTGCAATGGTGTTCAAAGGGCCGAATGGTGCGGCAAAGCTCTTGATTTGCGCGTCTGCTGTGGAGAGTGGCGTGTGGCGCAAATAAATCGTCAGTGGCAGTTTTTCCTGTGCAGTGGTCATCACCAGGCCGGTCTCAACTTCACCTTTTGCGATGAGTTTTATTTCAGTGTGGTTGCCATCCAGCACCATGGTGTGCACCAGGTTACCATAGGTATCCTGATGCTGGCTGAGCTGGCCGTTGACAGAAATAGACCAGTTTTTTACGCGCTGGCCAAAGCCATCCTGCGGCGTTAGCCTGAGTTGCTGAATACTGTAGTTAAGTGGCTGACTGTAACTGTATTCGGTAGTATGTTGTATGCTGAATTGCATGAGGTTTGAGTATTCTTTATAAAATGGATTGGACGCAGGTCAAGCCGCATGGATGTTCAAAAAACTGCCTTG
>ERZ1034363.1406-NODE-1406-length-13718-cov-3.184371_pt1 | contig 13718 bp, 13 predicted proteins | sample MGYA00520616_ERZ1034363 | MGnify/ENA primary metagenome ERZ1034363 (study PRJEB33736, sample SAMEA104284506) | Azolla filiculoides | biome: Urban; feature: Water surface; material: Ditch water | place: Netherlands | collected 2015-10-28 | depth 0-0.1 m ...
CGCGCAGTTCGCGCTGCTGTTCCTGATGGTGCTGTTCCCGCAGCTCGTCATGGTCCCGGCACACTGGTTCTACGGCTAAATCCCGTTATCTAGCGCCTGGCCTGCACGGGTACGCCATGCCAGGCGCAATAATCAAGCGTACGACCATCCATCTGTAAACTGGAGACTCCACATGAAACGCCTGTTCGTCAAGACCGTCCTCGCCAGCGTCACCCTGGCCGCCTGCGGCCTGGCCGCCGCACAAGACAGCAAGACCATCAAGTTCGCGACCCAGAACCCCAAGGGCCACCCGATCGTGGCCGGCCTGGAGAAGTTCAAGGAGATCGTCGAGGCCAAGTCCGGCGGCAAGCTCAAGGTCAACCTGTTCCCGGGCGGCACCCTCGGCAGCGACCAGGCCAACGTGTCGGCGCTGCAGGGCGGCACGCTCGAGATGGTGTCGATGAACTCCGGCATCCTGGCCAACCAGGTCAAGGAATTCGCGATCTGGGACTTCCCCTTCATGTTCGGCAACGAGAAGGAAGCCGACGCCATCATGGACGGCGCCTTCGGCCAGAAGATGCACGCCAAGCTCGAGCCCAAGGGCCTGGTCGGCCTGGCCTACTACGAGCTGGGCTTCCGCCAGATCAGCAACGGCAAGCGCCCGATCAACAAGGTCGATGACCTGGCCGGCCTCAAGCTGCGCGTGATCCCGAACCCGATCAACGTCGACTGGGTCAAGGCCCTGGGCGCCAACCCGACCCCGCTGCCCTTCCCCGAGGTCTACGGTGCGCTCGAGCAAGGCGCGATCGATGCCCAGGAAAACCCGATCTCGGTCATCAACGCCAACAAGTTCTACGAAGTGCAGAAGCACCTGGTGCTGAGCAACCACCAGTACAACCCGCAATCGGTGCTGATCAGCAAGAAGTTCTGGGACAAGCTCGACGCCAGCGAGAAGAAGATCGTGTCCGACGCCGCCAAGGAGTCGGCCAAGCACCAGCGCAACTACAACCGCGGCCAGACCGCCGGCGCCCTGGACAACCTGAAGAAGGGCGGCATGCAGGTCACCGAGCTGCCGGCAGCCGAACTCGGCAAGCTGCGCGACAAGCTGCGCCCGGTGACCGCCAAGTACGCGGTCAACGTCGGCCAGGAAACCGTGCAGGAACTGCAGGCCGAACTGGCCAAGCTGCGCAAGTAAGGGATAGAGGGACGCCGGGTGGCCGGCGTCCCTTTTTTTCAGCACAACAAACTAACCAGTTCGTACATAAATGAAAAAGATCCTGATCCTCAACGGCCCCAACCTGAACCTGCTCGGCACCCGCGAACCGGCCCAGTACGGTTACACCACGCTGGCCGATGTCGAAGCCTTCTGCAAGGCCCACGGCGAGCGGATCGGCTACGAGGTCGAGTGCTTCCAGAGCAACTGGGAAGGCGCCCTGCTCGACAAGATCCACGAGTACGGCCGCCTCTACAAGGCCGGCGAGGCACTCGGCATCGTCTTCAACCCGGGTGCCTTCACCCACACCTCGATCGCGCTGCACGACGCGGTCAAGGGCGTCGATCCGTTGCCGGTGATCGAATGCCACATCTCCAACGTGCATGCGCGCGAGGAATTCCGCCACCACAGCTGGGTCTCGCCCGCGGCCGCCGGCATCGTGATCGGCTTCGGCGTCGACGGCTATCTGGTCGCGATCGACGGCCTGGTGCGCAAGTTCGTCAACTCGGCCGCGACCCAGGCCTGAACCCCCGAGACCGACCATGATCAACGGCAACACCGAAATCATCGCCCACATCGGCTATCCGACTTACAGCTTCAAGTCGCCGATGATCTACAACCCCTACTTCGAGCAGGCCGGCATCAATGCCGTGGTGGTGCCGATGGGCTGCCAGGCGCCCGACTACCCGACCTTCCTGCGCTCGGTGTTCCAGCTGACCAACATCCGCGGCGCGCTGATCACGATGCCGCACAAGGTCACGACCGTGGGTCTGCTCGACGAGGTCACTGCCACCGTCAAGGTCGCCGGTGCCTGCAACGCGGTCAAGCGGACCGAGGACGGCCGCCTGGTCGGCGACATGTTCGACGGCGCCGGCTTCGTGCGCGGCGTGCAGCGCAAGGGCCTGAACCTGGGCGGCGCGCGCGTACTGGTGGTCGGCAGCGGCGGCGTCGGCTCGGCGATCGCCGCCTCGCTGGCCGGTGCCGGCATCGCGTCGATCAGCCTGTTCGACGTCAACACGGCCTCGGCCGAGGCACTGGGCCAGCGCATCCAGGCCCATTACCCGCAGATCGAGGTCCGCACCGGCTCCAACGACCCGGCCGGCCATGACCTGGTCGTCAACGCCACGCCGATGGGAATGAAGGCCGGCGACCCGCTGCCGCTCGACGTCAACCGGCTGGCGCCCGAGACCTTCGTCGGCGAAGTCGTGATGGCCTCCGAAGTGACGGCCTTCCTGGCCGCGGCGCGCGAGCGCGGCTGCCGGACCCAGGTCGGCTCCGACATGCTGTTCGAGCAGATCCCGGCCTACCTCGAGTACTTCGGCCTGCCGACCACCACGGCCGAGCACCTGCGCTCGGTCGCCCGTCTGTCATACTGAGACCCCGCGACCACCCGGTCCGGTCCGCCCAGTCCAACAGCCCGCGTTCGCGGGCTTTTTTCCGCCATGCTGCACATCCTGTCCATCACCTCGCCCATCTTCCTGCTGATCGCGGTCGGTTACCTGTCCGTCTGGCGCGGCATCTTCAAGCGCGAGGACATGCTGGTGCTGGGCAAGCTGCTGGTCGACTTCCTGCTGCCAGCACTGGTCTGCCGCACTATCACCCAGTTCCCGCTGCAGGAAGTGCTCAACCTGCGCTATCTGGCGGCCTATGGCGCCGGCTCGGCCTTGGCGCTGCTGGCAGGCGTGCTCTACGGCCGCTGGCGGCGCATGCCCTGGCCGCAGGCGGCGCTGACCGGCATGGGCATGTCGGCGTCCAACACCATCTTCGTCGGCTTTCCGATCATCAGCGAACTGCTGGGCCCGAACGCCGCGATCGCGATGACGCTGGGCGTGCTGGTCGAGAACCTGCTGGTGGTCCCGGTCGTGCTGCTGCTGGCCGGGCGCGACGCCAGCCTGCCCTGGCAGCGCTCGCTGCTGCAGTCGCTGCGCACGCTGTCGCGCAACCCGATCATCTGGGCGATCGTGGTCGGCGTGGCCTGCTCGGCGCTCGAGTTCAAGCTGCCCTATGTGCTGGACCGCAGCCTGCAGATCGTCGGCTCGGCCGCTGCAGGCGTCGCGCTGCTGATGATTGGCGGGGTACTGGTCGGCCAGCGCCTGCAGGAGGTCAAGCTCGACCTGCCGGCCGTGGTCGGCGGCAAGCTGCTGCTGCACCCGCTGTGCGTGCTGGGCGCGCTGACCCTGCTACCTCCGGTCACCCCCGAGCTGCACCAGGCCGCCATCCTCTACGCCTGCATGCCGCTGCCGGCGCTGTTCTCGGCGCTGGCGCAGCGCCTGGGCCATGGCGGCTTTGCCGCCACCCTGCTGGTGGCCTCGACCGTGGCCGCCTTCTTCAGCGTCAACGCCTGGATCTGGGTCGTGATGCACGGGCTGGGCTGAGCGGGTGAGCACGATCGCACGCCGCCCCAGCCTCGGCATCATCCTGGCCATCCTCGCGACGCTGTGCTTCGCGCTGCTCGACACGGTCTCGAAGTATGCGGGCAAGCTCCTGGTGCCAGTGCTGATGGCAATCTGGCTGCGCTTCGCGATCCAGACGCTGATGACGATGGCACTGCTGTGGCCCCAGTATCGGGGCCGCCTGTTCCAGACCCAGGCCCCGCGCGCGCAACTCCTGCGCGGCCTGCTGATGATCGGCTCCTTTGGCTTCAGCTTCCTGAGCCTGCGCTTCCTGCCGGTCGGCGAATTCACCGCGATCATGATGCTGATCCCGCTGGCCGTCACGCTGCTGGCCAGCCTGATCCTGCGCGAGCGCGTCAGCCCGCTGGGCTGGCTGCTGGTGGCCGGCGGCTTCAGCGGCGCGCTGATCGTGATCCGCCCGCATGGCAGCGACTTCCACCTCGGCATGCTGCTGCCCCTGCTGTCGGTGCTGGTCAACGCCCTGCTCCAGATCCTGACCAGCCGCATGGTCAGGACGGAAGATCCGGGCGTCACGCATTTCTACACCGGACTGATCGGGCTGGCCTGCACCTCGCTGGCGATTCCGCTGGGCTGGCAATGGCTGTCCGACTGGCAGCAATGGGCCGCGAGCGCGCTGATGGGGTTGTTCGGCTCGACCGGCCACTACCTGCTGATCAAGGCCTTCCAGCAGACGCCGGCTTCGCGCATCGCGCCCTATCTCTACGCACAGATCGGCTTCGCGACCCTGGCCGGCTGGGCCGTATTCGGCCATGCGCCCGACGCGCTGGCGCTGCTGGGCATTGCCGTGATCGCGCTCTGCGGCCTGACCAGCGCCCGCTTGCACCGCGGCTGAAACCGGCAGCCTTGGCGCAAGTGGCGGGGCTTTCAGCCCGCCTGCCGGCAGCGTGACCAGCGGCATCGCACGCACGCCTTGCGTAGCTCCTCCAGCCCCGACATCAGGAACGCGAACGAAAAGATGTAAAGCCAGATCCAAGACGGCGGCGCCGCTGTGCCGAAAAGCCCGTTGCCCCAAGGCGTATAGGCGATCAGCAGAAGCAGCGCGACCTCCAGCAGCACGCCGCCGATGATCAGGCGATTGCCGCTCAGCCCGGTCGAGAACAGGGAGCGGACCGAACTCCGGCACAGGAACACGTTCACGATCTGCAGCACGATGATGGTACACAGCGTCGCCGTCGTGGCCTGGAGATACAGCGGCGCGTCTGGCGCGGGCATCTGCCCCCAGGTCCAGCCCCCCGCCCTCATGACCGCCAGGAACACCGTCAGCGCCGCGGCGGCCTCGATCAGCCCGAGAAACAGATAGGCGCGCAAGGCCAGGCCGAGATCGAGCAGGCGTTTGCGGCGCGATCGGGGGGGCTGGCGCATGCCCTCGGGCCCCGGCGATTCGGCGCCCAGTCCGAGCGCAGTCAGGGTATCGGTGCCCATGTCGATCGACAGCGCCTGGATAGGCGTCAACGCCACCGGCAGGCCAAACAGCGCGAACGCGAGGTAAGGCACGAGCTCGGCGACGTTATGCACCAGGACATAGGTCAGGAAGCGGCGAATGTTGCCAAACAGGGCGCGCCCTTCCGCGACCGCGTTGACGATGCTGGCGAAATTGTCGTCGAGCAGGATCATGTCGGCGGCCTGCTTCGCGACATCGGTGCCCGAGCGTCCCATCGCGATGCCGATATGAGCCGCCTTGAGCGCCGGCGCATCGTTGACACCGTCGCCGGTGACCGCCACGATATGCGGCTTGTCCCTGAGGGCGTTGACGATGCGCATCTTCTGGTCGGCCGCCAGGCGGGCAAAGACGATGTCGGGCGCATCCAGCGCGAGCTGGAGCTGAGTCGCCGACAGGCGCTGCAGCTCCGCACCGGTCAGCACCAGCGGGTCGGGCGACTGCACCAGACCGATCTCGCGCGCCAGCGCGACGGCCGTGTGTGGATGATCGCCAGTGACCATGATGACCCGGATGCCCGCCTCGCGGCATTGGCGCACGGCCTCGGGCACTTCCGGCCGAGGGGGGTCCTCCAGTCCGACCAGACCGCAAAACACCAGCTCCTGCTCGGGCAGGGGCGCGCCGCCGCAGACCTCGGTCACCCTGAAGGCAAACGCCAGCACGCGCAGACCCTGCACCGCCATGCGCTCCTGCGCGGCCAGGATTTCGGCCCGTGCCGCCGCGTCCAGCGGCCGGGCCTGGCCGCCTGCAAAAATCTGGGCACACAGGGGCAGCACCGTCTCGGGCGCCCCCTTGCAGAACAGCGTGCAGCCGGCGCTGGTTTCGACCTGAACCGACTGGCGCATCCGGTCGCTGTCGAAGGGCCACTCGCCGACCCGGCGTGCGGGCGCCTGCGCCATCACGAGCGAACGCGCCATTTCGACCAGCGCGATTTCCATCGAATCGCCCTGCAGCGTCGGGCGCCCCTGGACAAGGGATTCGACCAGGCTGTGACAGGCCGCCGCGGCGGCGAACAGGAAGCGATTCCGCTCGACCAGCACTGGATCGTCTGCCAGCGCGGTCATCGGGTGCAATTCCAGGCCGAGCAGCAGGGTGCGGACCTGCATCCGGTTCTGGGTCAGGGTTCCGGTCTTGTCGGTGCAGATGACCGTGGCCGATCCCAGCGTTTCGACCGCCGGCAGGTGGCGGATCAGCACCTGCCGGCGTGCCAAGCGCTGGGACGCGAGCACCAGTGCGAGCGTCAGGGTGGGCAGCAGGCCCTCGGGCACCATGGCGACGATGATGCCGATCGAGAAGATCAGGTCCTGCCAGAACGGGATGCCCAGCAGGCTAGCCACGACCATGAAGCCGCCCCCGATCGCCAGCGCGATCCAGGCGATGCGGCGACTCAGATGGGCCAGTTCGAGCCGCAGCGGCGACACCGTATCGCCCGCCGTCTGCGTCAGCTGGGCGATCTTGCCGAACTCGGTGTGAGCCCCGGTCGCGAACACCAGCGCGCGAGCGCGGCCGGAGACGACGGAGGTTCCCGCGAGCAGGATGTTGCGGCTGTTGTTCCACAGATCCTCGCGGGATTCCATTGCATCGCGGGCCTTGGGCTCCGACTCGCCGGTGATCGTGGCCGTGTTGACCCGAACCCCATGCGACTCGATCAGGCGGCAGTCGGCCGGCACGCTTTGCCCGGCCTCGATCAGCACGATGTCGCCCGGCACGAGTTGCTCGATCGGCAGCGCGACGGCCGCGCCGTCACGCTGCACCGGAATCTGCTGCGGCAACAGCTTGCGCAAGGCCGCCAGCGATTGCTCGATGCGATGCTCCTGCCAGAAGGAAAAGGCGCCACTGACGAGGATCACCGCCACGATGGTGAAGCCGATCTTCGCCATGCCCTGGCCCGGCTCACGCCATTCGGCGATGAAGGCCAGCGCGGATGCCATCCACAGGATCAGCGAGAAGAACCCAAAGTATTCACGCGCCAGACGCCGTGCGAAAGATTCCCGCCGGGCCGCCTGGACCGCATTGGGCCCGTATTCGGCCAGCCGGTGCGCGGCCTCGACCGAGCCCAGGCCAGCGGCACGGCTGTGCAAGCTGGCCAGCGCCTCGGCAACCGTCATTTGATGGATCTTCATGGCACGGCACCCGCTGTGGGCGGATGACGATCATGCCTCAAATCTCGATCTTGCTGCCCAGTTCGACGATCGCGTTGTTCGGCAACTGCAGGAACTCGGCGGCCGAGCTGGCGTTATGGTGCATCTGGGCAAACAGCTTCTCGCGCCACTGGGGCATGCCGCTGCCCATGGTCGGGACCACGATGTCGCGCGACAGGAAGTAGCTGGGCATCTTCGGGTCGAGCACCAGGCGTGGTTCGCCCAGCTCGGCCAGGGCCGATGGCAGATCGGTGTCGTCCATGAAGCCGAAATTGACCACCACCTTCCAGCAATCGTGGCCCAGGGCCTCGACCTGCAGTCGCTGCTCCCGATCGACCCAGGGCAGCTCATGGTTGCGCACCGTCACGAACAGGTTGCGCTCGTGCAGCACCTTGTTGTGCTTGAGGTTGTGCAGCAGTGCGTTGGGCACCGTGCCCGGCTGGGCGGACAGGAAGACCGCCGTCCCCTGCGCGCGCACCGGCGGGCAGCTGAAGACCGAGTCGAGGAAGTCGCGCAGGTCCAGGGCATGATTGCGGATGGACTGATTGAGCAACCGGCGCCCCTCGTGCCAGGTGCTCATCAGCAGGAACACGAGCCCGCCGATCACCAGCGGGAACCAGCCGCCCTCGGTGAGCTTGAGCAGGTTGGAGCTGAAGAAAGCCAGATCGATCAGGAAGAACAAGCTGGTCGCTCCGACGCACAGCCACAAGGGATAGCCCCAGTGATAACGAATCACGAAAAATGTCATCACGGTCGTGATCAGCATCACCAGCGTGACCGCGATGCCGTAGGCCGCCGCGAGGTTGCTCGACGTCTTGAACATGCCGACGGCGAGCACGATGCAGACGAACAACCCCCAGTTGACAAAGGGCAGGTAGATCTGGCCGCTCTCCTCGGCGCTGGTGTGCTGGACCCGAAGTCGCGGCAGATAGCCCAGCTGCATGACCTGCTTGGTCACGCTGTAGGCACCCGAGATCAGGGCCTGCGAGGCGATCACGGTGGCCAGCGTGGCCAGCCCCACCATGGCCAGCATGGCCCATGGCGGCATCATGAGGAAGAAGGGGTTTTCGACCGCCTCGGGAACTCGAGACGATCTGCGCATCGACCTAGCCACGCGCACCGTGCTGCGCGACGGCCAGCCCGTGCATCTGACGCCGACCGGATTCAAGCTGCTGGCCCGCCTGGTGCGCAGTGCCGGCCGGGTCGTGACGCACCGGCCGCTGCTGGCCGATGTCTGGGGCGAGGACTTCATTCGGCACACCCACTACCTGCGCCTCTACATGGGACAGCTGCGCGCCAAGATCGAACCCGATCCGACGGAGCCCAGGCATTTGCTGACGGAAGTCGGCGTCGGCTATCGCCTGGCCTCGGCCTGAGCCGCTTCGAGCTGGACCGACCGCAAGCGCTCGCTCCAAGAGCTCAGCCCGGCGTCTTCAGGCGCATCTGGTTCGGCAGCGGCACCGAGCAGCGCAGCACCTCCTCGGCCAGCCAGAGCGCCGACTTGCGCGCCCGCCCGGCCACGAAGGGCAGCGGCATCTGCACATAGTCGTCGTTGAAGACCTCGAAGCTGTAGTCGCCCCGGTAGCCCAGGCGGTCGAGCCGCAGCACCAGGTCGACCAGCTGCTCGCTGTGCACGCCCTCGCCCGGAAAGACGCGGAAGGTGCGCGCGGTCGTCATGCGCTCCTCGAAGGTCTTGGTCTCCTGCCACATGAAGTCGGCCAGCTGGACCAGGAAGATCTTGCTAGGGTCGAGATAGTCGATCTCATCGAGCGGAGTCTTGGCCGCGAAGATGTGATACGAGTCGATGCCGATGCCCAGATTGGGGCAGTCGGCGCGCTGCACCACATCCCAGGCGCTCGTGTACTCGTTGACCGTGCGGCCCCAGGACAGGCCCTCGAACGCGATCTTGATGCCGTGGGGCACCGCCAGCATCGCGAGCTTGCGCAGGTCGCGCGCGATATGGTCGAGGTCCGAGCTCGCGTGGGCCGAGGTCGACGAGCAGGCCAGCAACACCTTGCAGCCGAGCGCGGCGCACATCTCGAGCATCATCTTGGCGATGTCGATCTTGTAGTGGTGCAGGTGACCGGACAGGCCCTCGAAATCGCGCAGGACCTGGAAACCGGTACCGCGCAGACCGCTGTCATGCACGGCTTGGACCGCAGCCTGCCAACCGCCGGGGTGGCCGACCAGGTCGTTGGCCTTGAGCATGACCTGGCTGAAGCCGGCCTCCTTCATCGCGGCCAGCTTGGCCTCGAGCGGTCCGGCCAACGTGATGGTGTCCATGCCGAAGCCGGCGATGGCCTGAGCTGTGCTGCGCTCGGATTTCATGGTTTCAGGCCCTCTCGTCATGCACGAGCTCGATCACCACCGAGCCGAGGTAGGTCTTGCTGATCGCGCCGCGCGCGCCGCTGTGCGCCGCTGGCGTCTCGACAAACTCGACCCCGAGCGCGCGCAGCGCCTGCACCGCGGCCGGCACGTCGGGCACGCCCAGACCGATGCGCTGCAGCCGCTCGTCGGCATCCATCACGTTGATGTCAGGCTCGATCAGCTGGATCATGAAGCGCTGGTCGGCATCGAGCGCCGGGGCGCGCAGCAACTTGCCCTTGGGCATGATGCCAAAGCGCTGCTCGTCGGGAATCAGCTCGGCGCCGATCAGCTCGCGGTAGAACTCGATCCAGTCGTAACTGCGCTCCGGGCCGATGTACTGCACGATGCCAAAGAAATGGATGCCGGCGGTCGCTGCCGGACGCTGGTCGACCGACGGGATCGGCACGAAGTCGACGCCGTAGATCGAGAACTCCTTGTAGCGATCGACGAAATAGATCCGGCTGCCGCCCGCGCCGTGGATGGCGGGAATGTTGAGCTCCATCACCTCGGGGTGGGTGCTGACCTCCCAGGCGCCGCGCTCGAGCACATACTCGTAGGCCGCGCGCGCATCGCGCACGCGCAGCGCAATCGCCGAGATGCTCGGCGCCTCGCTGCTGCGACTGGCGCCCTGGGCCACCGGCGGGTGCGCATTGACCACGATGTTGAGCTCGCCCTGACGGTACAGCAGCACCTCGCGCGAGCGGTGGCGCGCGACCGGCTTGAAGCCCATGGTCTCGAGCACCTGACCGAGCGCCTGCGGCTTGGCCGTGGCGAACTCGATGAACTCGATGCCGTCCAGACCGATCGGGTTGGCAGCGTCGCTGAAAGAGGCTTGCAGCGGCTCGCGCTCGCTGGTCGACTTGAGCAGAAGGTCACTCATGGGATATCTCCAGATTCAGCCTGCACTGTAAGCGAGTCCAGGCGTTTTTTTGCATCTTGGCGCGCTTGACATGAGCGACAATCGAACGGGTAGCATCGGCTATCGATCAAAATAGGAATTTGAGTCCCATGAGCGACCAAGATGCCCTCTTCACGCTCGAACGCCGCGACTGGATCGCCGGGCTCGAGAAAGGCCTGGCCGTGATCGAGGCCTTCGACGCCGAACACCCGCGCCTGACCGCGAGCCAGGCCGGCCAGCGCTGCGGTCTGACCCGCACGGCGGCGCGCCGTCACCTGCTCACGCTGGTGCATCTGGGCTATGTCGCGACCGACGGCAAGCTGTTCTCGCTGACGCCGCGCGTGCTGCGCCTGGGCCAGGCCTACCTTGAATCGGCCAAGCTGCCGCGCGCGGTCCAACCCTATTTGCAGCGCGTCACCGCCGGCACCGGCGAGGTCGCCTACGCCGGCGTGCTCGAACAGGACGAACTGGTCTATGTCGCGCGCAGCGGCACCCACCGCCATCTCAACACCGGCTACATGCTGGGTTCGCGCGTGCAGGCCCAGGTGACCGCAGCCGGCCTGGTCATACTGGCCATGTCAGGCGCCGAAGCCTACGAGCCCTGGCTGGCCCGGCAGGAACTGCGCGCCTATACCTCGCACACCTTGGTCGACAAGACCGAGTTGCGCCGGCGGCTGCAGCAGATCCAGCGCCAGGGCTGGGCGATTTCCGAACAGCAGCTCGAAATGAACTACCGCGGCATTGCGGTCCCGCTGTACGACCACAAGGACCATCTGGTGGCCGCCATGAGCGTCACCATGCCGATGCAGAACGAGAGCAGCGAAGACGCTGCCAAGCGCGTGCTGCCGGTGCTGCAAGACACTGCACGCAGCATGCGGCCACTGCTGTAACCCACGGCAACCCGGAAATCTGGTAGTTTGCCAACGTAAGGCATGGCCCCAAGCGTGACTTGACACCGGACGTCAAGGACAGCTGGACCCGCCACAGCCCTCTCCCGCCGATGGCGCCAGGCCGTTGAAGTCGGTCGGACTCAGTCGGACGGTGGGCTCAGATAGCGCTGGTCGGACCAGGTCGCGAGCCACTGCGGCGCGAAAGCCACGAAGATCGCGCAGAACATTCCGGTCAGGAAAGCATCGCCCCAGGCCATCAGCCAGCGCGCCACCAACGCGTCATGCAGGCTAGCACCACCGAGCCAGCGCTGCGCGAGCTCCTGCAGCAAGCCCGCGCCGAACACCGCCAGCGCGGTGCCGATGAAGCCACGCCCGAGCGTGTAGATGAAGGGATGGGCTGGCAGCCAGCGCCGCAGCAGGGCACCGAAGCCCAGCGCCAGCGTCGCGGGGACCAGGCCGAGCCAGACCCACTGCGACAGCACGGTCGGGGCGTCATGCAGGCCGAGCACCCAGACCTGCAGCGCCACCAGCGCCAGCACCGGCACCGCCAGGGGCCAGCCCAGCATCAGGGCCAGCAGGCTGGCGCCCGAGAGCTGGATCTGCAGGCCCTGGGGCAGCTGCTGCGGCAGCAGCCAGAACCAGGGCAGCAAGGCCAGCGCCGCCAGCGCCGGCGACAGCAGCGGACCGCGCAACATGCGCCAGGGCTTGAGCGCGAGCGCGGCAACCAGCGCTGGCATTGCCAGCGCCAGTTCAAGCCAGAGCAGGGCTTCGCCGTCCATCGCCAATGCTGCGCGCGCCAGCCGGCTTACATGCCCGGCAGCTTGGGCATGCCTGGCATGCCGCCCAGGCCCTTCATGCCGCCGAGCTTCTTCATCATCTTCATCAGCCCGCCGCCCTTCATCTTCTTCATGACGCCCTGCATCTGCTCGAACTCCTTCAGCAGGCGGTTGACCTCCTGCACCTGCACGCCAGCGCCGGCGGCAATGCGGCGCTTGCGCGTGGCCTTGATCAGCTCGGGCTTGCGCCGCTCCTGCGGCGTCATGCTGCAGATGATGCCTTCCTTGCGCTTCATCTCGGTTTCGGCCCGGCCGAGGTCGGCCCCGCTGGCCTTGGCCGACATCTGGGTCGGCAGCTTGTCCATCAGGGTGGACAGGCCGCCCATCTTCTTCATCTGGCGCAGCTGGTCGAGGAAATCCTCGAGGTCGAAGCCATCGCCACTCTTGACCTTGGCCGCCAGCTTCTGCGCCGCGGCCAGGTCAACGCCGGCGGTGACCTGCTCGACCAGCGCGACGATGTCGCCCATGCCGAGCACGCGACCGGCATGACGCTCGGCATCGAACACCTCGAGACCGTCGATCTTCTCGGACACGCCGGCGAACTTGATCGGCGCGCCGGTGACCGCACGCACCGACAGGGCTGCACCACCGCGCGAGTCACCGTCGAGCTTGGTCAGCACGATGCCGGTCAGCGGCAGCGCTTCCTTGAAGGCGCGGGCGGTGTTGATCGCATCCTGGCCCTGCATCGCGTCGACCACGAACAGGGTCTCGACCGGATTGAGCGCCGCATGCAGCTCCTTGATCTCGGCCATCAGCGCCTCGTCGATCGCGAGCCGGCCGGCGGTATCGACCAGCAGCACGTCGAAATAATGCTTCTTTGCATAGTCCAGCGCGGCGCGCGCGATCTCGAGCGGCTTTTGCTCAGGGCTGCTCGGGAACCATTCGGCACCGGCCTGCTTGGTCACGGTCTTGAGCTGCTCGATCGCGGCCGGACGATAGACGTCGCCCGAGACCGTCAGCACCTTCTTCTTGCGCCGCTCGATCAGGTGCTTGGCCAGCTTGGCGGTGGTGGTGGTCTTGCCGGCACCCTGCAGGCCGGCCATCAGGATCACGGCCGGCGGCTGCGCCGCCAGGTTCAGGTCGCTGACGCCCTCGCCCATGGTGGCGGAGAGTTCGCGCTGGATCACGCTGACCAGCATCTGGCCGGGGGTCAGCGAGCCGACCACCTCGGCACCCAGCGCCTTCTCCTTGACGCGCGCGATGAAGTCACGCACCACCGGCAGCGCAACGTCGGCCTCGAGCAGGGCCATGCGCACCTCGCGCAGCATGTCGCTGACGTTGCTTTCGGTGATGCGGGCCTGACCACGCACCTCCTTGACCAGTCGTGACAGTTTTTCGGTGAGGGCTGAGGCCATGATGAGCTGCTGTGTGAGCGCCGGCGGCGGCCACCCGAAAGGGCGACCCCGGGCTGGGGGAATAGGGAGGAAAAGGAACTTGGCCGGCTGCGCGGGCCGTTAAACTCTGGGCATGATTCTATCCCCGAGCCCCTGGTGGGGCACCATCCCGTCGCTGGGCGCGGCACTGGGTTATGCCCTGCTGGCG
>ERZ1034363.1410-NODE-1410-length-13690-cov-3.021597_pt1 | contig 13690 bp, 10 predicted proteins | sample MGYA00520616_ERZ1034363 | MGnify/ENA primary metagenome ERZ1034363 (study PRJEB33736, sample SAMEA104284506) | Azolla filiculoides | biome: Urban; feature: Water surface; material: Ditch water | place: Netherlands | collected 2015-10-28 | depth 0-0.1 m ...
GGTCTTGTTGTCAGCGACCGGCTGCTTCTCGCCCTTGCCTTCGGTGTAGACGCGGTTCTTTTCGATGCCCTTGGACACCAAGTAAGCCTTGACGGCTTCCGAACGCTTGACCGACAGCTTCTGGTTGTAGGCGTCGGAGCCAACCGAGTCGGTGTGACCGACAGCGATGATGACTTCGAGGTTGATGCCCTTGACCTTGGAGACCAGATCGTCCAGCTTGGCCTTGCCTTCGGGCTTCAGGACAGCCTTGTCGAAGTCGAAGAAAGCGTCAGCGGCGAAGGTGACCTTGGAAGCAGCGACCGGAGCCGGTGCCGGTGCAGCGACCGGAGCCGGTGCCGGTGCAGCGACCGGAGCCGGTGCCGGTGCAGCAGCGGGCTTCGGCACGATGGCGCCGTCGCAACCCTGAGCAGCCGTAGCCGGGGTCCAGTTGGAATCGCGCCAGCACAGTTCGTTGGTGCCGTTCTTCCACACCAGGTCGCCGGTGCCGTTCTTCCAGTTGTCGACGGTTTGTGCGCCGGCGGCGGTTGCCAGTGCGGCGGTAGCGAACAACATGGCCACTTTGTTGAGCTTGATCATGGTTTCCTCGGTTTTGTTGGCGCAGATGCCTGCGAATTGGGTTGCACGCCCCGACAGTTCCTACCGGCAGCGGGTATTTATCATTGTGCCACAAGCTTAGTCCGCTCCAAGCCGGATAGAGACCGGCCTGGAAAGCGCTGCCCACTAGCCGCCGATTGTGTTGCGATACCGCAACAAGGCGCCTGACGACCGGTTCGACACATTACTTGAACGCGACGCAGCGCGGCGACTTAAAATAGGAGGTTAACTTCTACCAGACGACCTCCCGGTCCCGTCGCGCCAATGATCTCTTTCGCCAAGGAAACCCTGCCCATCAGCCTCGAGGAGGAAATGCGGCGCAGCTACCTCGACTACGCGATGAGCGTGATCGTCGGGCGTGCGCTGCCTGATGCGCGTGATGGCCTCAAGCCCGTGCACCGACGCGTGCTGTACGCGATGCACGAGCTCAACAACGACTGGAACCGCCCTTACAAGAAGTCGGCCCGCATCGTCGGTGACGTGATCGGTAAGTATCACCCGCATGGCGATTCGGCGGTCTACGACACCATCGTGCGCATGGCGCAGGACTTCAGCCTGCGCCACATGCTGGTCGACGGCCAGGGCAACTTCGGTTCGGTCGACGGCGACAGCGCCGCGGCCATGCGCTACACCGAGATCCGCCTGTCCAAGGTCGCACACGAGATGCTGGCCGACATCGACAAGGAAACCGTCGACTTCGGCCCCAACTACGACGGCTCAGAACAGGAGCCGCTGGTGCTGCCGACCCGGCTACCCAACCTGCTGGTCAACGGCTCGGCTGGCATCGCGGTCGGCATGGCGACCAACATCCCGCCGCACAACCTCAATGAGGTGGTCGACGCCTGCCTGCATCTGCTGGGCGCGCCGCAGGCGACGATCGACGAGCTGATGGAGATCATCCCGGCACCGGATTTCCCGACCGCCGGCATCATCTACGGCATCAACGGCGTCAAGGACGGCTACCGCACCGGTCGCGGTCGGGTCGTGATGCGCGCCAAGTGTCATTTCGAGGATATCGACCGTGGTCAGCGCCAGGCGATCGTGGTCGACGAGATCCCCTACCAGGTCAACAAGAAGACCCTGCTCGAGCGCATCGCCGAACTGGTGCACGAGAAGAAGATCGAGGGCATCAGCCACATCCAGGACGAGTCCGACAAGGACGGCATGCGGGTGGTGATCGAGCTCAAGCGCGGCGAGGTGCCCGAGGTCATCCTGAACAACCTGTACAAGCAGACCCAGCTGCAGGACACCTTCGGCATCAACATGGTGGCGCTGATCGACGGTCAGCCCAAGCTGTGCAACCTGAAGGACCTGATCCAGGTCTTCTTGCAGCACCGCCGCGAAGTGGTGACACGCCGCACGGTGTACGAGCTGCGCAAAGCGCGTGACCGTGGCCATGTGCTGGAAGGTCTGGCCGTGGCTTTGGCCAATATTGACGATTTCATTGCCATCATCCGCAATGCGCCTACGCCCCCAGTGGCCAAGGCCGAATTGATGACGCACAGCTGGGACAGCGCGCTGGTGCGCCAGATGCTGACCCGCGCCAGGACCGACGGCAGCGTGGTGAATTCCGACGACTACCGCCCCGAGGGCCTCGAGCGCGAGTTCGGCATGCAGGCCGCGGGCCTGTACCGCCTGTCCGAGACGCAGGCGCAGGAAATCCTGCAGATGCGGCTGCAGCGCCTGACCGGGCTGGAGCAGGACAAGATCGTCGCCGAATACAAGCAGGTGATGGCCGAGATCGACGACCTGCTCGACATCCTGGCCAAGCCCGAGCGGGTCTCGACCATCATCGGCGACGAGCTGCGCGTGATCAAGACCGAGTTCGGCCAGACCAAGGCCGGCGCGCGCCGCAGCGAGATCGAGCACAGCGCGCAGGACCTCAGCACCGAGGACCTGATCACGCCGACCGACATGGTGGTGACGCTGTCGCACAGCGGCTACATCAAGAGCCAGCCACTGTCGGAATACCGGGCCCAGAAGCGCGGCGGCCGCGGCAAGCAGGCCACCGCGACCAAGGAAGACGACTGGATCGACCAGCTCTTCATCGCCAACACCCATGACTGGCTGCTGTGCTTTTCCAACCGGGGTCGCCTGTACTGGCTCAAGGTCTGGGAAGTGCCGGCGGGTTCGCGCGGCTCGCGTGGCCGTCCGATCGTCAACATGTTCCCGCTCCAGGAGGGCGAGAAGGTCAACGTCGTGCTGGCGCTGACCGGCGAGATGCGCAGCTTCCCCGAAGACCGCTACATCTTCATGGCGACGGCCATGGGCACGGTCAAGAAGACCTCGCTCGACCAGTTCTCCAATCCGCGCAAGGCCGGCATCATCGCGGTCGACCTCGACGAGGGTGACTTCCTGATCGGTGCCGCGCTGACCGACGGCGCGCACGACGTGATGCTGTTCTCGGACGGCGGCAAGGCGGTGCGCTTCGACGAGAACGATGTGCGCCCGATGGGCCGCAACGCACGCGGCGTGCGCGGCATGGCGCTCGACGAGGGCCAGAGCGTGATCGCGATGCTGGTGGCCGAGGACGAGCAGCAAAGCGTGCTGACCGCGACCCAGAACGGCTACGGCAAGCGCACCCCGATCGCCGAGCACACCCGCCACGGCCGCGGCACCAAGGGCATGATCGCGATCCAGCAATCCGAGCGCAACGGCAAGGTGGTGGCGGCGACGCTGGTGCATGCCGACGACGAGATCATGCTGATCACCGACACCGGGGTGCTGGTGCGGACCCGAGTCAGCGAGATCCGCGAGCTCGGCCGCGCGACCCAGGGCGTGACGCTGATCGCGCTCGACCAGGGCGCCCAGCTGTCGGGCCTGCAGCGCATCGTCGAGAACGATGCCAGCGCCGATGTGACCGAGGTGGCGGATGCCGAGGTCGCCGATGCGGCTGACCTGGACGATGCCGCCCCCGCTGGCGCAACCAGCGCCGACTAAAAGCCTCCGCACCGAAAGCCCTACATGAAGCGACCCTACAACTTCTCCGCCGGCCCGGCCACCATGCCCGAGGCCGTGCTGCAACAAGCCGCCGCCGAGATGCTGGACTGGCATGGCAGCGGCATGGGCGTGATGGAAATGAGCCATCGCGGCAAGGAATTCATCTCGATCTACGAGCAGGCCGAGGCCGATCTGCGCGAGCTGCTCGCGGTGCCGGCCAATTTCCGCATCCTGTTCATGCAGGGCGGCGCGCTGGCCGAGAACGCGATCATCCCGCTGAACCTGGCGCGCGGCGGCGCAGCCGACTTCGTCGTGACCGGCAGCTGGAGCCAGAAGTCGTACCAGGAAGCCGGCAAGTTCTGCCAGGCGCGGCTGGCGGCATCGACCCAGGGGGCCGGCTTCACCACCCTGCCCGACCCGGCCAGCTGGCAGCTCGGCGCCGACAGCGCCTATGTGCATCTCTGCAGCAACGAGACCATCCACGGTGTCGAGTTCCATCAGCTGCCTGATCTCAAGGCGCTGGGTTGCGACGCCCCGCTGGTGGTCGACTTCTCGTCCAACGTGGCCTCGCGTTCGGTCGACTGGAGCCGGGTCGGCCTGGCCTTCGCCGGCGCGCAGAAGAACCTGGGCCCAGCTGGCCTGACGCTGGTGATCGTGCGCGATGACCTGCTCGGCCACGCGCTGCCGCACTGCCCGAGCGCCTTCGACTACCAGTTGGTGGCCGAGGCCGGCTCGATGTACAACACGCCGCCGACCTACGCCATCTACATGGCCGGCCTGGTGTTCCAGTGGCTGAAACGTCAGGGCGGCGTCGCCGCGATCGAGGCCGCCAACATCGCCAAGGCGCAAAGTTTCTACGACTACCTCGACGGCTCGCAGCTGTACGAGAACCGGGTCGCGCGCGACTGCCGCTCGCGCATGAACATCCCGTTCTTCCTGCGCGACGAGAGCCGCAACGACGCCTTCCTGGCCGGTGCCAAGGCCGCCGGGCTGCTGCAGCTCAAGGGCCACAAGTCGGTCGGCGGCATGCGCGCCAGCCTCTACAACGCGATGCCGATCGAAGGCGTGCAGGCGCTGGTCGCCTACATGCAGGAATTCGAGCGCACCCAGGCCTGAGAAAAGCAAAGCTTCATGACCGACAACACCCCCCAACCGGCCGGCCCGGTGCAGAGTGCCGCCCTGGGCGAGCTGCGCATCCAGATCGACGCGCTCGATCACCAGCTGCTGCAGTTGCTGAACCAGCGCGCGCGCGTGGCCGAACAGGTCGGAGCGATCAAGCGCGCCGAGGGCTCGCCCTTCTTCCGGCCCGACCGCGTGGCCCAGGTGATCGCCAAGATCGAGGCCGCCAACCCGGGCCCGCTGCTCAACGCCCATGTGGCCGCGATCTGGCGCGAGATCATGTCGGCCTGCCTGGCGCTGGAGTCGCCGCAGCGCGTCGCCGTGCTGGGCCCCCAGGGCACCTTCACCGAGGAGGCCGCGATCGAGTTCTTCGGCAGCGCCGCCAACCTGATCTACTGCGACAACTTCGACGAGGTGTTCCACGCCACCGAGTCGGGCACCGCGCAGTACGGCGTGGTTGCGATCGAGAACTCGACCGAGGGCGCGGTGGCGCGCACGCTCGACCTGTTCCTGCGCTCGCCGGTGCATGTGATCGGACAGGTCAGCCTGCAGGTGCGCCACAACCTGCTGCGCCAGCAAAACTCGCTCGACGGCATCGAGGTGGTGATGGCACACCCGCAGGCGCTGGCGCAATGCCAGAACTGGCTGTCCAAGCATCTGCCGCATGCCGAACGCCGTGCGGTCTCGAGCAATGCCGAGGGCGCGCGCCTGGCCGCGACTAACCCGGGCTGGGCCGCGCTGGCCAGCGAACGCGCCGCCAGCCAGTTCGGGCTGCACATCGTCGCGCACGCGATCCAGGACGAGGCCTTCAACCGGACCCGCTTCGCGGTGATCTGCCTGCCCCAGACCATGGCGATGCCGCCGGTCACGGGCAAGGACTGCACCAGCCTGGTGGTCTCGGTGCCGAACAAGCCCGGCGCGGTGCACGATCTGCTGGTGCCGCTCAAGAAGAACGGCGTCTCGCTGACGCGCTTCGAGTCGCGCCCGGCCAAGTCGGGCCAGTGGGAGTATTACTTCTACATGGACATCGCGGGCCACCCCGCGCAGCCGCAGGTCGCGGCCGCGCTCGACGAACTCAAGGGCCTGTGCGCCTTCTACCAGGTGCTCGGCGCCTACCCGACGGCCGACTGATCCGGCGCGCTGCGCCTGCAATTCCTGAAGATTCCACTATGTTCGAGCAACTCGGTCTGATCGGCTGCGGCCTGATGGGTGGCTCCTTTGCGCTCGCGCTCAAGGAGGCCGGCCTGGTGCGCCAGGTGGTCGGCTACAGCAAGTCGGCCCGCACGCGCGAGCGCGCGCTTGAGCTCGGCGTGATCGACCTCGAAGCCGAAACGCTGGAGCAGGCGGTCGAAGGCTCCGACCTGGTGCTGCTGGCGGTGCCGGTGGCAGCGACCGAGTCCAGCCTGGCCGCGATCGCGCCGGTGCTGGCGCCGCGCGCGCTGCTGATGGACGTCGGCTCGACCAAGGGCGACGTGGTCGCCGCGGCGCGCCGCACCCTCGGCGAGCGGCTGAGCCGCTTCGTGCCGGCGCACCCGATCGCCGGCAAGGAATCGGCCGGGGTCGAGCATGCCGACGCGGCGCTCTACCGCGAGCGCCAGCTGATCCTGACCCCGCTGTCCGAGACCCATCCGCCGCTGGTCGAGCTCGCCGCCGAACTCTGGACCCTGCTCGGCAGCCAGGTGCTCGAGATGAGCCCGGAACGGCACGACGCCGCCTACGCCACCGTCAGCCATCTGCCGCATCTGCTGGCCTTTGCCGCGATGAACGCGATCCTGGCGCAGCCGCAGGCCGACGAATTGCTGGCACTGGCCGGCCCGGGATTCCGTGACTTCAGTCGCATTGCGGCCAGCGACCCGAGCGTCTGGCGCGACATCCTGCTGGCCAACCGCGAACAGGTGCTGCTGCAGTCGCGCCAGTTCCGCTCTGCACTCGACGCGCTCGAGGCCGCCATGCTGGCGGACGATGCCGAGCTGCTGCAAGCCCTGATCGCACAGGCGAGCCAGGCGCGCTCCGGCTGGCAGCTCGGCGGCCAGACCCATAACCCTTCCGAGGCCGTCGCGGCCTGACCCCTCCATGTACTCGACCCATTTCCTCGACCTGCCGCCGCTGCGCGCGGCCGGCGGCAGCGTGACCCTGCCCGGCTCCAAGAGCATCTCGAACCGCGTGCTGCTGCTGGCGGCCCTGAGCGCGGGCGAAACCACCATCCATGACCTGCTCGATTCGGACGACACCCGCGTGATGCTGGCCGCGCTCGAGACCCTGGGCTGCGGCATCGAGCGCCTGGGCGGCCACAGCATCAAGGTGCGCGGCCTGGCTGGTGCGCTGCCGGTCAAGTCGGCCGACCTGTTCCTGGGCAACGCCGGCACCGCGATGCGCCCGCTGACCGCCGCGCTGGCGCTGCTGGCAGCGCAACAGGGCGGCAAGTTCGAGCTGCGCGGCATCGCGCGCATGCATGAGCGCCCGATCGGCGACCTGGTCGACGGCCTGCGTCAGCTCGGCTGCCCGGTCGACTACCTCGGCAACGACGGCTACCCGCCACTGCGCTTGGGGACCGGCGAGCCAGCCGCGCTGCAACTCGAGCAGGCGATCCAGGTGCGCGGCAACGTCTCGAGCCAGTTCCTGACCGCGCTGCTGCTGGCGCTGCCCTTGGTGGCAACGCAGGATGTCGTGATCGAGGTGGTCGGCGAGCTGATCTCCAAGCCCTATATCGAGATCACGCTCAAGCTGCTCGAGCGCTTTGGCGTCACCGTGCGGCGTGAAGGCTGGCAGCGCTTCATCATCCCGGCCGGCAGCCACTACAGTTCGCCGGGCAGCATCCATGTCGAGGGCGATGCGTCATCGGCCAGCTACTTCGTCGCGCTCGGCGCGATCGCGCAATCCGAACAAGGCCTCACGATCCAGGGCGTCGGGCTGGACTCGATCCAGGGCGACATCCGCTTCGTCGAGGCCGCGCAGGCGATGGGCGCCGTGGTGACCGGCTCGGCCAACAGCCTGCAGATCCGGCGCGGCGCCTGGCCGCTGAAGGCGATCGACCTCGACTGCAACCATATTCCCGACGCCGCGATGACGCTGGCCGTGATGGCGCTCTACGCCGACGGAACGACCACGCTGCGCAACATCGAGAGCTGGCGCGTCAAGGAGACCGACCGGATCGCCGCCATGGCCTGCGAGCTGCGCAAGCTCGGCGCCAGCGTCGAGGAAGGCCAGGACTACATCAAGGTGACGCCGCCGTCGGCCGACGGCTGGCAGCCTGCCGCTATCCACACCTACGACGACCACCGGGTCGCGATGTGCTTCTCGCTCGCCGCCTTCAACCCGGCCCGGCTGCCGGTGCGGATCGAGGACCCGAAATGCGTCGCCAAGACCTTTCCGGACTATTTCGAGGCCCTGTTCGGCGTCGTGCAGGCCGACGCCAAAGACATCCCGGTGATCTGCGTCGACGGCCCGACCGCGTCGGGCAAGGGCACGCTGGCGAGCCAGCTGGCCGAGCGCCTCGGTTACGAGCTGCTCGACTCGGGCGCGCTCTATCGCGTCACCGCCTATGCCGCGCTGCAGGCCGGGCTGACGCTGGCAGCCGGCGACGAGGCGGCGATCGCCGAGCTGGCGCGCGCGCTGCCGGTCAGCTTCGATGGCGAGCGCGTGCTGCTGTCGGACCAGGATGTGACCGACGCGATCCGCAGCGAGACCGGCGGCATGAATGCCTCGAAAGTCTCGGTATTGCCGGCCGTGCGCGCGGCGCTGGTCGAGCTGCAGCACAGCTTCAGGCGCCTGCCCGGACTGGTCGCCGACGGCCGCGACATGGGCACGGTGATCTTCCCGGCCGCGCCGCTCAAGGTGTTTCTGAGCGCCAGCGCCGAGCAGCGCGCCATTCGACGCCATAAGCAGTTGATTTCCAAGGGAGTCAGTGCTAGACTAGAAGACCTGTTAGCCGACTTGGTCGAGCGTGACTTGCGTGACACCACGCGCAAGAGCGCTCCACTAGAGCCGGCTCAGGACGCCTTGGCACTGGACAACTCCGAACTGGGCATCGAGGAATCGGTGCAGCTCGTGTTGTCCTGGTGGCAAGGTCGGCGCCCGTTCGCGGGCGCCTGAACTTGAGCGCTCCGCCCGGGGCGCTCGTGTATTTGGCCCATTCGGGCCAGGCCCCGAAGGCCCCGCCGGACCCGCTCCGCAGGCCCCAGGGATCTCAACCTGCAACCCGCGACGCCTGCTCTGGCGACGCGTATTGGCATCTGCCGCGCGCCTGTTCCCCATTCAGCTGGGCGCCCGGTTTAGGAAAAACATGTCTGAATCTTTTGCCGCCCTGTTTGAAGAATCCCTGCAACGTGCCAACATGCGCGCGGGCGAGGTCATCACTGCCGAAGTCGTTCGCATCGAGCACAACCATGTGGTCGTCAACGCCGGTCTGAAGTCCGAAGCGTATGTGCCGATCGCAGAATTCAAGAACGACCAGGGCGAACTCGAAGTCCAGGTCGGCGACTTCGTCTCGGTCGCGATCGACTCGGTCGAAAACGGCTACGGCGACACCCTGCTGAGCCGCGACAAGGCCAAGCGCCTGGCTTCGTGGATGGCCCTGGAAAAGGCCCTGGAATCCGGCGAATTCGTCACCGGCACCACCGGCGCCAAGGTCAAGGGCGGCCTCAAGGTCATGGTCAACGGCATCAGCGCCTTCCTGCCGGGCTCGCTGGTCGACAGCCGTCCGACCAAGGACCTGACCCCGTACGAGAACAAGACCCTGGAATTCAAGGTCATCAAGCTCGACCGCAAGCGCAACAACGTCGTGCTGAGCCGCCGTGCCGTGGTCGAAGCCTCGATGGGCGAAGAGCGCGCCAAGCTGATGGAAACCCTGCGCGAAGGCGCCATCGTTTCCGGCGTGGTCAAGAACATCACCGAATACGGTGCTTTCGTTGACCTCGGCGGCATCGACGGCCTGCTGCACATCACCGACATGGCATGGCGCCGCGTGCGTCATCCGTCCGAAGTCGTGACGGCTGGCCAGGAAATCACCGCCAAGGTCCTGAAGTTCGACACCGAGAAGCAACGCGTCTCGCTGGGTCTGAAGCAGATGGGCGATGATCCGTGGCTGGGCGTTTCGCGCCGCTACCCGTCGGGCACCCGCATGTTCGGCAAGGTCACCAACATCGCCGACTACGGCGCCTTCGTCGAGCTGGAACCCGGCATCGAAGGTCTGGTGCACGTGTCCGAAATGGACTGGACCAACAAGAACATCGCTCCGAACAAGATCGTGTCGCTGGGCGACGAGGTCGAAGTCATGGTGCTCGAGATCGACGAAGACAAGCGTCGCATCTCGCTGGGCATGAAGCAGTGCAAGGCCAACCCGTGGCAGGAATTCGCGCAGAACACCAAGCGCGGCGACCGCGTCAAGGGCCCGATCAAGTCGATCACCGACTTCGGCGTGTTCGTCGGCCTGGCTGCCGGCATCGACGGTCTGGTGCACCTGTCTGACCTGTCCTGGAACGAAACCGGCGAAGCCGCTGTCCGCAACTACAAGAAGGGCCAGGAAGTCGAAGCTCTGGTGCTGGGCGTGGACGTCGACCGCGAGCGCATCAGCCTGGGCATCAAGCAGCTCGACAGCGACCCGTTCACCACCTTCGTGTCGATCAACGACAAGGGCCAGACCGTCACCGGCAAGGTCAAGACCGTCGACGCCCGTGGCGCCGAGATCGACCTGGGCGAAGACATCGTGGGCTACCTGCGCGCTTCGGAAATCTCGCGCGACCGCGTCGAAGATGCCCGCAACGTGCTGAAGGAAGGCGACGAAGTGACCGCTGTCGTGGTCAACATCGACCGCAAGACCCGCAACATCCAGTTGTCGGTCAAGGCCAAGGACATGGCCGAGCAACAGGAAGCCATGGCTACCCTGAGCCAGACCGCTGGCAACGCCGGCACCACCAGCCTGGGCGCCCTGCTGCGCGCCAAGCTGGACAGCAACAACGGCTAATCCCTAACCGTTAGCGCCAGGGCCCGGCGCGCTGATCGCGCCGGGCCTTTTTCTTTGCTCTCCAGATTCACAGACCCATGACTCGCAGCGACCTTGTAGAAGCCCTGGCGGCACGCTTTGCCCAACTCGGACAGCGTGATGCCGAACTCGCGGTCAAGGCCATTCTCGAGGCCATGGTCGACGCGCTGATGCAGGGCCAGAGAATTGAGATCAGGGGTTTCGGCAGTTTCTCGGTCAACCACCGCCCGGCCCGTATGGGCCGCAACCCGCGCTCGGGTGCCAGCGTGGCCATTCCCGACAAGCGCGTGCCGCATTTCAAGCCAGGCAAGGCCTTGCGCGAGCAAGTCGATGCCGCGCCACGCAGCGGTGTCTCCGGCTGAAGTCCGCGCCGCTACAATCCCCGCATCACCGGGGGAATGTGCGTGAAATACCTTCTGTGGCTGCTCAAGGCAGCCATTTTCTTTGCTCTGTTCGCCTTCGCACTCAACAACCAGGACCCGGTCCTGCTGAGGCTGTTCGGCGCGCAATGGGAGGCGCCGCTCGTGTTGCTGCTGCTGGCCGCACTGGTCGTCGGCGTCTTCCTCGGCATGGCCGTGATGCTGCCGCTGTGGCTGCGCGCGCGCCGGGCCGCCACAGCCGTATCGAACAACGCATCTGGCATCACAGCCAGCCCCACCTCTTCCGAGACTACCCATGGCATTTGACTTCAGCTGGCTGCTCTGGGGCCTGCCGATCGCCTTCGTACTGGGCTGGCTGGCCTCGCGCTACGACCTGCGCCAATGGCGCGCCGAGCGCCAGCAGAACCCCAAGGCCTACTTCCGCGGACTCGATCTGCTGCTGAACGAGCAGCAGGATCAGGCGATCGATGCCTTCATCGAGGCGGTGCAGAACGACCCCGAGACCTCGGAGCTGCATTTCGCGCTCGGCAACCTGTTCCGCCGCCGCGGCGACTACGAGCGCGCGGTGCGCGTGCACGAGCATCTGCTGCAGCGCGGCGACCTGGGCACCAAGGACCTGCAGCGGGCCCAGCATGCGCTGGCACAGGACTTCCTGAAGGCCGGTCTGCTCGACCGTGCAGAGGCGGCGCTGCGCAAGCTCGAGGACAGCCCCTATGCCACCGAGGCGCTGCTGGCCCTGCTGTCGATCTACGAGCGCTCGCGCGACTGGGAGCATGCCGCCGAGACCGCGCTCCGACTGGAGGCGATCGGCTGCGGCTCGTTCGAGCTCAGGCAGGCTCATTACCGCTGCGAGCAGGCCGAACTGCTGCGCAAGCAGGGCAGCACGGTCGAGGCCCTGGCCATGCTCGAGGCGCTGGTGCAGCGTTCGCCGAAATCGGCGCGGGCCTGGATCTCGCTGGCCGACCTGCGCCAGTCGCTCGGCGACACCCAGGGCGGCCTGCAGGCGCTGCATCAGCTCGCCGCCCAGGTACCGCAGCATCTGCCGCTGGTCGCGCACAGCCTGGCGCAATGGTCCAAGCTCGGTCAGCAGGGCCAGGACACCGAGCGGCTGCTGCGCGACTGGCGTGAACAGCATTCGCCCTCGCTCGACGTGACGCAGGCACTCGCGCTGCTGCAGCCCGATCTGGCGCCCACGCTGTGGTGGACCACGATGGCGCTGCTGGCCGCCTGGCGCATGCGCGATGCGCCCTCCGCGCGTTGACCGACAGTGCCTTGCCACCCGCCTTGACGTGCGAGACAGGTGTGGCTACACCTGCTTGCTAACCTGTTCTCGTTTTGCTTGGAGTCTGCTCATGACCGTTGTTGTCTCACTTGATGTGTCCAACCAAAAGGGCCCTGTGCGCCGCCGTTTGTGGGTGGCGGCGGTGGGCGTGTGCGGTGCAGTGCTGGCGGTGGGGTGCGCTGGTGTCAAACCAGTGGACATACCCGCGTCACCACCCGAGTTGCGCCCAGGGATGTTGGCAGGTTACCTGCCCAGAGCGGCGTTGCCCGACAGTCTGGCCTTGCTCCCGCCGCCGCCCGTTGCTGGCTCAGCGCTGCAGGCAGCTGATGATGCGGCTTATGCCGCCACCCTTGCCTTGAAAGGGTCAGCCCGCTGGGCCATGGCCCAGCGTGACAACACGCTGGCCTTTCCTGCGGCGGGTGACACCTTTGCCTGCACTCTGGGTGTGCCAGTGAACCCCGAGCTGACACCCCATCTCGTCACGCTGTTGCGACGCAGTTACGTGGATGCAGGCCTGGCCACCTACGCGGCCAAAGACCATTACCAGCGCAAGCGCCCGTTTGCACAACACCAGACCAGTACTTGCGTGCCACACGAAGATGCCAAACTGTCCAAAGACGGGTCTTATCCGTCCGGTCACTCGGCACTGGGCTGGGCGTGGGGGCTCATACTGGCTGAAATGGCACCTGAACGCGCGGATGCGCTGCTGGCGCGCGGCCATGCGTTCGGCCAAAGCCGTGTGATTTGTGGTGCGCACTGGCAAAGCGATGTGGACCAGGGCCGCGTGGTGGGCGCGGCTGCTCTGGCGCGCCTGCGTGCCGATCCGGTCTACCAGGCCCAGTTCGCCCTGGCGAAGGCTGAGGTGCAGTCGGCCCGGCAAAAGGGCCTTGTGCCCACTGCCGACTGCGCTGGCGAAGCTGCAACACTCAAGCGCCCATGAAACTGTTCAGTGTGACCATGTGGGCGGGGTTGTGGGGCTGTGCGTGCTGCAGCCAAGGCATCGATGTGCGGGTGGCTGCATGAGTTCACGGCACCTGCACGCTTTTTTGCAACCGGCTTCGGTTGCGGTCATCGGGGCCAGTCCGCGAGCCAATACCTTGGGCCATTGGGCGTGGCGCAACCTGGCGGCGGCCGGGTTTGCCGGCCAGTTGTGGCCCGTCAATCTCAAACACACCGTGTTGGACAACCACACTGTGTACAAGCGGGTGGCCGATCTGCCCGTTGCGCCCGATCTCGCGGTGGTATGCACCCCGGCTGATACGGTCAGCCGGGTGATCGGGGAATTGGGTGACCGTGGCACCCGTGCCGCCGTGGTGCTGACCGATGGCCTCACACCGGCGCAAACCGCTGCCATGCTGAAAATGGCGCGTCGCCATCTGCTGCGCATCGTGGGCG
>ERZ1034363.1411-NODE-1411-length-13688-cov-5.474616_pt1 | contig 13688 bp, 10 predicted proteins | sample MGYA00520616_ERZ1034363 | MGnify/ENA primary metagenome ERZ1034363 (study PRJEB33736, sample SAMEA104284506) | Azolla filiculoides | biome: Urban; feature: Water surface; material: Ditch water | place: Netherlands | collected 2015-10-28 | depth 0-0.1 m ...
AGTACTCAGCTGTCGCTGGTCCGAATTCGATGTCATCTTCAGATTGCTTTCAGTGCGTTTTGAATCGAGTTGAAGTGCCGGTCGAGCTCGCTCAGCTGCGTTTCGATCTCCTCGGACGAATGGCCTTCGTGCACAGTCATTTCAATCAAGGAGGCGCTTGCCGAAATTGCTTCGGCACCGAGCATGCCAGCGGAACCCTTCAGTGAATGCGCCAGTCTGCATGCACCCTCCAGATCGCCGGCGGCCAGCTTGTTGCGAATTGTCTCGACATCCTGGCCGTGCGTCTCGATCAGCTTGCCGAGCAACCGAAGAAATGTGGTGCGCTTACCGGACATCTGCTCTAGACCCATCTTAAGGTTGACGCCCGGGATGTCAGGCAGGTCAGCGTCAGCGATGCCGCTCGAACTGGCCGGGGTCCATTCCTTTTCCGGAGTTTCGGTGGGCGATTTAAGGGGGGATTCGGCCAGCCATTTAAGCAGGGTACGTTGAAGCGAATCCGGCACTACCGGCTTGCCTAGGAAATCGCTCATGCCAACAGCGAGGCAGGCCTGACGGTCGGATTCGAAGGCATTAGCACTCAGGGCAATAATCGGCACCGCTTCATAGCCGGGCAGCCGGCGAATTTCTCTCGTTGCCTCTAGGCCGCCCATGACCGGCATCTGCATGTCCATCAAAATCAGGTCATAAGGCCGGTTTTCGGCAAGGATGAGCGCTTCCTGGCCGTTATGAGCGATGTCTGCTGTCAGGCCGAAAGAATCGAGCATGTCGAGGGCCACAGCTTGGTTGGTCGGGTTGTCTTCCGCCAGCAATAATCGACATTTTCCAAAACTGCGCAGATCCTGAGTGCTTCTGAGCTCGGGAGATACAGCTTGTACTCCGGAATCGGGGGCGCTTGCCAATAGCTTGTTCAGGAGCTGCTCGACTTCGAGATCGGATGGTTCCAGCGGGAGCAAGGCATCGACGAAGCCACATTCAAGTGGGCCGTCTACCAAATAACGGTCAGCCAGAGCTGCCATCACGACGCATCGCAGGGGTGGTTGCTGCGCCGTATAACGTAATCGCTTCTGGAACTCCGGTTCGCAGAATGCTGTGATTTCGCCCCTTTTTTCTATGCAAAACACGACATCGTAGGGCTGCTTGACTCGGTGAGCAGTTTCTACAAGGGTCTCCAGTTCTGCTGCGGTCGACGTGCGTTGAACGCAAATTTTCAGTCGGGACAATTGTTCTTCAATGCCAATAGAACTAGCTTCGTCGCTACCGAGAATAATGGCGCGCTTGCCGTTGAGCGACGCCTGTGTTGTGTCGGGTAGATTGTTTTTGACGCTTCGTTTGAAGGGAATCTCGACCCAGAATGTGCTGCCTGCATCGGGTTGGGACTCTGCGCCGATCCTTCCCCCCATCAATTCTGTAATTTTCTTGCTGATTGCCAGACCGAGGCCGGTTCCACCGAATTGGCGTGTGGTCGAACTGTCCTCCTGAGTGAATGCCTCGAACAGGCTGTCTGCCTGGGTCGGGTCAAAACCGCGGCCGCTATCCAGTACCTCGAATCGGACCAGCAGGCTGTCGGCTGCCTCCTCGAGCAGGCGGGCTTGAAGGGTGGCATGGCCGCGCTCCGTGAACTTGAGTGCGTTGCTTGAGAAATTGAGCAGAATCTGCCCGAGTCGCATCGGATCACCCTGGAGGAAGACGGGCAATTTCGGGTCGATGCTGCTCCGCCATTCAATGCCCTTTCTGGCAGCGATCTCGACGGACTGGCTGGCAACCAGATCGATGACCGAGCACAGTTTGAAATCGGTCGACTCGATTTCGATCCGGCCGGCGTCGATTTTCGAGAAATCGAGAATGTCGTTAATCAGACGGAGCAGGTGCTGTGACGAGTCGATGATCCGGGCGAGTCGTTCGCGCTGCTTCGGTTTCACTTCATTGCTTTCCATCAGCATGGCTGACGCAATGACAGCGTTCAGGGGGGTGCGAATTTCGTGCGACATGTTGGCGAGGAACTCGCTCTTGATGTGCGCCAGACGCTCGGCTGCCGTCAGAGCTTTCTTGCGTTCCAGGTCGGCAGCCATTCGTGTGCTGATATCGGTGAAGCCAAAAACAAAGCCTAGCTCTTTCCCACCTTCGATGATTGTCCGGCAGGAGTATTCCACCGGAAGCGCTTCGCCATCCGCACGCCAGAAGGTATCCTCGACATTGCTCACATTGTTCTGACCATGGAGTATCGACTGGTTCAGGCTGTCGTCAAAGGATTCGCCGGCATGGCGATGCAGGATGGTGTGGTTGATCGACAGGCCGATAAGCGCACCTGCAGGGTAGCTGAGTAAATCTTCGGCAGCGGGATTGACAAAGTTGATCACCCCGATGCGGTCGGTGCCGATGATGCCATCGGCTGTCGACGCCAGAATCAGCTTGATCCGTTGTTCCGAGGATTTCAGTTCGGCGGTACGTTCAGCAACGATATGTTCCAGATGGGCTTGCTGGATTTCGAGCAGCCGGCGGGCACGGGTCAGTTCACTGATGTCCAGCATGGAGCCGACCATGCGAACGGGTTTGCCGTTCTGATCCCGGACGACCAGGCCACGATCGAGTACCTGCGCATACGTGCCATCACTTCGCTGGAAGCGATATTCATCCTGCCAGCTGTTCAGCGAAGTGTCTTCGATGACGCGATGAAATTCCGAGGCGAGACGATCCCGGTCATCCGGGTGCACGCGTTCGATCCACCACGCCGCCGGCTGGGGTTCGCTGACGATGTCCTGCCAGCCAAAAACCTCCTTGCCGGTCTCGTTCCAGATCTGTTGATCGGTCACAACATTCAAGTCCCAGATGACTTCGCGGGTTGCCTGCAAGGCCAGACGCAGGCGCTCTTCCGTATCGGAGAGTTTCCGGGTGGTCAACTCCTGCTGACTGATGTCTTCCTTGATCGCCAGGTAATGCGTAATCCGGCCATCCGGTCCGCTGCAGATGGGGGCGATGATGGTCTGGTCAATGTAATCGCTGCCGTCCTTGCGCCGGTTGATAAACCGGCCTTGCCACCGCTCGCCGCGTCGCAAGCTGTCCCAGAGTTCAATATAGGTGCTTTCCGGCGTGTCACCCGATTGCAGGATGCGCTGGTTCTTGCCGATAATTTCGTCAGGCGTGTAACCGGTTGTCTTCGAAAAGGCCGGATTGACATACGACACCGTCCCGTTCAGATCGGTAATGACGATGCTGTGCGGATTTTGCTCGACTGCGAGCGAGAGCTTTGCGATGGCGGTATTGCTTTGTTCCATTTGGCGTTGTTGCCGCCGAAGGGCATAAAAGGTCAGGAAGAGCATCAGGTTGATGATCAGGCCGACCACCGCCACGATGGTTGGCACCGTTATTTCCCCGGTCTTTCCATAGGATTCGGTGACGTGGGCTGAAACCAGCCAATTACGTCCAACCACATTGATCGGCAATTTCCGGTTGTACAGGTGCGGCTCTTCGTCTTCAACTCGATGGAGGGCCGGAGAAATGCTCTGGTAAAGGAAGGTGGCGTCACTTTCCGTATCGCCGTCATAGAGTTCAAAGTGGATACCCTGTCTTTGGCTGCCGGCGATCCCCGCCATCAGGTCACCGAGCCGGAATGGGCTGTAGACAAAGCCATGAATTGCGGCGCGACGTTCTGCTACGGTATTGATCGGCATATTGCTGCGGTAAACGGGGGCATAGACCAGAAAACCATGCTGCTGGGCTTCATCGGTTTCCTGGACCAGATTGACCCGTCCGGACATGGCCGGTTGAGCGGTTTCCATGGCTTGAGTCATCGCGGCTCGTCGCACGGGTTCGGAGTACATGTCGTAGCCGAAAGCCCGCTGATTGCGCCAGTCGAAGGGCTCAAGGTAAATGATGCTGCTGGTCGGATCCCGCTTTCCGTGAGGACGGATGGCGTACTCCGGAAAGCCGCCGGCTCGAACTTCACGAATGTGATTGTCGATCTTTTCCGGTGACAGCATCACGCTGAAGCCGATCCCTTGAATGCCGGGCAGGTCTTGCTGAATGTGCAGACTGTCGACATAGATCCGCCATTGCTCGCGACTGATCTTGCCGGCAATTTTGAAGATGCCGGAGCCGCCGCGCAGCGCGGTTTCGTAAGTCAGCAAGCGGGCTTCAATGGCGCCTGCCAGATCATCGGTGTGGCGGATGAAGCGCTCTTCGATGTTCTTCTGCACCATCGACTTGGAAACTCCCCAGGCAGTGACAGTGACGAGCATGGACAGCGCCAGCACCACCATCGGGAATTTCGGATGACGCAGAATCTGCCACTGATTGGTCCGGAAATGACTCCGCCAGTTGCTTTCAGTCGTCATTGTTCAGCGCGTTGACCAGCAGGTAACGATGTTTCCGGGAGCCGAATACGTCAGTCCGTCAAAGGCGTTTCTGGCCAGGGCGATCCCTCTGCCATGCAGGTCGAACATGCGCTCTTCGGCAAGCGTATCGAATTTGTGCCAGTCGAACCCCTTGCCTTCGTCGCAAATCGTCAGACTCATTCGGTCCGGGCGGTGTTCGAGATGGACGCGCACCTTCCGGTCCCGATAGGCCGGCAGGGACAACCGGCGTGTGGTTTCGCTCAGCCAGTTGTTCTGTTCGAGTAGTTCACTTTTGCATTCGTAGCCGATATCCAGGTTGCCGTGTTCGATGGCATTGATGAGCAACTCGATGATGCCGACGGACGCGTTTTCGGGGTCCGGGAAGAGGCTGGCAATAAAGGGCGTCAGGACACGCGCGTCATCCAATGTCTGGATCTCGAAGTTCGAGTTTTTCATGAAAACCAGTGCGTCGCTGGTCTTCTCGATCTTTGATGTCAGGAAGCGGTGTTCCCGGCCTTCGCGGACGGCGACCTGGGTCATTGCACGGAGCATGTCGCGGCGGTAGGGTTTTTTAAGGTAATGGTAGGCGCCGGCCGTCATGCCTTTTGCGACATCGACGGCAGAAACCAGGCCGCTTTGAATGATCACCGGCACGTGCTCAAGGCCAGGGAGTTTTCGCAGGCGCGGCAGCAGATCCAGGCCGTCGCCATCAGGCAGATTGCGGTCAAGCAGGATGACATCGAAATTGACAAGGGAATTTTCCCGGAGCAAATTCCAGGTCTCCTCGATGCTTTCGGTTTCGATGATAACCGTATCGTCTGCTTCGAACATGTGACGAATCATGGTGCGACAGAGGGAGTCATCATCGACGACCAGAACCATGTTTCCGGCGTTCAGCTGGATATCAGTCATCATGTGCTCCTGAATCTGTTGGCGTCGTGTCGCGCAGCAGAGGGATGAAAAGGTGAATATTGGTGCCCTTGCCGGGCGTGCTGCGGATACGCAGCACGCCACCAGACTGACGGGCGAAGGCGTAAGCCATTGCCAGTCCCAGTCCGGTACCTTTGCCCTTGGGTTTGGTCGTATAGAAAGGCTCCATCGCGTGCGCAAGCACCTCCGGGGACATGCCGGTACCGTTGTCATCGATGCCGAGGACGACATACTCGCCCGGTTCGAGGTCGATGGATTCGAGCAGATCATCCGCACGGATAGTGATGTTCTGTGTGTAGAGCATGGCAACGCCACCCCGCGGCATCGCATCGCGAGCGTTGATGACGAAGTTGATCATGACGTTGTTGAATGCACCGACGTCGATCATCACCTCAGACCGGGCCGCTTCAGCAATGACCATGATGTCGACGGTCCGTGTTGCAGATTGCTGTAACAGTGGCTGGAGTTCCCGCAAGGAGGCGTTGATATCGACGCTTTCCTGCTTGGCCGGACGACGGCGGGCTACGGCTTGCATTGCCTGCGTTACCTCATTGCCGCGCTTAGTGGCGAGGATGGCGAGTTGGACCAACTCACGGTTGGTAGGGGCCTTCAGTTGGATCTCGAGGATTTCGAGGCTGCCCACAATGATGCCGAGAATATTGTTGAAATCGTGCGCCAATCCGCTCACTAGTTGGCCGATTGCTTCCATCTTGGCTGCCTGAGTGAGTCGCTCCTCGGCGATCAGCCGATGACGGATATCCTTGATGAGCACAAGGAAGCGCTGCGCGGCACCGGTGTCGGACGCAAGTACGCTACTTAGTTCGACCGAAAATTCCTCGCCGGCGGCGTTGATGGCAAGATGCTGAACCGGTCCCTTATTCCCGCGACCTTCGATCAAGCGGACAAAGGCAGGCAAACCAACTTGATGTTTCCGTTGGTAGGATTCAGGCAATGCCAATTCGGCGGCACTGCGGCCGACGACGTCGCTGGCGGACCAGCCAAACAGGGCGGCAGCACGCGGGCTCCATTCCAGCACGCAGCCGGCGCCATCAATAGCCAGGTAGGCATCGGGCAGCGAGTGCAGCAGGGCAAGGTAGCTTGAATCTGGGGTATGGCTCACGAGGCACTCGACATTCTCGACAGCTTAAGTTGTTGTTCATGACCCGCATCCCGTTATGTAAGGGGTTCTGAGTGGCGGGAGTTCAGTTAAAATGGTTAAATTTAGTTAAAAGTGTTGAAAAATGGTAACCTGTGTCATACGATTTGGCAATGCTAAGTAGGCGTATTTTTTGGATTCACAACACATGCGAGTTACAAAAACGTTTTGTACAACACGTGAGGCTGCTGGGATGCTCGGTGTCTCGCTGAGTACAGCGCAGAACTGGGCAGAGTCCGGTTTGCTCGATTCGTGGAAGACCGATGGCGGACATCGCCGGATTTCACGGGATTCGGTGATGAACCTGATTGCCGATCCGTTGGTGGCGCGAGTCGCACCGGTCGGTCGATCCGCGCAATCAGAACAGGCGGGTCGATTACGGATTCTGTTGGTCGAGGACGATGAGGTCTTGCGTCGGATTTATCAAATCCGGTTTTCCTCATGGGCTATCGCGCCGGTCGTCGAAACGGCAACGGACGGCTTTGACGGTCTGGTGAAAGTTGGCCTGCGACGTCCGGACCTACTGATTTCCGACTTGCAGATGCCGCATCTGGACGGTTTTCAGATGATTCGCTCCCTGCGTGGTATGTCGGATTGTGCGGCGATGAAGATTGTCGTTGTCACCGGGCTTTCGTCTCATGAGGTTGAAATGGCCGGCGGCTTGCCGCCCGAGGTTCCTGTCTTCACCAAGCCGGTTCCCTTTGCGCAAATCGAGGCAATTGCCCAAAGTATTGCTGACGAAAAAGCGCGCCCGGCAAGGAAGCGAATCGCGCCCTAAAAATTTAGAGATGAGAGAGAAGATGAAGAAAATTCTGATCGTTGATGACCAGCCGGACATTCGCCGCCTCATTCACCGGACTCTGGGCAAACGCTATGAAATTCTGGAGGCGGGAGATGGCGAAACGGCTCTGGATATGGTGCGCGCCAGCGAACCCGATGCGGTGATTCTCGACGTGATGATGCCTGGCGAATTCGACGGATTTGAGGTTTTGAAGCAGATAAAGGGCGATCCAGCGCTCAACGCCATTTTTGTTGTCATGGTAACTGCCAAGGGGCTGTCGACGGATTTTGAGACGGGTATTCGTGCCGGGGCTGATGGTTATCTGATCAAACCTTTCAGTCCCTTGCAGCTGATGAACCTGCTGCAGGAGCATCTGGAAAAATGACTGCCGATCCCCGGGGGGATTCTGTGAACGAGGCAGTCGCATCGCAGCACGAATTTCAGGCGCAACTCTACCAGTACGCTGAGGATACCGGCCATTTGCGGCACTTGCTGCATCAGGGATGTCATTCGGCGCAGGAATTTTTGTTTGCCAAACCGATGGTGCCGGATTCGACGGGTGTATGGATAGGACAAATGGGACAGGGAGAAAGAGGACGAGATGTGGCATGAACGACGAAAGATCCTGGCGCTCATCGGCGCAACCGTCATTTCCCCCTTGTTGCGCGCTGCAGGCACTAGTGAGCCGCTGAAAATTGCGGTCGTTGCCGAATATGGGATGCAAGGCAGTCATGCGGCACAGAGCATCGAAAAGGGGATCGCACTGGCCATCGCTGAAATCAATGAACAGGGTGGTTTGCTTCGCGGGCGGCCCTTGCAACTGGTGCGCCGTGACGATCGCGGATTGCCGGCACGGGCCGTCGATCACATGCGTGAGTTGGCGATCGATCAGGCCGTTTTGGCGGTCTTTTGCGGTCGCTTTTCGCCTGTTGCCCTTGAGTTGCTTCCCGTCGCGACCGAGCTCGGTATTTTGTTGCTGGATCCGTGGGCTGCGGCCGACGGAATTGCCAACAACAATCAGAAACCGAATTATGTCTTCCGCCTTTCGTTGACTGACAGTTGGGCAATCGAGGCAATGATCGGGCATGCGCGGCGGCGCCGCATGAAACGTCTTACCGCCTTGCTGCCCAACACCGGATGGGGGCGCAGCAGTTTTGCGGCAATCGAATCTACCCTCAAGGCCAAGCCGGGGATTCAGGTCGATGCAATCTGGTACAACTGGGGCGATACCGATTTTTCGAATGCCCTGATTTCGGCTAGACGTACGCGAAGCGATGCTTTGCTGATGATTGCCAATGAAGCCGAGGGAAAGCACATTCTTGAACAAGTCCACCGCATGCTGCCTGCCGAGCGCCTGCCGATCATTGCCCACTGGGGAATCACGGCTGGCGATTTCAATCAGGTGACGGACGGCCTTGCCAATCGTCTGGATCTGGTGACCGTGCAGACCTTTGCCTTTTCGAATACACCTAAAGGCCGTCAGCAAAAAGTCATCGATTCCGCCCAGCGCCTGCTGAGCGAGGATGTTCGCCAACTATCAGCGCTGGTCGGCTTTGCCCATGCCTACGATATGACCTGGCTGCTGGCCAGGGCGATCGAGAAAGCCGGCTTGCCTGACCGTAAAGTGATTCGAGAGGCCATGGAGTCGCTCGGGCCGCATGAGGGGCTGGTCAGTTCATACCGCCGCCCATTTTCTCCCGGTAACCACGAAGCGCTCAGTCGGGACCACGTGTTCATGGCCCGCTACAACAGCGACGGTCGACTTGTCAGGATTGAAGGGCGCTGATCCGTGCAATTGGTTCGCGATTTCCGGCAGCATTTTGAAGACTCAACGCTGCAGCGCAAGATTGCCCTGGTCATGGGGGTCGGCGGGCTATTGGTTACTGCTGCGATGGGGGTCGCTGCTTTCATCTTGAGTCGTCAGCTGATAATCGCCAATATCAAGTCAACTCAGGTCTTGACCGCGCAGCAGGTCGAGCGGGAAATAGTGCTCAAGCTGGAGTCGGCAATTTCACTTGCACAGTCGCTGGCGAGTAATTCGGTCACCGCCAATGCGCTGGCGGATAGCGTCGGGCGCTCTATCTATCTGGAGCCGCTCTTCGGCGCCCAATCGCTGCCCTTTTACGGCGCGGCGCTTGTCTTGACTGACTACAAGGGCGGTGTTGTGGCCGCCAGTGGTTCAAGTATTTCCGGGGATCTGTTAGGCCGCCAGTTGGTTGTTCAGCGGGTATTGGAACGGGGTGTTCCGGATTCTGGGCTGTCCGAGCAAACGGATTCCGGCGGTGTGATGCTGCTTGCCGCCTTTCCGGTGATTTACCGGCTGACTGGGCAAACCGAGGGTGCCGTGGTCTTGAGCATCCCTATTGCAGCAATGCCGCCCGGAACATCGTCAAAGTATCAGGTTGGTCTGCGCGATGCGCAGAGAATGTTGCTCGCCGGCAACATTGGCGGTGGCAATGCCATTCAGACCGCCATCGATATGTCGTTGCCCGATCCATTCCAGGCATTGCAACTGAATCTGGTGGTCAGCCAGGATCGCGCTGCAGCACTGCGCGATCTGGATATGCTGATTGTTGTCTTTCTGGTTGTTAGCAGCTTTCTGCTCATGGCCGTAACTGTCATCTCGAGGGCCGCCGCTCGCTTCCTCAGTCTGCCATTGACTGAACTGGCTAATGCTGTCGAGCGGATCAGTGAAACAGGTCGTCCCGGCCCCGTGATGGAACTTCAGAGACAGGACGAGTTCGGTACTTTGGCACGAGCTTTCCAGTCGATGCTAAATCGGCTATCCGAGTCCTACGCGGTGCTTGAACAGCGTGTGGATGAACGGACGCAGGCCCTGTTGAGTTCGGAAAGCAAACTTGCCGGTATTTTGGCATCGCTTTTGGATGCCGTTTGGTCGCTTAGTCCGGATGGCAAGCAGGTGACCTATCTCAGTCCCTCCTATGTCGGTGTGACAGGATTGATGCCGGAGGCTTTGCAGGATGACCTCAGTGTGTTTTTTGCAGCAGTGCATCCGGATGACTTGATCATGCTTCGGGAGTCGATGCACCGCCTGGTCGAGCGGGGAGAGTCGGTTGACCTCGAATTCCGCTTCTTCAATCCGATCAAGGGAGTGCGAGTGATTCAGGCACGGGCGCATACCGTGTTTGACGACAATCACCAGACTGTTCGTCACGACGGCATTCTGACTGATGTTACCCAGCGTAGTGAGGCAGAGTCGCTTTTGCGCAGCCGTGAGCTCTATTTGCGTGCCATTCTCGATAATTTTCCCTTTCTGGTTTGGCTCAAGGATGCCGACAGCAATTTCCTGGCGGTAAATAGCCGGTTTGCCGAAGCCTGCGGCCGATCCACGGCGAACGATTTACGCGGGCTGAACGATTTCGATGTCTGGCCGGCCGAACTGGCTGAGCAGTATCGCGCTGACGACCTCGCGGTGATTGCCGGAAGGGTCGAGAAAAACGTCGAGGAGCCGTGCGAAATCAACGGCGAGCGCCGCTGGATCGAAACCTTCAAGAAGCCAGTCGTGAATGCCGACGGGCAGGTTATCGGTACTGTCGGATTCGCCCGAGACATCACCTCCCGCAAGCGAATGGAGGAGCAGTTGGCGACCAGCGAGGAGCGCTGGGAGCTGGCGATTTCTGGTGCCAACGACGGAGTCTGGGATTGGGATCTTCAGTCAGGCGAACTTTTCCTGTCCGATCGATGGAAGACGATGCTGGGGTACCGGCCGGATGAAATCAGCAATCAGTTCAGCGAGTGGGAAACGCGGATTCATCCCGACGATGTGGAAAAGGTGATGCAGGAAGTGAATCGCCATCTGGACGGTCGCAGCGTGCTGTATCAGGTGGAACACAGGGTTCGCTGCAAGGATGGTCTTTATCGGTGGATTCTGGCGCGGGGCAAGGCGGTGCGCGATGCAGACGGCAAGCCGACACGCTTTCTCGGTTCGCATTCTGACATCAATGAACGTGTTGCAGCCGAAACGCGCTTGCGCTTGCGGACTGCGCAACTGAACCAAATCTTCACGCTCAGTCCGGATGGTTTCGTCGCTTTTGGCGACAAGGATTCGATCGAGTATGTGAGCACGGCTTTTACCGTCATTACAGGCTTGGCTGCGCATGAAGTGATCGGCCTTTCAGAGGCGGGGTTGATTGATCGGCTCGGTGCGCTGTGCATCGCTGATTCACGCGGCAACCAGCTGGCGCTCGACGCGCTACGTTCTCCGGCAGATGACGTCCAGCCGGTGCATGGGCGAAACCTGCTCGATCTTGCCGGACCTACATTACGTACGATAGAGGTCGGTCGACGCCGCAGTTCTGGCCAGAATGTGTCGAAGATATTTTATGTTCGCGACGTGACCCATGAAACTGAAGTCGACCGGATAAAGAGTGAATTTTTGTCGACGGCAGCCCATGAGTTGAGAACCCCGATGGTGAGTATTCTTGGCTTTTCGGAATTGCTGCTGAACAACAACGATTACGATCAGGAAACCGTTACGGAGCTGGTCGAAACGATCCACCGGCAATCCAAATTGATGGCTGCCATCATCAACGAGTTGCTCGATCTGGCGCGAATCGAGGCACGTCGCGGTCAGGATTTCGAAATCGAGTCGCTTGACCTCAAAGAACTGGTCGGTCAAGCCGTTCAGTCGTTCCGCTTCCCCGAAGATAATCGCGTCCCGGTTGTTGGCCTGCCGTCGCTCCCTGCCGAAACGCAGGGCGATCGCAGGAAGATCACGCAGGCGGTGCTCAATGTGGTTTCCAATGCGTTCAAGTATTCGCCACAGGGGGGGGAAATCAGCATTCACCTACAACCGAAAGAGCGATCTGGTCGAGCCGGCTTCTCCATCGAGGTGCGTGATCACGGTATTGGCATGGCATCGGAATCGGTTGCCCGGGTTTGCGAGCGGTTTTTCCGGGCGGATTCCTCGGGAACCATACTGGGCACTGGTCTGGGCATGAGTATCGTCAAGGAAATTATCGAATTGCACGGTGGCGCTCTGGATGTTTCCAGCATCTTGGGTAAAGGAACCCTGGTCAGTTTATGGCTGCCGGAATCCGCTCCAACCAAAGGGGATTGGTCCGCGTGAGCCGGAAAACCATACTGATCGTTGAAGATCGCCCGGAAATCCGCAAGCTGGTGAGGATGGCGATGCGCTCCCGGCCTTACGATTTGATCGAAGCCGATAGTGGCGAAGCTGGTCTTGAGGCTGTCACTTTTCAGCGGCCGGATTTGGTGCTGCTAGACGTGATGATGCCAGGACGTCTCGATGGACTGAGCGTGTGTCGAGCGATCAAGGGAACTCCCGAGTTGTCGGCGATTCCTGTGGTGATAGTCAGTGCGCTGGCTCAAGTGTCCGATCTCGAGCTGGCCCGCGAGGCGGGCGCCGACGACTACCTGGCGAAGCCATTTTCGCTTGTCGGATTGCAGGCGACGATCGATCGTCTTCTTGGAAATCCGGGGGGCGGTCGTGATTGAAGATGGCGTTTTGGCGTACCGGCTGACGATAGGGGTAATAAAGGGGTGTTCGCATGCGACTCGTACTTGTCGCTGAGGATAAATCAACCAGGAAATACTGCTTAGCAATCTTCTAGAGGATGGCGCCGGCTTGCCTGTTGTCAGCCAGACGGCCCATGCCTTTAGCGAAGAAATCAACGTTTGTTTGGAGTCCGTTGTGGTTGGCTATATCGGAAAGCCGATCAATCCGCACAAGCTCGTGGAAACGGTGCTTGCGTTTGCCAGACCGACGTAGGCGTTGGTTTTTTGCGCAAGCAGTGAAAACAAGAATCGGAGTTGAAACTGCCCGCAGGTAATTTTCAGTTTGGTTTATAAAAATACTTATCGGGGGAGAGTGCCTCCATGGCAAAAGTCAGAAAAACGGTTTTGGTTGTCGATGATCAGGATGACCTCAGACGGCTCTATTCGATTGCGCTGGCCGAACATTTTGACGTAGATCAGGCACCGAACGCGATTTTAGCCTTCGAGCATATCGTCAATTACCGACCGTCGGCGGTCGTGCTCGACATCAGTATGCCGGGCAGGATGACAGGCATAGAGTTGTGCCGATACATCAAACGCGATGATGCTTTTGACAAGATCTGCGTGGTGATCGTCAGTGGATGCGGCCACTTATATGAGCATGAAATGCTGGCAGGGTTCGGGGCTGACGCCTTTTTCGAAAAGCCGGTAAGTCCCGGAAATTTGGTCGAATTTCTGAAGAAGGCTCTGGCATGAATCCATTATTCCCGATTCAGGTGTCAGCTTAATAGCGAGTACGACATGATACGAATACCTGAGGCTAGCCACGTTCGCATGCTAAGAATTGCCCTTTCATCACGAAGGGTACTGTCCCCGTCCACTCCCGGTTGAATGGCAGGTAGGGGGATAACTCACGCTTCGCCTTGCCAATCCAGAAAGGCATTGCGTGGCAATCAAATGGCTTAACTAAGCCACGCCTGCTTAACCCAGAGTACAGCCCTTATACGTAACG
>ERZ1034363.1417-NODE-1417-length-13652-cov-2.994917_pt1 | contig 13652 bp, 13 predicted proteins | sample MGYA00520616_ERZ1034363 | MGnify/ENA primary metagenome ERZ1034363 (study PRJEB33736, sample SAMEA104284506) | Azolla filiculoides | biome: Urban; feature: Water surface; material: Ditch water | place: Netherlands | collected 2015-10-28 | depth 0-0.1 m ...
ATCATAATTTTTCCCACATCTTATGTCATCAATAGATTCTTCGGGACTTCTGTTACCAGCTGATCCATCACCAGAAGCATCATGATGACTACCATATCTCATTCCTGTGCGGTGCTTATACGCTTCAATATGACCAATCTTTTCACCTTTATGATGAACATCTTGATTGTAACCACCTTGTTTATTTTTAACTTTTTGGCCAAGAGTAATACCGGTCATTGTACCCTCATCCAGTTCTTCAACTTCTTCTTTCTGGACTTCAACAGCTTGAACAGCAGGTTCAGCAACTTTAGCTTTGTCTTTACCTAGTGACTTATCAATAGCCTTTTTCAATTCTGCTTTGAATTCGTCATTGGTTGGTTCTTCAACGATGATCTCTTCTTTGTCATCAAGTGCTTCAAACAAACTCTTTAGGTTACCATTAGCATATACATCCAACATTTCCGAGAATTTACGCTTGTGTACAACACCCTTACCTGTACCAGTCAACTCACCTTGTGAAGTTTTCTTTGACTGACCTTTCTTCAGGTCTTGTGGCACTTTACCAAATTTCTTTTCATACTCTGGAGTACCTGGGAATACTTCGTCAATCTGCTCAGATTCTTCTTTACGCAGAATCTTAAAATCTTGAGAATCAAGTTTACCATTCTGGTTCTTATCAAGAACCTTTTGTTTACCCTTAAGAGCTTCTTCAAGTTCAACTTCTTCTTTAACTGAAGACAGGTGTTTTTCTAAACTAGACTGGTCTTGGCCATGTTTAACCATTTTACCACCTTTCGAGTGTTTCCATTCACCGTAACGGTTAATCTCAATGGAACCCTTTTCTGGATGTTTCATCTCAGCACCATATGTACTGCGGTGCCATGTGAAGCCATGTTCTTTAGCGAACGCAGCGGTGTGTTCTGTCAGTTCAACTTCTTCTTTAGTAACCATTGCTTTGATCTTTGCACCAGAGGCACCAATGCCTGCTTTGCGTTTTTCTTCTTTCTCTGGTGATACTTTACCTAACTGTTTGACGGCAGCAATGCGATAATTAAGCATTTTATTGGTGCTTAATTCGTCAATCTGTTGTGTATCTTCCATTACTTTCATAGCAGCTGAAGCAATGGATTTATTCAATTTGTCTGAGTACATATAAATCTCCCTTTTATGTCTTATTTATTTTTTTATTAAACTAGTTGGAACCAGTCCATTTTAGGTAAAACTTTTATGTTATTGTTCATACCTATGGCAGTTAGTGTGAAGGTTTCGGATGTACCATCGATGAATCTACCCAACTGGAAATCATAATTCTCATATCCTCCAGCAACAGCTGCCGCACCAGCGGTAATAAAACCACCCTGAACAACTTGAGTTTTTCCATTAATTGATCCTAACGTTGAACCGGCTGCGGTGCTTGTGATATTATATTCTACAGCACTGCCGTAAGTTGGATGTGAAACCCATGTACCATCTAACGTCTGATAATTTTTAACCCAACGATACGAAACCGAAGCGTTACTATCCACGTATATGTGTGTCATATGTGGAACAACAACAGAGTTTAATTTATCAGTTTTTAGTCTAATCGAAATTAAAGGTACTTCTGTTCCTGCTGTACCCAAATCGACAGCGTTAACAATAGTGTATCCTCTACTGATACCTTGAATTAAACTTTTACCTTGATAACCACCCTCAGAAGAAACAGAAGTACAAATCTGTTTCATTGTGGTGTTTCCTGTCGTAGTTCCTGTATTCAAAATTTCATATCTAACAGGCAAACAAGCCGAAGTCATATAAACATCGGTGTTTCTGTTATCGTGATGGAAAACGTGAGCAAGTCTGGGTTTTCCATCAACGATGAATCCACATCTAACATCACCCACACCCAACCATTCGATATCTATCCAAAAAATATTAGTTTTGGTCACATCGATAACGTTTGCATGACCATCAAAATCTGAAGTTTGTGATGAATATCCTGTACCATCAAACTTATCGTGATTCCATTGTGATTGAGGAATTAAAGTCTCAGCAGTTCCGTCTGAAGTGCTTCTAATAACTAAAGAATTTACACCATCTTTATTTTGAAAATATACACCATTATTGTTATCGAAATAACCGACTCTCTGCGTAACGTTTGCTTTTGGTGTTCCCATAGCAAAGGTCGACATAATTAGCAAAGACTTACCTGGTTGATAAGGCATAACACGGCGAGTCTGTCGTATAGACCTATCATTATTGGTTGTCGTAACCGTCATATTGACACAACTGGTATTTGCAGTATATACTGTTGTAGCATTCCCTGTATTAGCGGTATCAAATTTATTACCCTCTGTTCCGATCATTTGAGAGTCGAAAATCGTATATGGATTAGAGACACGCAGACGACCAAAGGCATCAATCATTGTGCCCGATGGTGTCAATTGATCCGACAGCATCGATACTTCATAACGAGTGAATACTTGTCCCGAATCTATAATATTTTTGTCAGTTCTAAACTGTGCCATTAATTACAATTCCATCTTCTCAAAGCTTTATTAATGCGTGAATCTGGATCACGAGCGGTTTCAGCAGAAGTTAATCTGCTTTTCATACCTTTCATTCTACTACAAAATGATTTTCTGCGAGCGGCACGTTTACCTGACGGATCTTTTTCAGTAACAGCAGTCTGTAACTTTGAACCAGGATTCTCACGGCGATAAGCATTAACAGCTTTCTGTGATAGACCATCAGTCTTATCTTGGCGATTGACTTTCTGCCAATCTTCTTTAACAGGAACACAATTAGGCACCTTTTTGCCACCCTTGTCTTTCATTCCAACCATTTCATATCCTTTCCAACAAGGATCATTCTTCTTTTCTTCTGTGAATTGTTTTAGAGTTTTCATATGTAGGTTTTACTCTTAAAGGTTGAGAGTGAAATGCCTTGTTTCTTCAAGTCATCTTCTTTTTTATCTGATGTACTTATGCCAGTGTCATCACTTGATAATCCTTCAGCAGTTTTAGCACGAACGCTATTTGTAGTTCTGGTGAGGTTTTCACCGGAAGAGGCCATCGACAATCCTACTTCTGTACCGGCGTCGATTTCTTTGATGTTCGCTTTGAAGGACTTTTTGGCCTGCGAGAGGTGGATTTTGGGTTTGGAACTTGTGTTGTTTCCTCCATCTTCACATCCGCAACTTTCGGTAATTCTTGAGCCTCTGGTGTCTTGACTTGTGTGGGTTTCTTCCTGAATAAGTCTAGTAGTTTCTTGAACATTTGTATCTTCCTTTATTTTAATAACATAACCTTTTTCAGATTTTACAACTGAACCACCATTAACATGGGCTTCTTTTGCAGCTGCAGCTCTTAAGGCAAACACCCTAACTTTACCGTCTTTACCAATCATGAGTGAAGGTTTATTTTCTTCGGCATTCATTCTTGGCATAATGTTTACTGAACCAGCACTAACTTGTGGTTCAATCACACCAATGTTCTGGCCGAATGTCAGAAGGTGTCTAGCAGACATATCCGACATTTCATAACTGTGGTCATCTTCTGGTTCCTGTACAGGAATTTCATAGTCACCAGTTAACAATTGCATCGTTCTTGTGGCTTCTTCTGGTGTATCAGCGGTAACGGAGATGGTAACTGCTTCAGATAGGAAGTTATCAAATTGTGAATCCAAATCTTCTTTAACACTAGCAACCAACTTGTCGTTGACCGAGTGGTGTGTTACAACACCATCTTTACCATATCTACCGAAACCAAAATACTTAAGACCAAGTTTCATAGCTTGTTGATATGCAGCTGATTCTTTATTAGGTGCTTTCTCTGCACCATCTTTAGGTGCACCAAGAGTATCTTTCTTGCTCATTTCATGAGCAACCCAAAGATCAGCGGCAGGATGTGATGGTGGTTTTGAGGTGAAAGCTTTAACTTTCTTAAATACCTCCAACATCTCATCTTTCTTTGCCTTAACAACATCTGGCGATGCCTTACGCAAATCTTCAGAATTATCAAACTCTGTATAGTTATCACCAAACATCTTAGCAAACTCAGGCCTAGCGTTTTGTACCGCATCCCACTTCTGTTTACGGATATCCTCTGGGACGGTGCGACCACCACTAGCGCCCCGTTCGATGTTACGTTGCTTAGACACTTCATCGGCAGTATTCACTGCAACCATGTGGGTCTCGTATCCAATTTCTTCCAATCGTTCTTTAATCTTACGAATCTTCTCAACGTCATCACCTGTGCCGTTAATTATCAGACCGTTACGACCTAAAAGGGCAAGTCGTTGACGCAATTCGGACATATTCTTTGCTTTACCACGAACAATCTCACGAATCTCTTTCTCTGAGGCAGGCATAGTTTTATCTAAACCTTTCTTATCCATCAAGAATTCTAGTGCTTTATCTGAATTGATTTCTGTCAGGCCGTGGCCGTCTAGGGTGTTACTCAGGACATAATCTTTACCTGAGCCAGGACCACCAGCTAAGAATACCGCCTTGAAAATGGACTTATCGTGAACACCTTCATTCAGGGTTTGTTCAAACAAATCATCAAGAGGTAAATCCAACTTAACAGATTCTTTGACACTCATACCTTTACGCACATGGTTGTATAACTCTTTAGCGTGGTGTTCGGGAACATGGCCAGGAATTCCTTTCTTGAATTCATCATAATTACCTTCTCCAGCATGTTTACGCATTTTTGATGCTGACATACCTTCTGTACCCTCGGCATCAGGATCACGTTCGCCAGCAGAGTGTACTTCAATATGTTTGAAGTTATACAATGCACCTTTGTGTGTACCATTGTATTGTGCTAGTTTCTTTTTGTACTCCTCAACACGATCAGAACCAGCAACCATATGCAGGTGTGTGACACCTTTTTTGTGCAATTCGGCTGCGTGGTGTAGGAATGTTGGGTGTTCTTTCGATGCGACACTTAGATTGGTGCCAGGAAAGAATCTGCGAGCATGCGTTAGTTTTTGTGCTGGCGAGAGAGGATTCTTAGCTTTGTCCTGTGAATGTGACAAAACCACATGGTGTGTTGCTTTATGCTGTTTAGCAATCTCTTTGACTTTATCAACCAGTGCGCCGTGACCGGTCGTTGGTGGATTCATTCTTCCGAATGCCAAAACTGCATGTTTCTCTTTCTCTTCTTTCAAGAGGAATTCTTTTAGTTTCATCTTCTCCCGCCTCTGCAGCAAGTTATAGTAGTATTTATGTATTTAATAATCTTACATAGTCTGAACAAACACCAAAGGTATTCATTTGTTTAATGTCATCAATCGACCAGTGTAATTCAGGCATGACCATGACACATAATTGACCGATAGGTGGTTTACCAGGATAAGCCCAGACATAACCATATCTAGTTAAAACATAATCATCAGTATCATGCCAGAAGAAATTCATTGATCGTTCTCTCACCATAGCTCTGAACGATTCATGATCTTTACAGTGAACCCACAAATAGGATTTATAACGATCTAAAAACTCTTCAGAAACTGGGTATTGTGGTTCATCATGTCCAAGATATAATTCACCATCTTTCATTCGCAGGTCAATCTCAACTTGAAAACCTTGAGAAATAGCATCCTCAATATAAGGAATGCTATTTTCAAGATCAGGTCTTGGTCCGCTGATATTGCCTCTATGTGCAATCAAGATCATAAGTTAATTACCACTCCAAGATTTTCACCGGCAGGGTGTGGAACAGCAATTTCAACACGTTTACCAATCTTGTCGAATAGGTGTTGATGAACTTCTTCACTGTAACTCCATGGATATACATCATGGAAAGCAAGCACATATTTTTCACCAAGCAATGGCAGGAAGGCGTCAATATCTTTAATCATTTGTTCAGGGAAATGTCCAGCATCAATGAAAACGAAATCTAATGGTTCACTGAAATGTCTACGGACACAGGTTTCAGTATCATCTGGACTCCAACCGATTTCAGGGAACATGGTGTTCTCAAGGCCGAATTGTTTGATAAGATAGTTGACAGATTTATAACCATCTGCCTTATCATAGACCTCACGTTGGAAATCTTTGTATGCACCAGGATCTTTACACTTTTCTTCGATGTATGCGTCCATCGTAACAATCTTGCCACCAGTCTTTTTGAAACCTAAACCGATAGCAAGACTACTAATACCAAATGCAGTCGCACATTCATAACCACGTTGTAAATTATTTTCAGCAATCAAATTAGTCAGAAAATTGAATTCTGCTTCTTTAATCGAATATGGATATGGATGTTGCACCATCTTAATGTTGTTCGTGTGTGTCAACTCATACTGAACAGGACCATCTTTCAGATCCAAAACTTTCATAAAATCACTCATTTAAATGCGCCTCGTTGTACTCCCCATTAGGGGTGTGTTTTAGTTCTTTATGTATACTAAATTCCTGCCACGGTAATCCCATATTTTGAATCCATTGCACAGACATGAGGTGTGGACACATCATTTGTGTTTGCATATAAACATGGTTGATAAAACAGGAAATCTTTGAAAAAGCAACCATGTTAAAAGGATTGGAAACTTGGATCATATCACCTGTGCCTTGGCCAAGGTGGTTTCTATGTGCAAGTGTGTAGAACTTTTGTGGATCAAACTCAGGTAAATCTTCGTGAAAGATCATATCTGGTCGCATACGGATCACTAAGTCATAGTGTTCACCTGTAAACGACATATAATCTTCCATTAGACGAACACCGCTGCCCAACTTATGGAACATAGATAGAATGTTTTTAGGACGGTGAGCGTAGTGTGAATATAACTTTGCACGGTAATCAAAAACTGGTTCATAATCACTCCATTTACTAACGATTAGTGCTATAGGTTTATAAGCATCTTGAATATCTCCAAATTCAACTGATGGTGTTTTATCATACACACCTTTTGCCATATCTTTATCACCTGGAATCCACCAACCTTCTTCATCCCATGTATGAATGAAGATATCAGGATTACCATAACGATCAATAATCTTTTCTTTAAAATTAGGGAACACATCACGCCAACAACGCATGTGTCCGGTTAATATCACGGCAACTTTCATTCTTTATGGTGCTCCAAGAAATAATTTAAATCTTCAGGCGTACCAATACCCCACATTCTTTCAATGTTCTTCACACGAATCTTTTTACCATCACCAATAGCTTCGTTGAATACTGGACAAACGTAGAATTCTCCATTAGTACGAATATTTTTATCAATCATTTGTTCTGCATACTTAACGTAATCCGAACCTTTTGTCCAATAGTAAATACCGACTGTTGCGGTATCAGAAATTGGATTCTTTTCTGCTACTTCTGATACAAAACCATCATCACCGACTTTTGCGAATGACCATTTCGGATGGGCACTTTTGAAGGTAATAATACCACCATCAATACTATCAGCACTAAAGGCATAGAGACATTCATTTGAATTCCACTCAACATATTGGTCTGAATTGGCCATCAACAACGGCTCACCGTTATCTATAAACTGTTTGGCCAACAATGTTGTACATGCAGCGCCTTCAGTTAAACCATCAACCTGAACAATATCACAACCTGGCGCAATTAGATTCAACAATTGTTTCAGATTGTATTTCTCATAATGTTCTTTCTGAACCAAGAAAATGAAGTGAGCATCAACATTCAAGTTCTCTACAACGACCTGAATCATTGGTTTGCCATTAACTTCAATCAGTGGTTTTGGGAAAGTATAACCAGCATTAGAAAATCTACTACCTGCGCCGGCCATAGGAATCAAAACGTTCATCTTTTTATTTCTCCATGGTATTTGTTTGCGAGTAACACCGTTGAGGGTATCAATCGCTTCGTCAATTTTTTCTTCTGTTAAATCTAGGGAATCTTTTATGGCAATCAGGTGAGCACCTGAATCTAATGCACCTTGACGACCAATGTGACTATCTTCAAAGATAATCGTATTCTTAGGTAATACACCTAATGCCGTCATGCATTTCCAATACATTTCTGGATATGGTTTTGTACGTTTAACATCTTCATTACTAACATAGTAATCAACCATGTCCATAACACCGATGCTTAACAATGCAAGTTTAATTGTTTCTCTGATGGAGTTACTTGCAACAGCAATCTTGATATTCTGTTGTTTCAATTTCTCCATCAGGTCTCTCAAACCTTTGTTGATAGGAAAATCACGGATTAAATCAAAAGTTGCTTTCTGTTTGTCTTGCCATATTTGATTGAAGTATTTTCGGTCTAAACTTTTTTGTTCAGATAACATCTCCAATTTCTTTGTGGTGTTTAACCCATCATAAACACTTAGGTGTTCTTCACGGGTAATAACATATTGTTCACCAACTTTTCTCAGTGCTTCATTTAAAGCATCGTAGTGAAGTTCTCTAGATTCAATTAAAACTCCATCAAGGTCAAAAATAACCAATTTATCTTGCATCACGGTGTACCTTATTATGTTTTACTATTGCATCGCCATTACATTTCATAATATACTTATCTCGCACTCTAAGTGACCATTCAACATCTTCTGCTTGGCCATGCATCAATTCTTCATTGAATGGGTTATCCATAACAACATGTTTTTTCACCATCATGAAACCACCAGACATATACATGTATTGGGTTCTAGACCATTCATGGTATGGTAACGCAGACCATCTTGGATATATTGGATCATCCCAAGTTACCCAATCTGTAAAATGCCTTTTACCTGTAATCAGTTGTTGTTGGCATGAACATATGTCCCACTCATTACCAAAGGATAAGAAAGAATTGTACCAATTTTTATCGAAAACAAAATAATCATGCAGTAAAACCACATTCTCATATAATGCTTGTTCAACTAGAATATTCTTCTTTCTTGTTACCCAACCAGGTTTCTGTTCTTCATTAAAGTATAGAAAAGTTGTATCTTGGTAATGTGAATAATCTTTACTTCCAATCACCAAGATTTCATACTCTGGTATATTCAAGTCACGAATTGAATTCAAGACCTGATTGAGTTGAACAATGTTTTTATAGTCGGTTGTTACACCAAAAGTTAAATTCATGCCACTACTTTCAAAAGATCATCAACAACATTTTTAATTGTATGATTACTGGTCACAATTTCATATGCATCATTAACTTGTTTCTCAGGAACACCATTAAAGGATTTCATGTATTCAATCAGTTGGTCTTCATGGTCATAGGTAAAACCAAACTCTTTAAGTTGATTGGCACCGGCAATACGTCTTGCCGCCCATGGTGTTTTATTCAACATGGATTCTAACAGAACCAGACCATAACCTTCGGTAAATGAATTCATAATGTATAGATCCGATTCAAGTATGCCTGACATAACTTCATCACGATCATCGATCATTAATGTTTTCACATACGGTGATTGTGGAGGCATAATACCATAACGATTATCGTAACCAGTCAACACTAGGGTAATGTCTTCACGACCTACTTTATTGAAGGCTGTTACTAATTCAGGCATCGCTTTATTTGGCCAATAACCACCACAGGAAATAAACATATATGGTGTATCAATTCCATATTTTGCACGGAAACCATGTTCACCTGTTGAGATTGCAGGATTGATACCGTGACGAATCTTCACACCTTTACGGAAGGTGGACATATCACCTTTAATAGAATCCCAATCTTCTTGTGTATCGCAACCAATATATTTCACACTTTCGATTGCATACCTATAGATCGGTGTATCTGAAGGTAGAACCAACAGAAACAAAATAGGTGAAGGAATCTTCATGCAGTTAACCAGAACAAAATCTTGCAGTCCAACGTTACCGCCATGAACAACAATCAAGTCCCATTGTTCCAATAATATTTGTGTATCATTGGTAACTCGAACACCGTTCCAATCTCCTTTATGTTCACCTGCAAAAACTGCAACGGTATGACCACGACTCAGAGTTTCTTCTGCCATATCACGGACATAATTTTCAGAACCACCAGGGAATGGTGCATAACGGTGTACTACAAAAAGAATCTTCTTACTCATATTGTGCCTCGATGATTGGTTTCCATTCTGGTATCCTATCATATTGGTGTACAATTGTAAACTCTTTTCCTGTAGAAGTTGCAACTTTGCCGTTAATAAATGTAGGTGATGGTTCCAACAGTTTAGGACTGAATGATTCAGCCTTTAATGGGTCGGCAGTAGTACCTAATTGGCATGCCCAACCATATTCTGAACGTGCATACAAGTTGGTGTCTTTATATGCCTTTTGTGAAACCATGAAATTGAATGTAGATTGGTCACAGATTGGTATTCTGGCTTGAATTGATGCTACAAAAATGTTAAACGCCAGATCCATTATTGCATCTGATTTGCCAGCAAGAACACCTACGTTATAGATTTCATTACCACGCAAGAGAGCATGAATATATGGACCGTATGTGTCCAACAAATTCTGGTCACCCCAAGGTTCATCTTTGTATAACATACTTTCAGAAGAGAATATGGCGTTTCTATCACCAAGATTCTGTTCGATCCATTCGGATGGATTTTTCTGGAAGACCACATCTTTAACATCAGTAGTAATTACATACCGATATTGCCCTTGTGTTTCTTTTAGATAATTGTAAAGGTGTAGAAATCTTTCCACATGAACCATCAATTGTGATTCATGTTTTAAATTACCTTCTGCGTCTTGATTGAAACCAATGATTTTGAAACCTGCATCAGTTATCTTCTGGCAAGTTTCTTTATCACAGTTCATTAGAATTAAAACTTTGTCGCCTGTGAATCCAGACTTATTGATGGAATTGACCCAATATTTTAATTTGGGCCAATCGTAGTTGGTGGAACATCCTATAATCAAATCTTTCATAATATAACCTCAGTTTATTTTTTACTAATATAACCCTTAAGTGTCTTTACTTTTTGAACAGGTTGAGTTGGTGTCTGTCCTGGTGTATCTCTCTTATATGTATTCGTCAATTCATCGGTACCCCATGCGCCAGCACCAGATTTCGGTAAAATATCAGGTTTAATATTTTCACTCATATCAATCCCTAGTAAGTGTGAGAATTTTCTCGATTTGTTTCTCTAAAACTTCTTTACGATTAGGCCATCTGATGACAGGTTGATCGGCAGTCTTCAGTAGTTTTGTTAAGAATGGTAGAATAATCTTTTCGACTTGTTGTAGTCTTTGTTTATATTCCTCAACCGTTTCATCTTTCTCAGCAATTACTGCCTGAAAGTCCTCTTCAGATTCGGTACTGAAACCGAAATCATCATCACCGTATTCCTCTAGTATCTTTTTAAGATCGTATCCCATTATGCCGTCCAATTTTTAGCTGCGTTGAAGTTAGCATGTGCAAACTCAAGGCGGTCAATCAGTTTAACCGCATTACCCTTAAGTTTATCTACTGCCACAAAACCTTCGGGGTTTGTTACCTTGAAACCATCATCCGTTCTCAGGAAGGTATTTGTTACTTGACGCATGTTTTGAAGTTTAACAATAATCATTTTCTTGGCACGAACAACATCATTCTGTAAGTCAAAAATCTTTTTAAGTTCACCGGCATTTTGACGGTAGAATCTCATCAATTCATTTTTTTCATGCTCACGTTTAAGTTTTGTTTCTGCCTTTTTTGCTGATAGAATTTCTTTGTTTAATTTATCCGCAACCCACTTGATTAATTCTGCTGTGTGTATAGATGTATTCTTAATTTCTTGACCAGCTCGGACCTTTGTATTGTTAAATGTTTTAATCTGCATAAGAATGGTGTCAGAGGCAGCAATACGATTCATGGTCATTGGATTAATTTCTTGGAACAATCTACCAGCATCAGATAAAACTTTTGTAACTTCTTTAGTTTCATCTGAGGTGAATGTTGCTGTACCTGAAGCATCAACAAAGTAGGCATCACGAAACCAAATATCTTTAGTCGCTGTTAAATGGTTGATATCAATATTGAAGGATGATTTCATATCATCCATGGTTTTGCCTGTATATGATGTGTGAAAGACCACACCAATTTGAGCAGCAGACATAGCTGCAGCCAATTTACTATCTGAAGGAACCGCATAGACGATTGTATTTGGCTGAAACGTGATGTATGAAATACCGTCAATATTCTTTGTTGTAATGTCACCCTTAGTGAACATCATATCACCCTGAAGAATACCTTTGATGCCCAATTTAGGTAAGTAACGTAAAGCCACTTTCAATTTGGCATTTAGGCCTTCTGAGGGGTGATTGTTATCGATATCAGCATTAGTATAATTCAGTTTGGCATCTTTATTGAAAATGGATTTTGTACCAACAAAGAATTTACCATTATCAGGATTAGTTCCTGCGAATATAGCAGGTGCACCATCCCATTTTGTAGTGACGTTAACTTTCGTGTCGGAATTACCCGCTAACATATCACGGAGAGAACGGAGAAAATTAATAGAATCTCTCGCACCAGATACTCCACCATTCAGAATCTCATCTTCGATGTGTTCAAGGTGGACGTTCTTACCTTCTTTCGTTGCTTCTGCTATAAATTGTTTGAATTTCATTAGGATATCTTTACGAAAAAGGAACTTTGATCTGTATTTGATGCGGCATATCTTAAAAAGTCTGTAGCAATTTTATTGCGTGTTTGAGTGTTAGCGCTTAAAAAGATATCTATAAATTTCATGTTTATATATTTAGAAAACAAGTAACCAGCCGATTCTTTCTGTTTCAAATTTGCGTTAATGACAAACTCTTCATATGGTAATATTTTACCATCAAAATGTTTCTTATACAACTTATAAAATTCAGGAAAGAAGTTTTTTGATTTGGTGAAATTGATAACCTCTTTCTCTTCTTTCTCGTAAACTCCTTTACCTGTATATTTCTTCAGATAGAAGTTTACGTTACCACCACCAATTTTACCACCGGCGGCAGTAGCACCTTTAATCTCACCCTGCCAACTAGCCTCACCTGATGTTGCACGGAATTGTATCTCTTTATCTCCAACAGTCATATAAAGGTCAATCGAATTGAAGAATGGTGGTAGAGGTCCTCGCTCAGTAGCAGAAGTAACTCTAAAACCACCATAGAGATAATCTTTCGTCTGTTTAACACTTAAAGCGTTATACTCTTCAATGTGTGCAGAAGTTCCGACTTTCTTAAGAGACACACCTATTAGTTTTTTAGCCCGTGCTAAATCGTAAATATCCTTATTCAAAGATGACCAAGAATCACTACTGATCGTAGGAACAGTTTTCAATGTTGTCATCCAAATATCACCTGGATTCCACTTATCATCTGAGAATGAACCAGGAGCCTGTTGGTTATCTGATTTTTTATCATTATCAAAAACAACCTTCTTACTTGCATACACCCCATTCATGAATTTCGAACCTCGGTGAAAATATACCGGTGAACCCATCATCTTATAGTTTCGATACAGAATGTTGGCGGATTTAACATAAGACTGCACCCACTCTGGTGGTGAACGTTCGATAATAGTGTTCAAAGTTTCAGATAAGTCACAATACTCCATAGATTTCTCTAACAGTTCCAATTTCAAATCTTCCCATTCAATCGGACGTTTCATGACATTATAAACCAATGAGCAGACTAGAGCTTGTCCACACTCAACTATAGCGGTAATGTCCGCACCAGCACCAGAACCACCTCCTCCGAAATCAGGATCTTTCTTAACATCTCGCAATGAGATTTT